>ORJL010341536.1_pt1 | contig 49741 bp, 40 predicted proteins | sample 1779941 | NCBI WGS metagenome assembly ORJL01 (sample SAMEA104232317, study PRJEB22302) | groundwater metagenome | biome: forest; feature: aquifer; material: groundwater | place: USA | collected 2011-08-07 | depth 5.8 m | reverse complement strand
GTCCCCGGCCTCGAGCCGCAGCTCCACGGTCTGCGGCGCGTCGAGGTAGTTGTAGATCGCGACCGGGATCGAGACCTCATCCCCCTGGGTGAGGCTGACGGGCAGGTCGAGGTCGACGAAGAAGTCCTGGAAGACCGGCAGCCCATCGGCGGCGGAGCCGATGCGGCCGTCGGCGGAGACCGCGGACTGGGGGAGCCGCCAGGTGGTGATCGAGTCGGCGAGGGGGATGGTCACGCGGGCCTGGCCCTGGTCGTCGGTGAGGATCTCCGGATTCCAATAGAGGAGCTCGGGGAAGTTCTGGCGGACGCGCGTTCCGGACTCCGCGCCGGCCGGGCCGCCATCGCGGGCGGAGGCGGCGCCCGATCCCAGCGTCAGGTCGCGAAGTTGTGCCTGGAGGCTTCCGACCAGGCTGCTTTTGCGGGCGGAGGACAGCGTAGGCAGGAGCAGCGCGGCGAGGACGCCCACGACGACGAACGCCAGGAAGCACCCGGCGAGTTGGCGCCCCGCGGCGGCTTCGCCGAGGAGCCAGACGAAGAAGATGCCGGCGGCGAGCATGCCAAGGCCGCTCCACCAGTTCCCGGCGCGGCGCCGGAAGTTCCGCTTTTCCTGGTCAAGGCGATCGACCTTTACGCGCCAGCTGTTGGCGACGGTCCGCCCGCCCTCGAGGTCGTCGAGCAGCGCCAGGGTCGCGCGGAACCGTGGGTCGGTGCGGACTTCGGCGACCGCCGGGTCGCGCATCTGTCCGCGGATCTTGCGGGCGAGGTCGTCGAACCCGCTCCGGGCTCCGGACGAGCCGGCGCTCAGCGAACGCGAGGCCACGGCGAGCCCGGCGGCGGCCGCGTCCCCGCGTTCCGCGCGGAACAGCGCCGGCGACCAGGGGTACTTGATCTGGTAGAGCGGGGCGAGGAGGCGCTCTTCGATTGCGGCGCGGGTCCCGTCCAGCCCCGGGCGCTCGCCAACGAGCGCGAAGAGCGCTTCGTCGACGGCGGCCAGTCCCAGGGCGGCAGGCGTCGGCCGGCCGTCGCGGTCGGTGACGTGGAAGGACAGGGTCGCCTCTTCGCCCGGCCGGTAGGTCGGCCTGTCGAGCGTGAGCTCGATGCGCAGGGCGCCGTCGGAGAGCACCTGGACGAAACGGACCTCCCGCGCGAACTCGCCGCTCGGGAGCAACCGGTACGCGTGCAGCTCGAGCGCGCCGGCGAGGTCTTCCGTGAGGTCGAGATCGAGGTCGGCCCGGCCCTCACGCAGGTCGACGACGCGGGTGAGCACCGTCCGGCGTTCCTGGATCACGTCGAGGAACAGGGTGTCGGACGCACCGGGCTTGAGCGCGTGGGCGTGCAGCGTCTCGCCGACGCGGTGCACCGCGCGATCGGTCCAGAACAGGAAAGGGGAGTCGTCGGACCGGGGATCCAGCTCGCAGCGGGCCTGCGCGGTCTCGCCGCGGTCGTCGCGGAGGTCGGCGACGACGGCATGGGCGCCCGGAGGCGGGATGGCGCGCAATCGGGCTACGCCGCTCTCGCCGGTGCGCGCGCTTGCCGCGGGTGCCGGGCCCGTTCCGAAGGAGAGCCGGACGTCGGCCTCGGCGGGGGTTCCGTCGGGATGGGTTGCGATGACGAAGTACTCGTTCTCGATGCCCGTCACCGGGCGCGTCTGGCAGGGAACCACGAGCGCGCGGAGCGTGGACGGCGAGACGACGACGTCCGCCCATCCCTGCTCGGTGTGGCCCGCGCCGTCGGTGACCCGCGCGGTGAGGAGGACCCCCGCATCGCCGCCATCGCGCGACGTGCCCGCGAGCACGGCGGGAACCGGCAGCTCGAGCGTGGCCGCGCCGTCCCCGTCGAGCACCGCCTGGGCGGAGGCGAAGGGCTTGTCATCCCCTTCCGCGGTGGCGTCGAGGAGGAGGGCGGCGCCGGAGACGGGTTTGCCGAAGGAGTAGGTGGCGTCGACGCGGGCGACCAGGCGGGCGCCGGGACGGACGAAGCCCTGCCCGGGGTGCACGCTCACCTTGTACTTGGGAAGGACGTAGCGCTTGACCTCGACGGCGCGTTCGGATTCGGTGTCGCCGACCGCCACGCGCACGCGGTAGTGGCCGAGGTTGACCTCGTCCGCCAGTTCCATGGTCATCGCGGCGATGCCGAAGCGCGAGGTGGCGACCGTCTCCTTGTAGATCACGTTTCCCTTGGGGTCAGTCACGGAGAATCGGGCCTCCTCGCCGGCGGCAGGCGAGCGCGCGGGCAGGCGCAAGGCGAGGACACGGGCGTGAATCGTCTGCGCGGGCTGGTAGAGGGGCTTGTCGGTCGAAAGCAGGCAGGCGAAGCCGCGCCGCAGCCGCACCGGGACCTCCACCGGGTCACCGGCCGCCTGCACGCGCAGGGAATACTCGCCCGGCGGCAGATCGGGGAGGGTGAAGCGCACGTCCGCGGTCCCGCGCGCGTCCGTGGCGAACGTGCCGAGGCGCGTCGGGGTCGTGCGCTCGCGGTCCCCGGAGAGGAGCTCGACGAGCAGGTCTTTGCCGGGAAGAGGGACGCCGGAGCTCTGGTCGCGGACGACGACGCGGACGCAGGCTTCGGATCCGGAGTAAAGCTGCGTGTCGCCGATGAGGATGGTCTCCTGGGGATCGGGGTTGCGCGCGTCGACCCAGGCGCCCGCTCCCAAGAGGGTGGTGCCGGCGAGGACGCAGGCGGCGGCGGCCCAGGTGGCGGATCGGCGGAAGCGGCGGAGCCACAGGGCGGGGGCCTCGAGCGCCTTGCCGATGGCCCGCTCCGCGAGGCCCGCCTTGGGACCCTCGGGCTGCCAGGCATCCAGGGCGCGCCAGCGCTCGAGCAGGGCGGCGCGTTCGGCGTCGCAGGCGGGGCACTCGCGGGCATGGGCTTCGACCAGGGCGGTCTCGGTCGGATCGAGGAGCCCGTACTGCAGGTCGAGGAATCGTTCGCGGGCTTCGGTGCAGGTCATGGTCAGGCTCCTCTCACGCGGTCCGGTACGCGCCGAACGCCGCTCGCAGGCGTTCGATTGCGGCGTGCATCTGCGACTTGACGGTGCCCAGGGGCCGACCGAGCGCTTCGGCGATCTCGCTGTAGCTCAGCCCCTGGTACTGGTAGAGGAGGAACACATCGCGGGGGCCCTCAGGCAGGGATTGGACTTCGGTGCGCACGCGCTCGGCCAGTTCGCCCGCCTGGGCGGCCTCCGCCGGCCCGGGATCACGCGCGGCGGGTCCGCCTCCGGGCGGGTCGTCCAGCGACAGTGGGGGCGGCCGCCGGGCGGCGCGCCGGCGCAGGCAGTTCATCGCGACGGTGTAGATCCAGGGGCGGAACTCCCGGGAATCGTCGTAGGTGCCGATCCCCTGGTAGACCCGCAGGAAGGTCTCCTGGAAGAGGTCGTCGGCCGCGAACGGCGAGACGGAATGGCGGCGGAAGAACCGGTAAAGCGGCGCTTCGTAGCGCCGAACCAGCACCTCGAACATGGCGGCATCTCCAGCGCGGAATCCCCGGGCGAGGTCGCGATCGTTGACCGAGTCCATGGACCCTCCGTAGGGATGTATCCGGCGGATGCCGCGCCGGTTCTCGGTTTCTTTCGGGAATCCGCATCCCGGTCCGCGGGGGTGGTCGGGCCTGGTTCGGGGAGCGCACGCCATGCGCCGATGCGCGGGCGCCGGCGGGCGACCTCAGGGCTACGCGTCGCACCGATCGGCGGCCGGTCCGCGTCTGAACCGGGCAGGCTGGACGGGACACGAATGAGGGCGGGCGCCGGCTACTTCCGTTTCTTCTCGTCCGGCCGGAGCCGCCCGAGCTTGCTCGTATCGGCGTAGAGGTGGACGTATCCGCACGCCGTACAGGTTCGGGCTCGCAGCTCCACGAGGGACTCGGCGAACACCCAGAACTTGGTCTTGTCGGGCCGGAAGTAGACCCGGCCCGTGCCCTGGACCCGGCCGTCGACGAGCACTTGATGGCCGCAGGAGGCGCACTTGCCGACGACCGCCTCGGCTTCCTTCCGTCCCACGGTCTTCTCGATCACCGCGTCCAGCCCTTCCTGGGTGAAACGGGTCGATCCGCCGACCTTGTAAAAGGAGAGCAGGCTGGACTTCATCCAGCGGAAGATGGTCGGTTCGCTCACGCCGAGGTAGTCGGCGGCGTCATGTACGCTGTACCACGTTTCCGGGTGCGTGCGTGCGGGATGGGCCGTGGTGGGTTCCGGGTCGGTCATGATCGGGCTCCTGGGTAGACTGCGAATACTATTGAAGAATATCACATACTATCACGATGTCCAGGGAAATCCCGCGGGCTCGGGTGCGCGACCCGCGGAGCAGCGGCCGAGCACTCCGCAGGCGCCGACGGAGTGCCCGGGAGCGCCTACGGGGTGCCGATACACTCAGCGCGGTAGGGCTCGGGCCAGAACAGGCCGAAGCAGCTTGCGGCGCTTCCCAGCGAGGCCAGGAGGTAGATCGGCACCTTCCACGTGATGCCCAGGCGCGGGTGGGCGCGGGCGATGGCTCGCGCGTCGCTCCAGACGTTCCACACGCGAAGACCGGTGCAGTCCATCCAGGCGCCGACTTGCAGGAGCCCGGCGACGTTTCCCCGGTCCCAGCGAGGGCGCAGGCTCATGTGGAAATCGATGGCATCCACCAGGGGCGGGATGCGCGCGGGCGGGACGCCTCGCGCGGCGAGGAAATCGCGCAGCGCCCCGCTGCTGTTGAACGTGAAGGGCCGCTCGGCATCGAACCAGCGGGGGCAGAGGCCCGCGTCGTGGAGCAGGGCGGCCAGGCAGAGCCCCTCCTCGTCGCACTCGACGCGGCGAAGCGCGCCCCATGCACGGGCGAGGAGAAACGTCCGGCAGCTGTGCTGGAACAAGTCCTTCGTGAGCCCGTCCCGGGCGAGGGCGAGGGCTTCGCGGACCAGCGGGGTGTCCGGGAGTTCATGCGCCATGGGCGCCACCTTGCGGACGAAGCGCGAGGATGGCCAGAGCGGTGGCCAGCTCGCCCCCAGCGGCGGCCAGGAACCGCGATTCCGGCACGCCGTCGCACACGAGGCTCGCGCCGCGGGCCAGCGCCTGGCAGAGGATCAGGATCGCGCAGAGGTCGCCCAGCCGAGCGTCTTCCACCCGCCGCGCGGCCGTGGCCATGAGCACGAACAGGCCGACCCAGAAGCCGGCGTAGACGGCGCGGAACTGGTTCCACGAGCCGGGCGTGTCGAGGGTGAGCGAGTACTGCGCGGCCACCGTGGTCGGGATGATCCACGAGACCACGGCGATCGCGAGAAATGTCAGGCCGGTCCCGAAGAGGAGGAGCCGGCGCAGCAGCGTGCGATTCATCGGACGTCCCGGGGGCGGGCGCGAGCCCGCGCGTACCCGCCTCCTACTTCGACGCGGCCGGCGCGCGGCCGGTGGCGGGGTCGACCGCCAGGTTCAGGTCTTCGCCGGCGTTCACGTAAAAGAAAAAGCCGTACATCATCTCGTCGATCGTCTCCTGGCCATGCTTCACCGTCTTCGCCGGATCGGGGTTGAAGGGATTGAAGCGGCTGTTGTCGTAGTGGGCGATGCACTCGATGGCGGTGCCGGCCGGGAACCGCTTCGCGCCGGGCGCCCACACGTAGGACGTCTGCCAGTCGAAGCTGTAGTTCGGCACCAGCAGGAGGGTCTCGGCGCTACCGTCCGGGAGGTGGGCGACGAAGCGCATGTCCCGTCCGCGCAGGTGCATGTGGGCGTACATCCCGAGGCCCACAGCCTCGTTGGGCAGCGTCTCCTGCTCGCGCACCTCGTGCGCCGGAGCGCCGGGCGGGATTGCGAACCGGTGGTTGGTGATCTCCAGGTGGTACAGCCGCCTCCGTACCGTCTCCTTGGCGAAGACCAGGCCGACCGAGATGCGGTCCTTTTCCGGTTTTCCGTTCGGCACGTAGTGCATCTGCAGGGCCAGCGCCGATCCCTTGGGAATGAGGAACGCGGTGCCGTTGCTCAGGCGCATCGGATCCCCGCCCGGCACCTGGCCGGTGATGAAGTGCGTGCTGTTGCGGGCCTGGCTCGGCCCGTCGAAGAAGAACAGGTTGGCGTGGTGCAGCACGCTCGGATTGCGCGGGAGGATCTGGATCTCCTGCACCCAGGTGTCCTCCATGAACAGGAACGGCAGCATCGTGTCCTTGTGCAGCGTCTGGTATTGGTACGGCAGGTATCCCTCGGCCGGCACCTCGACCTCGATCGGCACTTTCAGCACCAGGTCGGGCTTGCTGATCTTCAGCCGCCCCGCCGGCCACTCGATCATCGGGGGCATCGCCTGGGGATCGCCGAGCGGCGTACCGCCGCGCGCCCAGTCGAGGATCGTCCGGCGCACCTCCTCCGGAAGGCGGCGCTCGTTCACGAACGTGCCGTGGCGCGGGTCGGCGAACGAGGGCGGCATGCGCCCCAGATCGAGTGCCTCCACGATCGCCGTCGACCGCTTGCGCGCGTCCTCGTACGTGGTCAGAGAGAAGGGCGCGTCGCCGCCCGGGCGATGGCACTCCTGGCAGTGCTTCTGCAGCAGCGGCATCACCCGCTCGGCGAAGGTCGGCGGGATCTCCGGCGGCGTCGCCGACGGGAACGTGATCCCGCACCCGTCGGTCTCCGTCTCCGGCACGCGCACATCGCGGCCGGCGAGCACGTCTTCCAGTGCCTCGCGCAAGTCCTCGCGCCCGGGTGTCGGTCTGGTCCCGCCGAGCCGGTACTGGGCGTCGATCCGCCCGCGATAGCGCAATCGTCGGCCACCGTCGAGCACCGCCACCTGCGGCGTCACGCTAGCGCCCACCGCGCGCGCGAGGCCGCCATCGAGGTCCTTGACCACGGGGAACTCGAGGCCGTGGTCCACCCCCGCGGCGGCCATTTCGACCACGGAGTCTGCGGCGCCGACGTTCACGGCGACGAACTGCGCTCCGCGCGGCCGGTACTCCCGCTCCATCGCGGCCAGCCGCGGGAGATAGCGATCCGCAATCGGGCAGCCGTTGGTCACGAACACGAGCACGAATGCGGACTTCTCGCCAAACTCATCGAGCGAGCGGGGTAGCCAGCGCGAGTCGATGAAGCTCAATCGGCCGACATCGACGCCGAACGCGGGGCTCTCCCGGACAGCGGTCTCGCGGGATTCGCCGGCTCGCGGCCCGAGCAGGAGCAGGGCCAGCAGCGCAGGCGTCAGCCTCATCAGGGGGCGGCTCATGGCGTCCTCCTTCCGGAAGTCTCGTTCGTCGGCCGCCATCATAGCCTTCCCGGAATGGGAAACAAAGTGAGAATCCCCGCGAAGCCTTGAATGTGGCGGGCTCGCGGACATGCTCCGGCCAAGTGCTCCGGTTCACGATTCCCAATCTCTGGGCCAGTCGCGTTTCGCGCATCGTTTCGTTGCTCGTCGTCGTCGGTCCGCGGGGCGGATGCGCCAGGGACGGGCGCTGCGGAGGCTTTGTTTCCCTGACGCCGGCGGCACTATAGGCGCGGCGACCGCGATTCGCTACACTCGACGCGCCGGACCCGAGAGCAGATGAGACGGGACGTGGACCATGGGTGCAGCGGTTCCTCCCACCAGGCGCGCGCGGAGCTGGGCTTTCCGCATCCTGCGGATCCTCCTGGTGCCCTACCTGGTTCTGCTCGCGGCTATGTGGTTCCTCCAGGAGTGGCTGATTTTCCCCGGGCGCGACAGCCAGGGTCAGCCTTCGGCGGTCATCAGCGAACCCGGCGAGGGCGCGGAGCTGGTGCGGCTGAAGACCCTCGCCGGGGTGGGGATCGTCGCCCTGTTCGGTTGCGCCTGGACCCCCGATGGGAAGCCGCTGCCCGACGCCGCCACGCGTCCCACCCTGCTCTACTGCTACGGCAATGCGATGCACCTCAGGGAGTGCCTCTACACGCTGGACGACTTCCGGCGGCTCGGGGTGAACGTGATGATCCCCGAGTACGAGGGATTCGGGATGAGCGAGGGGAGCGCGGGGGAGCAGGGGTGCTACGCCGCCGCGGAGGCGGCCTGGCGGCACCTGAGGGGGCGCAAGGACGTGGATCCGGCGCGAATCGTGGCGTCGGGCTGGTCGCTGGGGTCGGCGGTCGCCGTCGATCTGGCCGCAAGGCACCCGGAGGTCGCGGGCCTGGCGGTGTTCAGCGCCTTCACGCGCATGGCGGACGTGGCCGGCCGGGAGTATCCCTTCGTGCCGGTCTCGCTCCTGCTCCGCCACCGGTTCGACAGCGAAAGCAAACTCCCGTCGGTCGGCTGCCCGGTCTTTTTCGCCCAGGGAGCCGAAGACGAACTGATCCCGTTCGAGATGCAGGAGCGCCTGGCGCAGGCGTCCAAGGGCCCGGTCACCCGCTTCCTCGTCGAGCGCGGCGACCACAACGGCCTGTTCGTCGCCGGCGGCGAACCCCTGCGTCAGGCGCTGCGCGCGTTCCTGGAGGGGGCCGCCCGGTGAGCGGCTACACGGGCAGGGCCCACGACCTCGTGCTCGATCTCCTGGGCGCGCTGCCGCGCGGCCGCGTCCTCGACATCCCCTGCGCCACCGGCCGGCTGGCGCTCCGCGTGCGCGAACTCGGCTTCACTCCGGTCTGCGCCGACATCACCCGCGGGGTCTTCGAGCCCGCCGACGTCGAGTTCGTCGCGGCCGACATGAACCGCGCCCTGCCGTTCCGCGACGGCGAGTTCGACCACGTTCTTTGCGTCGAGGGGGTCGAGCACATGGAGAGCACCCACCACTTGGCGCGCGAGCTCGCGCGCGTCCTCAAGCCGGGCGGGTCGCTCCTCCTCACCACGCCCAACCTGATGAGCTTCAAGGCGCGGTGGATGTTCCTCTTCTATAGCCGCTTCCCGCGCTTCGATGAGTTCGGCTCCGTGGCCGTGGGTCGACGGCACGGCCACGGCCACATCAACCCCGTCTTCTGGCCGCACCTGCGCGTGGTCCTCGAGCAGAACGGCTTTCGCGACCTGCGCGTCACCGCGAGCCGGCACGGCAGCTACCGCCGCTTCTTCTCGTGGCTCCTGCGACCGGCGATCCGCTGGTGCACGAGCCGCGGGCACCCGATGGCCGGGGAGTTGCTGCGCCCGGAGCTTCTCCTGGGCGAGAACCTCGTGGTTCACGCGGTGAAGGCGGGTCCCAGGTCGGAGACGGGCCGCTGAGTACTGGAAGGCTTGCGGAACGTGCGGCGGTTCTCCTGGGGGGCGGCTGCTCGAAGCCCTCCAGCTCTGCGTGCGTGATCGTCACGCGCGTGCCGGCGCCTTCCTCCGCCAGCTCCCAGGTCACCCGCGAGGGGGCGTCGGGCATCCCGATGAATTTGAACGTGTGGAGCATCCGGCGCGGCGGGTCGACTTCCAGGATCGCGCCGCTGATGATCGTCCGCGACCCGTCCTCGGTCCGGTAGCGCAGCTTCGCTCCCGGCTCGAGCCGCGTGTCGAACACGGTCCCGAAGTACGCCGGCTGCGGCGCCGTCGACTGGGTCATCTCTCGCCACACCGTCTCGCGCGCGGCCCGAATCACCACGCTGTGCACCTGCTTCTGTCCCATCGTCTCATGAGTCGCGTTCACGTTCCTCTACCTTCGTTTCGATCCGGCGCTTGAGATCGGTCAGGGCGCCCGCCCAGAACGCGCCGTACCGGGTCGACCACCGCTCACAGATCATCCGGAGCGGCACCAGGTTCACCTGGAGCCGGCGCTCCCGCCCGACCTTTTCCGAGCGCACCAAGTCCGCCTGCTCGAGGATTCGCAGGTGCTTCATCACCCCGATGCGGCTCATCGGGAATGGATCGCACACCTCGCGCACCCTCGAGCCCGGCGCGGTGGTCAGAAGGTCCAGGATCCGCCTCCGGGTCGGATCTCCCAGGGCCCGGAACACCGGATCGAGCGGGTCGCGTCGCTTTGCCATAGGTAACCATTAAGTTACCTATAAGCCGGGGGAATGTCAAGCCTTTTTTCGCGGGCGGTGCGCATGGTAGGCTGGGCGCTCCCCAGAGCCCGGCGCGAAGAGGCCGGCGTGCTCCATCGAGCGGCGCGTGCTCGCCTGGACCGGGACGGGGGGATCATTGCGGGCGCGGCCGCGCGGCGCGCAAGCGTGCCGGCAAGGGCGGGGACTTGGCCCGCGTCGGCGGGTGATCGGCCGGGCTGGGCTCCGAACCGGCGGGGGGCGGAGCCGTCAACGTAGTGTCCCGAATCGCAGATTCGCTGCGCAAGAACGGCGGCCAGCCGGGCTACGGATCGCGGAAGGCAGCCGGGACCCATGGGAAGGACTTCCAACTCAGGACACGAGTGGTGGATTGCGATGCACGGGTTCGCGGCGGTGGTGCTCGACTTCGACGGGCTGATTCTCGATACGGAATCGTCGGCGCTGCACGTCTGGAGCGAGGTGTACCGCGAGCACGGCCACGAGCTCGACCTCGGTCTCTGGCAGCGGGGCGTCGGCACGCACGGCGGGTTTGACGCCTGGAGGCACCTGGAGGGCCTCACCGGCGGGGCGCTCGACCGTGCCGCGCTCGGACCGGCGATCCACGAGCGCCACCTGCAGATGTGCAAGGCGCAACCGCTCCTGCCCGGGGTGCGCCGGCTGCTCGAAGACGCGGCCGCACTCGGCCTGCGCGCGGCGGTCGCTTCGAGCAGCTCGCGCGGCTGGGTCGAGGGGTGGCTGGGGCGGCATGGGATCCGCTCGCTCCTCGCGAGCGTGTGCGGCCGTGACGACGTGGTTTCGGTCAAGCCCGCGCCCGACCTGTACCTGAAGGCCGCGGAGCGGCTGGGCGTCGTGCCCGCGGTTTGCGTGGCGTTCGAGGACTCCCCGAACGGCGTGCGCGCGGCGCGTGCGGCGGGAATGGCCTGTGTGGCGGTGCCGAACGGCGTGACCCGCGGCTTCACCTTTCCCGAGACCGACCTCACGGTGGAGTCCCTGGCGGAATTGCGGCTTCCCGAGCTGCTCGAGATCCTGGGGCGGCCGGCGCAGCGTGGTGTGACCTCGAGCCGGAGGGCCGTGCGGCCAGAAGCGAATCCGGACCTCGAGGGAGCTGCGCCGGGAGGCCCGAGCGCGTCCGGGGGAGGCGCCGACGGGGTCGCCCCGGCAGGTCCCAGCGCACCCGTGGAGGGGCGCCCATGAGCCAGGCCCTGTTGCGTCTCGCCGCCTATGGCTTCCTGGGCTGGGGTGCAGAAATCCTCTGGACCGCTCTGTGCGCGTTGCGGAAGCGGCCGCGCGACTGGCGCATGCCGGGGACGACCACGCTCTGGATGTTTCCCATCTACGGTTCCGCGGTGTTCCTCTTCGAGCCGTTGCATGATGCGCTGCGCGAGGTGAGCGTGCTCGCGCGCGTGCCGGTGTATGTCGCGGGGCTGTGGGTGGTGGAGTACGCGTCATCGTGGATCGTCGAGCGCCTGGTCGGTCGTCCCCCCTGGGACTACTCGCAGACGCGGTGGCACCTGCACGGGCGGGTCCGCTGGGACTACGCGCCCGCCTGGGCGGTTTTCGTCCTGCTCCTGGAGTGCGTGCACGACCTGCTGCTCGTGGCCGGGGCGGCGCTGGCGCGCGCAAGCTGACGAAGGAGGGCCCTATGAGCGGCCAGCGGCTTCCCGCCGGGGGCGATCGCCCGCCTGGGCGACACGCGGTGCGCAGCCACGCGGACGACGTAAACGGCGTCGCATTCTCCGCCGACGGCGGCCGGTTGGCCTCGGCGTCGGACGACGGGACCGTGCTCGTCTGGGATGCCCGCGTCTGGCGCTGATGCGGTACAGCTCGCGCAGGCTTTGCCTGGTCTCTTTCTCCCGCTGGATGATACCATCCCCGTCCACCGCACGACGAGGCCCGCGATGACCGATCCGAGCGACCCGGCGAACCGGGATCCCGCCGCTCTGCCCGACCACGCCGACGTGGTGACCAAGCCGCCTCTCATCTACCTCGCCGGCGTGCTTCTCGGGCTGTGGCTCGGACCGCGCTTTCCGCTGCCGTTCCCGATTCCCTGGCCGCTTCGGGGCATGATCGGCGGCGCCGCAGCGATCCTCGCCGTCGCGATCGGGGTCTGGGGGGTCGTGACGTTCCGTCGCGCCGGGGAGCGGCTCGATCCCCACACCCCGACGCTGAAGATAATGATCGGGGGTCCGTTCCGCTGGTCGCGAAACCCGCTTTACGTGGGGCTCGCGATCCTGCATGCCGGGATCGGCACCGCCCTGGGGAACGCGTGGGTCGTCCTGCTGCTCCTTCCGGTGATGGCGGTGATGACCTGGGGAGTGGTGCTGCGCGAGGAGCGCTACCTGGAGCGTAAGTTTGGCGACGAGTATCGGCGCTATCGGTCCGCGGTCCGGCGCTGGCTGTGAGTCCTTCGGCGACGTGGATGTCGCGGGTGTCGGTTTCGCGCGGACGCAACGGTCAAAGCCGCTGGACGAGCGGGTGTGGGAAGCGGGGAAGGGCGATGAAGTTTGCCGTCGTGGCCGGGTTCGTGGTCCTGTGGCTGATCGCGTTCGGGGGCGCCTTGGGCCTGGTCGTCCGGCGCCTGCGGCGCTGGCACGCGGAGGCGCTGGAGGCGGCCCGGGCGCGCTTCGGAACGGCTCGCGTGCGGCGCTCGGCCCAGGTGAACGGGTTCGGGCTGGAAAGCCGGGGGCGCTGGCAGGCGCGCGGCAACGGGACGCTGGTGCTGCTCGACGATCGGCTCTGGTTTCGGCTCTACGTGCCCGCGCGGGAAGTCGAGATCCCGCTCGCGTCGGTGGTGCGCGCGGAGACGGTCTCGTCTCACCTGGGCAAGTGGGTGGGGAAGCCGCTTCTGCGCGTGACGTTCCGCGGGGGCGGCGGCGGCGAGGATGCGGCGGCGTGGCTCGTGGCGGACCCGGAGACGTGGATTGCGGAGATCCGGGCCGCCTCCGGCCCGCGCGCCGGCGCCTGAGCGGGTTGGTCCTCGGCCGGGAGCGGAAGGCCGGCGGGCTGCGGCGGAGGCGCCTCCGGGGTGGTTGCTTGAATTTCCCCGAGAGCGGGTGCAGGTCCGGGTGCGCGATCCCCGCCGGGCCGGATCACCCTCCTCCGGTCACTCCTTGAACGTGAAGGTCAGCTCCTTGGTCTCCTTCGCGGCGAGCTTCACGGTCTGGGGCCCGCACTCGAGCTTCTCCTGCCAGGCGCTGATCTCGTACTCGCCGGGGGGAAGTCCGCCGATCGAGAAGGTCCCGTCTTCGTACGTGACCGCGAAGAAGGGATGGTCGAAAACCGCGATCCAGCAGCCCATCCACGGGTGGGTGTCGCACTTGATCCGGGCCGCGAGTTCCGGCGAGTTGAAGCTGAAGGCGTTGACCTGGCCCTGCGTGGACTGGGACAGGTTGAACTGGTCGTTCATCGCCGCCAGCGAGTGGACGTTGTGGGTGACCGGATCGGAGTTGCGGAATCGGAACATCTCGCCGACCATCACCGCGATGACGTGCGGCCTGTAGGTGCAGCCGACCTGGTCGATCAAGACCGTGCCGGCGTTGGGCTCCATGGCGATCAAGACCTCGCCGGCCTTGGGCTCGAAGCGCATGCCCGCGGTCCCCTTCGAGACGTACACGATCGCGTTCTGCAACCCGCCATTCTCGCCGACGACGACCGTCTCGGCGAGGAAGCCCTCGCGCATCTGGGCGCAGTGCGGCTCGGCGGACATGTCGATCGACCTGCGTTTGGGGGGCGTGCCTTCGAACACCACGCGGCCGCGCAGGGTCGCAGCCTCCGCCGGGGAGGACCCCGCCGTCGGACCTGCGGGGCCGGCGTTCGCGGGCGGTGTGGTCTTGGCGTCGTTGACCGTGGCCGGGCCGACGGTCGGCGGACCGCCGGTGCCGGAGACGGGCGGCGTTCCGGAATCGCATCCGGCCGCGATTGCGGCCGTGAGCAGGATGACGGCGAAGTGCTTCATGGCGTGCCCCTCTCTGGTTCCGGACTCGTGTACGCGCACAGTATACGCGAGGAGGGTGTGCGGTGCATCTTCAAGGGTCGTCGGCGTCGTCGGTGCGAAGGGCGTTCGCGCTTTCGAACGCCATCGCCGCGAGTCCGGGAACGATTCCCGCTTCGCACACCTCGTGGAGTTCGCCGAACCAGGGCCAAAGCCCTCGCCTGCCGTGCCGTCCCCACGGAGCGAGGCGTAGACTCGGTCCGGCCGCCCGATCACCCGTGAAGCCCTGCTCGTGTCCCGGGCGAATGCGTGCCCAGAGGGGGCCCGGCACCATCACCGCGGATCGACGACTCGTCCGACGCAGAACCGGCTGCCGGTGCGGTGGTCGCGGATCAGGCCGCTCGCCCCGCGTCCGCCTCGATCTCCGCCACCAGAGTCTCTTCATTCTCGGTCACCGCACGCAGCAGGTACTGGATCTGCCGTCTCAGTTGGTCCTCCTTCTCGATGAACCCCTCCGGCGCGCTCATCTCCGTCAGGTGTGCCCGGCGCTTGCGGCTGTCGCTCAGGCGCTGCTCGAGCCGCTCGCGCGCCCGCTGAACGGCGTTTCGGGCCGGGCCGCCATCCAAGACCGGGATCACCTGCGCGAACGCCATGCGCAGCTGGACTTCCGACCGCTTCAGCGTCTTCTCGGCCTCGGCCCGCTCCCACGAGGCACCGGCGAGGTAGAGATCCCGCGCTTCGATCGTCATCCCGCCGCCCATCCCCCAGTCCGGGCTCCCCGGGTAGGGCGCTTCGTCCGTGAGCCAGCGGAGGGCGTGCCCGTGCGAATCTTCGTCCATGTCGAACCTCTCGTCGTCCGGCTCCGCGAACTTGTCGCAGGTGAAGAGCCCCTTGAACGAGTGCTGCTCGCCGTCGAGGTCCCAGAAGACCGGCGCCTCGCTGTCGATCAGGATCGCGATCGCCGCGCGCCACGCCGCCTCCGGCTTCCCCAGGCTGTGCAGGGCCGCGTAGAACGCCTTGAGGCACCGGTCGTATTCGTATATGAGCGGGATCATCGCCTCGCATTCGTCTTCGGCATCGAGCGCGGGGGAGTAGGGCAGGACCTGGAACAGCGTTGCGCGCGCCGGATCCCAATCCTCCATCAGGTCGTTCAGCAGCCGCTTCGCCGTCGTGCACAGACGCGAGATCGTGCGGCCGTCAGGGCAATCCGGGAAACCGATTTCCACGATCGTCGGGGCCAGAGCCTGCGCGAGCGCGTCCCGGTCCGCACGCGCCTGAAGGTAGCGCCACGCGTCGCCGGAGCCGATCCCGTGAACGGTCTTCAGCCGGACCAACTCCGCGAGTTGCCCAACGCGGTCCAGCCGAGAATCGCAGAGGCCGTTCTGCCCGTCATCAAGGCTCTCTGTACCCCGGGTGAAGCAGTCTTTTTCGCGCTTCATGTTCGCATCTCCGTTACTCGTGGCCGTCTGGTCGTACCTCGCAAGTGAGCCAATCAGCACGACCCGTGCCTTTCGCTCGAAGCGCGAGGATTGGTCGCAACCCGTTGGCGAGCGACACGCTTTCGGAGAGGACAGTTGTTTTCAGCGGGGCGCACGTGGGCGTTTCGAAAAGTGACGTTGGGAAGAAACGGAACGTCTGACCCGCTCTCAGGGGACCGAACCACGAGTTCCTCAATCAGGTCGCTCAATCAGCCAGAGGGTGAAGCGGTCGCAGACCGGCCGCGCCGCATTCGCCGAGTCCGATCCAGCGAGCCGCATCCGATTGCGCGCAGCGTCTCGAGCCCCATTCAACATCTTGGACCCCGCTTGACCCGCCCTTCTCACTTCTGGTACACTCCCCCAGTCGCAATCCCACCCTTGCCGCAATTCCCTACCCGCTTCGACTTCCGTCGCGCCCGTCGTCCAATAATCGGGAAGGAAGCTGCGCATGCCCCCCGAATCGATCATCAACCAGCGCTACCGCGTCCTCCGCAACCTCGGCGAAGGCGGCATGGCCACCGTCTACCTGGTCCGCGACCAGGCCCGCGACGGTCGCCTGATGGCGCTCAAGCGCCTCCGCGACGGTCTCGTCGACGAAGAAGCCGCCGGGCACCTCAAGGCCGAATTCGAAAACCTCACCCGACTGACCCATCCCCACCTCGCCGAAGTCTACGACATGGGCCTCATCGAGGGGACCGGCGCCTACTTCTTCACCCAGGAGTTCATCCAGGGCGCCAACTTCTTCGAGGCCACCCGCGGCACTCCCCCGAACCAGCTCTACGCCCTCGTCACCCAGATCTGCCGCGTCCTCGAGTACATCCACTCGCGCGACCTGATCCACCACGACCTCAAGCCGACCAACATCATGGTCTCCAACGAGGAAGCCGGCCGCGCCGCGCATGACCTGTCCAAGGACGACGTCCTCGCCATCCTCGCTTCACCCTTTGCCTACAATACGATCAAGCTGCTCGACTTCGGCCTCGCCGCCGCGTTCGTCAAAGAAAAGGGCCGTACCAGGATCAAAGGCTCGGTCCACTACATCGCCCCCGAAGTCGCCAAGGGGACCGGAGCCGACGCCCGCGCCGATCTCTACTCGCTCGGCGTCACCCTCTACCACGTCGCCACCGGCCAGGTCCCGTTCGACGCCGGCACCTCGCTGCTGGTCATCCGCAAACACATCGAGGAAAAGCCTCCGGCCCCGAGTTCGATCAATCCCAAGATCTCTCCGGGCCTCGAGCAGATCATCCTGAAGCTCATGGCCAAGGACCCGGCTGAGCGCTACGCCCGCGCCGCCGACGTGATCATGGCGATCAACAAGATTGCCGGCCGCGAGTTCGAGATCGAGACCCGGGAGACCAAGCGCGGCTACGTCCTCTCCGCCAAGTTCGTCGGCCGCGACAAGGAACTCACCGCGCTCCGCGCCGGGCTCGACGACGTCAACGCCAAGAAGCACGTCAACCTGCCCGCCTTCACCCTGATCTCGGGCGAAGCCGGCATCGGCAAATCCCGCCTGCTGCGCGAGCTGCGCATCCACTGCCAGCTCCAGAACGTCGCCTTCGCCGAGGGCAACGGCTACGAGCGCACCGCACGCGCCTACGGCCTGTTCCTCGAAATCCTCAAGCAGGTCATCGGCTTCGCCCACGCCAAGGGACGCCTCGCCCGTTACGGACCCGAGCTGGTGAAGCTCCTTCCCGACTTCGCGGAGGCGCACGGCATCACTCCCTCCGCCACGCTCGAGCCGCGCGAGGAGCACCTGCGCCTGGTCGACAACGTGGCCAACTTCCTGCTCGACGTCGCCCGCGATCGCACGCTGGTCCTCTGCCTGAACGACCTCCACCTCGCCGACCAGGGCTCGCTCGAGCTCCTGCGCTACCTCGCGGGCAACCTCGCCCTCCAGCGCGGACGCGTGGTCACCGGCGAGGAGGACCTCAACCGGCTGCCCCGGCTTTTCCTCGTCGGGGCGACTCGGGTAGAGGAAGACGGTCCGCTTGCCTCGCTCGCCCGCGAGATGGAAGCCGAAGGCACGCTCTCGACCACGCGGCTCGCGCGCTTCGGAGTCGACGGGGTGCGCAACATGGTCCGGGGCATGTTCGGCGAGGTCGCCGGGTTGGATGCCTTCGCCGACCGGATCACAGTCGAGACTGGGGGCAATCCGTTCTTCGTCCAGGAAGTGATGATGACTCTGGTCGACAAGGGCGTGATCACCCACGAGCGCGGGCGCTGGGAGATGGGCGCCGCGGACCTGGACGCGATCGAGATTCCCAAGACGATCGAAGAGGTGGTGCACCGGCGCCTCTCCGGCCTGACCGGGGAGGAGTCGGCGATCCTGCGCGCGCTCGCCGTGATCGAGCGCCCGGCGGACGGCACGCTGCTCGGCGACCTCGCCGGGGTCAAGGACTCGGTGCTGGGCGAAGCCCTGCGTGCGCTCGAGCGCAAAGGCTTCGTCCTGCGCGAAGAGGGCGCGCAAGGTACGGCCGCGGCCGGCCACCGCCTGGCTCATGCGACGATCCAGAAGGTGGTGTACGCGGGGCTTTCCGACGCGGCGCGGCGGACGCTGCATCGTCGGATGGGCGAGACGCTCGAGCGCAGCACGTCCCTCGCGCGGGCGCACATCGAGGAGCTCGCCAGGCACTTCCTGCGCGCCGGCGAGCCCGAGCGCGGCATCAAGTACGGCCTGGAGGCGGGCCGCGAGCTGATGCGGATCTATGCCAACGACCAGGCGCTGGCGCTGTTTCAGGGCCTGCTCGGGCTGGACGGGCTGCCCGACGCGGCGGTGCCCGAGATCGCCGCACTCGCGGGCGAGATCCACCGCCTGATGGGCCGCTTCGACGACTCGCTGGCGATGTTCGAAAAGGCGCTCGCCAAGCTCGACGCCGGCGACCCGAAGCGCGGCCAGGTCTACGCCCAGATGGCGAACATCTTCCAGATCAAGGGGGACAACGACCGCTTCTCCGACGCCGTCTCGCGCGCGAAGGAGATCTTCACCAACTCGGGCGACCGGCGCGGGCTCGGGATGGTCTACAGCACCCTCGGGGAGATCTTCTATCAACGCACCGAGTATGAAAAAGCATTGCGCTACGCCAACGTCTCGATCGGCATCGCCGAAGGGATCGGGGACAAGCATCTACTCTGTCGCGCCCTCGGCAACGTCGGCTTGTTCTATCGCATGTGGTCGCAGTACGACGAAGCCATTCGTTTCTTTCAAAAGTCGATCAAGATCGCGGAGGAGGTCGGGCACAAGGACGAGCTGATCCGCGGCTTCGGCAACATGGGGATCATCCAGCGGGCGCGCGGGCAGTACGAGGAGGCGACCGAGTTCACCGACAAGCAGATGCGGCTGGCGGTGGAGATCGGCGACAAGCGCCGGATCGGCACGGCCTACGGCAATCTCGCGGGGATCGCGATGGGGCGCGGGGACTTCGACGAGGCGATGCGGCATTACGAAAAGAGTCTCCGGATCGCCGAGGAGATCCGCGACAAGGGCGGCGTGGGGCACGCGCTCGCGGGCGTCGGCTTGATCCAGGTCCTGCGCGGGGAGTACGAGCAGGCGGCGCCGTGCCTCAACCGGGCGGCGCAGATCGCCATGGAGGTGAGCGACCGCTGGCTGCTCGGCAGTTGCCTCGGAGCCACCGGGATCCTGCACTACAGCCAGGGGGACTACGGCGAGTCGAAGGACTGCCTGGTGCGCTCGCTGGAGATCTTCGAGGAAGGCGGGATCATGGACGGGATCCTCGAAGTCTCGCACTGGCTGTGCCGGCTCTACCTGACGATGGGCGACGCCACCGGCGCGCGCAGCGCGGGCGAGCGTGCGCTGACGATCTCGCGCAATCGGGGAATGAAATCCCATGAGGCGCGCTACCTCGGCTGCATGGCCACGGTCGAGCGGCGCTCGGGCAACCTCGAAGCCGCGGGGAAGTGCCTGGAGCTGGCCGACGAGATCCGCGCCGAGGCCCGCTCCAAAGACGAGCGCGCCTACCATCGCACCGAGGAGGTCTTCGCGCTCCTCGAAGACGAGGAGCACGAGAAGGCCAAGGAAGCCGCGCGCAAGGCGGTCGCCGAGTCGACCAAGCTGGGCGTCCGGTTGCTGCTGTGCCGGGCGTATCTGGCGCAGGGTCTGGCGCTGGTCCGCGGCTCGCGCGATCCGGGGGTGCTGGAGGAAGCGCGCGAAAGCCTCGAGCGGGCGCGCGAGCTGGCGGTGCAGATCAAGAACCCGGAGTTCCTCTGGCAGGTGCACGGCGGCCTGGCGGAGGTCTACCGCAAGCGGAACAATCCCTTGAAAGCCGGCTTCCACTGCGACGAGGTGAAGCAGGTCTTTCTCGCGGTGAATGAGAAGTTGCCGGAAGAGTACCGCGAGGCGTACCTGAAGGACCCGCGGCGGCGGGCGGTGCTCGATCTGATCGACAAGGTCTCGCAGGAGGTCGAGAGCCGGAAGGACGAGACCGCGACGCTGGCGACGGACTTCGCCGCCACGGGGGCGGAGCGCTGGCTGACGAACCTGGTGCGCGACCATGCGGGGGCTCCGGTGGGCCGCGACGTGGCCCAGCTCGCGAGGTTGATCGAAGTCAGTCGCCGGATCGGCGGCGAAGGCGAACCGCGCAAGGTGCTCGAGTACATCACCGACACGGCGATCGAGCTGACCGGGGCGGACCGCGGCTTCTTGATTCTGCGCGGAGGCGCCGTCGGGGGCGGGGCCGGGTTGCGCTTCGAAGTCTCGCGCAACCTCGGCTCGCGGGACATCGACGCGCCCGCGGAGAAGGTGAGCAAGGGGTTGGCCGAGCGGGTGATGGACGGCGGGGAGATCGTGCTCACGGGGGATGCGCCGGGGGACAAGCGCCTGCAGGATCTGGGGGTGGCGGACCTGCGGGTGAAGTCGATCGTCTGCGTGCCGATCCGCATGCGCGGGCAGGTGGCCGGCGCGCTCTACCTGGACAGCCTGTTCACGGAAAAGGCCTTCGCCGAGCGGGAAGCGGCGCTGTTGACGATCCTGACCGACCAGGCGGCGGTGGCTTTGGAGAATGCCAGGCTGCACCAATCGATGGTGGTGGAGCGGGTGACCGGGGCGTTCGTGCCCGCGTACGTCGACGGCATCCTGGAGCGGGAGCTGGACCGCTGCAAGCGCTATGGCCGGTTGCTGTCGATCCTGCGTGTGGACTTGGATCGTTTCCAGGTCATCAACGATTTCCACGGCGCCGAAGCGGGCAACGAGATCCTGCGCGAGGTGTGTGGGATTCTGCGGAAAGGCATCCGCAACGTGGACGTGCTCGGGCGCGGGGCGGCGGACGAATTCGACGTGGTATTGCCGGAGACGGAGCGGGCGGAGGCCTTGCGGCTGGCGAACCGGTTGCGGACGGAGATCGCGACCTGGCCGTTCCAGAGCGGCGGGCGCGACGTGAACGTGACGGTGAGCGTGGGGGTGCTGTGTTGTCCGCAGGATGCGGGGACGCTGACCGAGGTGCGGGAGCGGCTGAACGAGGCGGTATACAACGCCAAGCGGAACGGCCGCAACAGTACGTTCACGTTCGAAGCCGGGGTGGCCGGCGAACGCGATGTGCAAAGGAAGGTCGCGGAAGAAGCGGACATCGACCGGCTGGTGGTCTCGCGGGACGGGATCACGGTGCTGGGGATGTTGATGAAGGTGATCAACGCGGGGCTGGATCTGGACAAGGTGCTCGCGCTGACGATGCAGATGATGATCCAGGTGACGCGGGCGGAGCGCGGCTTCATCATGTTGCGGGGGAACGACGGCAAGTTCAAACCGGTGACCGCGCTGAATTTCAAGGACGAGGAGATCACCTCGCCGCAGTTCGAGTTCTCGAGCACGATCGTCGAGCAGGTGGCGCGCACCGGCGAAGCCGCCGTGGTGACCGACGCGCTGGCGGAGAGCCAGTTCCGCGGCCAGGATTCGATCATGGATCTGCAAATCCGGTCGATCCTGAGCGTCCCGATCAAGCAGGCGGACGAGACGATCGGCGTGGTCTACATGGACAACCAATCGGGGCAGAAGCGGTTCACCGACGAGGACCGGGAGCTGCTGCTGCAATTCGCGGGGAAGATCGCGGGCCCGATCGAGAACTCGCGGCAGTACGCGCGGACGAAGGAGGAAGCGGACTTCCTGAAGCGGACGTTGACGACCAGCCTGGAGCAACTGCGGACGAAGTACAGCTATGGGAACATCCTGGGCCAGTCGAAGCCGATGCGCGAGCTGTTCAAGCTGCTCGACAAGATCACCGAGACGCACTTCCCGGTGATCGTGCACGGCGAGAGCGGCACCGGGAAGGAGCTGGTGGCCAAGGCCGTGCACTTCAATGGTCCGAGGAAGGACAAGCCCTTCGTGGCCGAGAACTGCGGCGCGCTGACGGAGACGCTGCTGGAGAGCGAGCTGTTCGGCCACGTGCGCGGAGCGTTCACCGGGGCGGACCGGGACAAGGAGGGCATGTTCGCCTTCGCGAACGGCGGGACGCTGTTCCTCGACGAGATCGGCGAGATGGGCCTGGAGATGCAGAAGAAGCTCCTGCGGGTCTTGCAGGAGGGTGAGATCCGCCAGGTCGGCGGCAAGAAGTCGATCAAGGTGGATGTGCGGATCATCGCCGCGACGCATCGCGACCTGAGGAAGATGGTGGGCGAGGGGTCGTTCCGCGAGGATCTGTATTATCGCCTGAACGTATTCACGCTGAACCTGCCGTCGCTGCGGGAGCGGCGGGACGACATCCCGATGCTGGTGGAGCACTTCCTGGAGAAGTACGCCGCGGAGACGGGCGGCCCGAAGCGGAAGGTCCCGCGGGACGTGATGCGGCGGCTGGTGGATTTCGACTGGCCGGGGAACATCCGGCAGCTGGAGAACGAGGTGAAGCGCCTGCTGGCGTTCGCCGACGCGGAGTTGACGCTGGAGGACCTGAGCCCCGACGTGAAGGCAGCGCGGGGGTCTGCAGCGGCCGGGAGCGGGAAGGGGAAGGGGGGTGCCGGGGCGGCCGGGGGCGAGGTGACGGAGGGGGTGGGAGTGGTCTCGGTACGGGGGAAGACGTACGACCAGATCATCGCGTCGGTGTACCAGGCGGTGCTGGAGGACAACGACGGCAGCGTGGAGAAGGCGGCGAAGGCGCTCGGGCTGGCGCGGAGCACGTTTTACTATCGGCTCAAGGAGGCGGGGATTGGGTTGAAGAAGGGGAAGGGGTGAGAACTGGTTTCGACCGATCGACCATTGGTGACGACCTCCTGCTTATGGCGCAAGCGAAGCGAGCAACTTTCAACGCTGTTTGCAATCAACCATGCTTTCTGTTTGAATAAAGATCCGCATGCTGAACGAGCCGATTGACAAATGCGCCCGGGCTATTCACAACCTGCGCCGCGCGATGGTAGGGGTTCTCATGCTGCCGGGGACCCCAACCCACATCGTCATCGAGCACCTCCCGCCAGATACTACGAAGAGAGCGCATCTCCTCGCCGTCAAGTTCCATGGAATATGAGTCGGGATAGGATTCAATACAGTTGCGCACTGCTGGGTGAGTTCCGTTAACCAGTATCTTCACCGGGCAATTCTCCGCGGTGGTAGGCGAACCGATCGCGTCCCGACGAATGTTAGGTGACGGCACTAGGGGATGGGCCGCGACGCCGCTGGTACTCCTGAAGTTCGCTGGGAATTGAACCACGCGAACTGATCCGGGTATGAGCGCTCTCAGGGAGGCACTCAATGGAACATCATGGATGCAATTCGGCAAGCTTCCCCACATGCGCGAGAAGTCGGCGCATGCTAGAACTTCCGGCGGCTCTCCACCCCAGTAGAGTTCTGACAGGCGTTTTACAACAATTGGTTCAAGAAATGGAGCAGTCCACGGTACGACGAGCACCCGGCGGTCCGACCATGGGTCGCCCTTCCACGTGATCCTATGCGCCAGAACATCTTTGAGGCGACGAGCCAGGATCTGGGGGATAATTATCGGGGGCTTATCGGGTTGAGAGAGGCGTTCGAGGGAAAGCACGCAGCCATGAATCCGTGCAACTGCATGATCTTCGGGTGCGGCTCCGGCACATCGTACGCGCAGTACCTGTACCTTTGACAAGAGCAACTGCACATATCGGTCGGCGAACACCTTGCTATCCGACAGATCCAGCCCGCCTAGGGTCCCTCGGTGGCAGAAGTCGGGATCGTTGGGTCGAAACCCGATATTCATTGTCACAAGATCGAACAGGCTCATGGATTTCAGAAACGCATCGCTGATCCGACCTGTTTCTAGAAGGCTGTCGACTTCACTCGCCATCTGCGATGCATGAATGCTAAGTGACTCCATGATGTGCGGCAACACCCGGACCGCACTATGGCTGATGGAGCGCACCTTTTCCCGTGCGGTTGTGACAGAAAGCTCATCGCCTCTAAAATCGATAATCCCAACGAAAGCCTGAAGTGGGTGGTTCTGAAGGCATCGATCATCGTGGCCGCAACCGCGATGGAAAAGCTCGGCCGCATCGGAGGTAACATGGACGCCCTCGCGACAGACGCGCAACTTTCGGACTTGGCCGGACCAACCAGTGCGACACTCCAGGGCGTCCTCTGTCATTCCGGTGTACCGAGGGATGGAGAACCGGATCGCATAAGAACAACGTGGCAATGCAGGACCTACTGGGGACTCTGGAGCCTCTCGCTCAGATCTGCGTGCCAGGATGAAAGCCTGGACGGCGCCTCGAGTAGCGGCGAGCGATTCGGAGACTTGAGGCTGGCCTTTCGCCGACTCAGTTGAGTCACGCGCTCTGCGGCCATCGAACGCTAACGTCAGTAGCTCCTCATCGGTTCCCGCGGCTGAGGAGTTGTCGTCCAACCATGCAGCGAGATCCTGCCCACCGAATTCCCGAGACTGTCTGCCACGTTTCTTGTCATCCCATGCGACGACGACCGAGTATTCTCGTGGGCAAGGGAAATAGTGCTCAACAGCAGATACGATCAGAGATGGCTCGCCCAAGAGACTCTCGCGTTGTGCTTCGCGGACATTTGCGATCACGCACGTTCCGTTGGTCCCAATGTACTGCATCCACTTCTTGTCAATGCATCGCTGAACAGACAGCGATGCACTGCGCAGGTTGTAGTCGACTCGGAGCAAGTCTTTGCCATCCATGCGAGTAATGAGTTGGATGTAGTCCGCGCACAGGAAACACGATAGTATGCCAATTCCGAATTGGCCGATCGGGTAGAACTCATCGAATCTGGGCGCTTCCTGTTTCCAGAAGCTGAACCCAACTCTGGCCAAATGCTTGCGAATCTTGAACAAGTTCATTCCGATTCCCTTGTCGGTGACGCGCAGGCAATTCGTGGAGGCATCGACGTCAATCTGCACCCGACGCGAAGTTGGATGCGGCGGATTGTCCTTTTCGAAAATCCGCACTGCGTCCGCGGCATTCTGAACCAACTCTCGCACGAATGTAAGCGGGTCATGGTACAAATTGACAGACAAGACTGTGCTAATGAGCTGCTCAGGACTTGCAACAACGCGCGATTCCGCGAAAACATATCCCGTGTGTTTGATTCGGAGCTCGAAATCCAGCCACTCGACACCGCATAGGCTGATGTCCTCGTTATAGTCGTCAAGCACCCCGCAAAGAAACCTCTGGATGTCTACCAGAAGGGCGTGTCTCTTTGAATCCCGGCAACCGAGTTCTGCGACCAACGTGGTGGACTGTGCCCCGCGCGTCAGTTCGACTGCGATTGGTGCCTCAATAGCCGCGGAATCGTGACCGTGCGCCAGAGCAAAGCGACTCTGCACTTCCGGTTCCTGCAATAGAAGATCAAGCAGCGCGCTGAATGCTGCGAGCGAGGTCGAAAATCGCAGGAAGCGTTCGCTCTCATCGGGCACTAAGCCCAACTGCTTCAGGATGTGCACGAGAAACTGGTCTACTGTCCGTGCGGGTGCCTTTGCCATGGCCCCAGTGAGCAGTATGAAAGCCTGACTGGCGTCGGGAACCAAGTCCGCGCGGGAGGATCTTGTTGCTCCACCCGCGGACCGCGTGCCGCCGAACAACCAGCCGAATTCCATGGATACATGCAGCGCAGCAAGTTGAGCAGCGCTGAAGGCAATTATGCGAGTTTCCCCAACGAGAGCAGCCGCCATCTCCCCAACTCGTTGCCTATGCCTCTGCAGCCACGCTGGTGATCGTGTGAGCAAGATGTCCTGGTCGAGGGCCGCTATTCGTTGCGCTAGGAGCTGGAATGCTGGTGGCTCTAGTTCGGCCAACAAGTCGCGAACGCTTCGTGCATTTCGAACTCCCCCCTGGTGAAGAGATGGAAGACGCCAGCCACCGACCTCCCTGCGGTCGATGTGCGTCCAACCGTTTGGGACCAGGGAACTGTGGGCACGGAGGCGAGCGAGAAGTTCATTGCTCTGCGCGGAATCTGGAGGGAGCAAGTTTGAAGTGTTGTCGATGAGTGCAAAGCGAGACTCGGAGAAACGAAACAACCAGATGTATGTCGAGACACCGGCGACGAGGAGGACAGACTCGATCGGATCATCTTCGACACCGCCCTGATCGCGCACAGCTTTGAGTGCAATTGCCCTAGTGATGGCGGACGTGCCACAAAGGTCCATTGCGAGAGACTTGCCATCCTTGAGCGCCACTCTGTGCTTCATCGCCATCTGATGTTGGCTGGGAGTGAAGTGTCCCGGTGTCACTAGCAGTATGCGTGCCGCTGGCTGTTGATCGAGTCTCTCAATCAGCGCGTCGTCAAGGAGCTGCTCGGAGGCACTAGGAGTCCCGAGACCCAGCAGAAGATGGGCTTCCTCCGCACCGCTTGACCGATACCAGCATAGCAAGCTCCTGTTGCGTTTTACCTCTCGAGGTGCAGACCAGTCGATATTAGCGAGACCCAGTGCTGGGCCGAAGTGCGTGCTGGTCAGGTCGAGCAAGAGAGTCTTGATAGTGGAGTTGGTATCGGGCAGCAGGAACACCGGAGGGACGGGAAGCGAGGCATGCAGCCGGTCCAGTACTTGATCAAGCTGCAGGTTCACTACTCGCCGGGGCGATGTACACTCCTGCACCAGAGATCGGAAGGATTCGGAAAAGCGCTCATAGAGCGCTCGATTGTGCGGATCCAAATGGCCAATATGTATGCCATCGGGCGGCAATCCGCGTTTCCATGGCTCGACTTTGGCCCCAGTCGCGAGTACTACCAAGGTAACTCCTAGCGCCAGGATATCCCGCGCGGCCCCTTCCAACTCCGGATGGAAGTATCCCAGGGTGCCAACGAGCCCGTCAGGTTTTGTCAGGTGATCCCAGTCCTCATCGAATGCCAGTCCATAGTCGATAAGGACAAATCCTCGAGATGGCGTGTGGACGATATTCTGAGGCTTTACATCCCTGTGTATTATCCCCTCACGATGAAGCCTCTGCAGGGCCTCACACACCTGCGTTGCCAACGGAATCAGGCGCTCAGGGTCGAGAATTTCCCCTTCAAGAGAGTTTCCATCAAGATACTCCATTGCGTACCACAGGCACCGGATAGATACGTTTTCGACGATCAGTGTCGCCTCTGACACGGTGTCGTCTGCCTGACCTGGGCTTGCGGGGTGCACTCGGAGGAGGTGCTGGTAGGCTTGACTAGTCAAGCCTCGTCCAACAGCGGCTTCGCGTCGAAACCGCTCGATCAGCTTGTCATTCATTCCGTCGAGGAGCAGCAATTTGATCGCTACGGGAGGTGTATCGATGCTTGCAGCCGCACGGCTGGCACTATATACCAGAGCCATTCCACCTCTTCCGAGATGGTCGAGAAGTGTGAAGTCTCCGCATGCTTGGCCAGATAGCGGCCCGTTGGTGGGCTTGTACATAGCGCTGCTCCGATCAGCAGATATGGCGCGTCGGCAATCGAGCTATGGACGCTCGATCCGATTCTACTCCTCATTGCCCGCCGCCAGAGACTCTGGGCGCAACCTCGGGTTGTATGAAGCTCCTTGAACAGGCCCTTGAGCGCGGCGTCCCGGCGACTCCGTGTAGACTCTCGACCTCCTTGCCCCCTTCCCACCCGTCCATTGGCGCGCTCGGCGATCTCCTCGAAGTTCGACCGAGGTCGCCACAGGCGCTCGCGCGCCTTCGTGTCGAGATCAAGAGACCCCGAGGCTTCAGGGGCGCCGCTTCCAGGCGTCTGCTTGATCATTGCGCGCGGCAATGTCCCTGTCAAGCCCTATCGCGATCAACATTTCAGGGCTCGCAGCTCTGTCTGGGTCATGCCATTTCACCACAGGATGCATCGGCAACCCTCGGTTGATACGGGCGTGGTGCGGCTGATCGGCACGCCGCCAGTAGGTAGCCGGGCAGGAGAACCCGCCACGGCCCCGGCCCGCTCAGACCCAAGCTCGGCAGGACTGCCTCGGTTTTCCCTGCAGCGCGGAACGCCAGGCCCCAGACTCCGCGGAGCATGTCCAAATCGACTAGCGGTAGCAGCGGCGGGTCTACTACGAGCGGCGTTCGCGCACCCTCGGCGTACGCGCGCTCGACGAAGCCTGCACAACTGTACCTGTGTCGTTTGATGCGATCAGTCGCAGAGTGCTCGTCCAGCACCTCGTCAAATGCCGGCGAAAGGATGTACTGATCCCACGGGGTCCAGGTCGTCGGGGGCAGCGGTTGCAGGACCTTCTTCTCTTCCAGCCAGCTTTCCAGCCCGTATCGCGCTTCGTCGTCGAGGTCGATCCAGCCGATCGCGTCTGCCCTGACCCACCCCGGATTGCCGAGGGGCGGTTGCCAATCGTCCACGGCGACGATTTGACGTGGAGCGACCTGGGCTTGGTCCCGGAGTATACCGATGTGGTTGATGGGCCGAGCGCCCGCACTCCCGCATCTGCCGACGATCGCGTAGCGCGGCGTGGCGACTGGATTCCGGGGGTTCGAGTGCAGCGGCACGAATCAACTCCACAGGTTCAGGATTGGGGACGGTTCGGCGTACTCTCCGATGGACGAAGATGGGTATCCAGCCAGACGTGCAGGTATTCCTGGGCTCGGCGCGTCGCCTCGGACTTCGGATGCATGCGAGCCCAGGTACCCTGGATGCCCTGGAGCAGTTCACGAAGCCGTCGAGTGACCGGTGGGAACTGGATCCTCTCCAATTCAATCGCAAACTCTGCGAATCGCCGATCGTCCATGGCAGCGAGTGCTGCGAGCGCGTTCGTAGCAAGTGCTCCCAGTCTCGGCAAATCGCGGACCATGGCCGGATCGAGCGATGAGAGCAAGCTGCGGATGCCTTCGCGCAGTGCGGACAGGCGGTCGGGATGTTCCGGGATGCCGTCCGCCCCGAGAACCTGCTGCACAAGCTCGCAAACGAGCAATTTGGTCCGGTCCGAAATCTCCGCCCGGATGAAGGGGACCAATTGCTCCATATCCGCGGTGGATGCCAGCGACGCATACCCCCGCAACGCGGCCCAAAGGAGCGGTTCGTCTTTGCCGGACGGCGATCGAGACAACGACCGCGCATGCCCTAGTAGCGCTTCGCGAACGCGGCGTCTCGACTCCGGGTCAGCAATGGCGAATCTCTCCATCATGGCCAGCAACTCGTGGCGATCCAGGTCGGTGAGGTTGGCGCGCTCCAGTTCCCTCACCAGTTCCAAGTTGGCGTCAGGACGCTGGGCAATCAGCCGCGCGGCCAAGCGGGCCAAATCGATGCGGCGGATGCACTCACGCAGGCTCGCGAGGGACGGATCGCCAGGACCCTCCGGTGCGACGCGCCGATGGGGCGTGCCGACAGGCTCGAAGCACTCTTCGTCCCCGGCAACCACGGCGGTTGCGCCCGACTTGGCGTCGTACATTACGAAAGTAGCTCCATGAGCGTGCGACAGAACGAATCCTCACGGGATCAGATCGAAGATGAACCTCGTGCTGGCAGGGGTTTTCGTGGTGGTCGTGTGACAACGCTCCTTCCGGACTCTCGTTCCTGCCTCTGCAGATCCTTCAGGATGCGCTTCAGGTCGTAGTCCAGCGATGCAGCATGCGCCTGCCGATGCCGGCGAATCTCCTCGACGATCTCATCGTCCTTCGTCGTCATTGGTCAACTCCTCCGGTGTGCAGATCAACGGCGGCTCGTACCCCGCCTCTCTGCACCCTACTTCTATCGCGTGACGCATCGCAGCGTTCGCGATGTGCCTGAAGTTCCAGGTCAACAGGAAGTCTACACCGTGGACGGCCGCGATAGCAACGTGGAGTGCATCTTCCGACGCATGCCTCGGGAACGCTCCCAGGTCCACGAATCCGTCGGCGAGCTCGCCGGCCGATTCGGTAATCGCTAGGAGGGGGATACCTTCAAGGAGGACCAGGCGTTCGGCCGCAGCGACCGCATCGCCTGCCGAGGCTTCGCGAATGACAAGTTGGGACACGAAGAGATCGAAGGTCTGAGCACAACCGGCGAACCATTCTCGCGTGAGCTGTTGACGGGCAGTCACGACCAGATCCCGACTCGGCCGCGATGTCGCGTAGCCGATCACACTGGTTTCCACGTACACCGTTCGCTTTGCCATTCATCTCCCTTGGGCCCGACGCCGTTCCGATGCGACGCGCCGATGGGGCATTCCGACAGGCTCGAAGCACTCTTCGTCCCGTGTACACACGGCGGTTGCGCCCATCTTGGCGTCGTACATTACGAAAGAAGCTCCATGAGCGTGCGACAGAACGAATCCTCATCGAGAGGGATTGTCGCCCAGCTTTGATCGGCACGTTTGTGCGCCAAGTGCCATTCCGGTGGGGTGATGGCAAATCGTACGATCGGTCTCACGGGACCGCGCGGCTCGCGGCTCATGTCCACCCGACCCGTGGCAGCGACGACGCGACGAGCGCGTGGAACGATAGCGACGGATGGACCCGTCGCGGCTAGGATCCTGAGTGCCGGAGCCACGTAGCTGGGAATGCCGCTTCCGCCCTCGCTGACTTCCACGTGCAGGTCTTGGATCTCGATCTGCGCCGAGGCCACGACGGGAGCCAACCAGTGGCGGATGTCGCCGAACAATACCTCGAGAGCCTTGCCCCACTCCTCGTTGACCCTGGTCGATTCCGCCACCTGCTCCGGGCCCGGCTGGTGCTTGAGATGAGCGATCAGTTCCTCGCGGGGTGATGCATGCGCCATCGAGGCGCCTGCTGTGCCGAGCAGGGCGCTCAGGCGCGGATCGTCGCGCAGCGCGTCCCAATCGGGATCCTGACGCACATGATCGGCCGGGACTTCGAGGGCAGACAGCGCGTGCGCCAGATTCGCCAGAGCTTCCGTGACCCGTCCTGCGAGCGCTTGTGCACTGGCCAGATTGTAGCGGCCACCTCCCGTCGCCACGGCTTGTTCCGCGGCACGCGTCGCCTCTTCGAGGATCTTCTGCGAGGGCGCCCGGTGAAAGAGATGCAAGAGGTTTGCTGCGAGATTCGTCCAGGCAGCCGGTGGCCGTGGATCTGCCGACACAGCCTTGCGCAGCGCCTCCACGGCCTCGCTGAGGTGCTGCAGCGTCGCGACATCATCCGGCAACTCCAGCCCAGTTCGGCCGAGCGCCGTGCCGAACAACAACCACGCCCCGGCGTCTTGGGGCGCCGCGAGAACCCCGTGTCGGTAGGCGCTCAGCTCGCGCTGTCGAAGTTGCGCTCGTTGCAGTTCTTCATGCTCCCCCTCGGCCTGATCCCCGAGAAGGATGCCGATCATGAGCCAGGCATAGGCGTCCCCTGGCGCCGCTTGCACTACAGCCTCGTACGCTCGGAACTCTTCCGCACGTAACGCCGACCTGCGCGTGGGATCCGTCTCGAGATCGGCCAAGTCACCGAGGCGGCCGGCGAGGAGTGCTCGTGCGGGGACGAAGGCCGGATCCGCTTTCAGGGCCTGTCGATAGGCATCGATCTCCTGGTCGATCAGGGCCCGCCGCAGGGCCGGATCGACCTCATGGTCTGCGGCGCGGCCTTTCGACAAACCCTGTCCGAACCATGACGCTGCGGCCGACGTGTCACCAACTGGAACACTCGGTGATGAGGCTGGCCGAATGAACCCACGTACCTGGGCCCGCAGGTTTGCGGCGACCGTGACCATTGCCATTCCTCGTACCCGGGAAGTACTCTCGCCCCGATGCTGGGCGCATGCCGCGGCGACGCTGGAGATCAAGCGGCTGCACCATCAGATCATGGAGGGCCGACAGACCGCGGGTCGTTCGTGCCGGCGTATCGAGACGGTATGCTCGAGGCCGACGAGGGAAGGGGCCGCGAGCACCGCCCGCCCGCGCCCGTGTGTCCGGCCGGCAGCCGCGGGTGGGTCCCCCGACGGCGTCGGTTCATCGACCATGATTCCCACCCGATCTTGCTGCGGTTCGCGAAACCCCGAGGCTTCAGGGGCTCCGCTTCGAGCGTCTGCTTGATCATTGCGCGCGGCAATGCCCCTGTCAAGCCCTATCGCGAGCCCAGCGAGCCCTCCGCACGATGTTCGCAGGCAACCAATCCGAACACCTCTACGAATACGGCCGTTTGACTTCGAAGTCGCTTGAATGCCTGCGCAAGGGATTCGTCGTGGTGAACTGCTTGCCCGGCCTCTATGCGCGTCGTGTACCGATCCAATTGCCCGTTCTGGAGGGCTTGGCGGTGCGCAAAGCCGACGACCTGCCCATTGCGGCGCACTCCGACGACGTCAAAGGAGCGGCTCTCCATGAACGCTCGGACCGAGTCCACGCCGGTTGATCCGTCGAAGGATGCCAAGGGCTCGGCGATCTCGCGAATCGGGATGGAGCCATGAATGAGCCGTCGAAGATCATTGTGCTTCGATTGTTTCTGTTTCATCAAGTCCTGCAAACTAACTGCGGATCTTCGGATACGGTCGAAGGGTCGACGGGTGCCGTCCAGGCTATCAGCGCAAGTCGCGTCGGTTCTTTGAAGTCACTCGCAGCCAGGCGACGGCGCGCTTAGGGTCCGTTTGGATGACTCGATTCGTGACCGCGACTCGAGCGTAGATCCACGGCTTGAGCTGAGCGCGTATCTCATCGGCGAAAACATGTGCGTCCACTGCGTCAAGAGGGCGGTCAGCTTCGAGCCAGACCACCACCTCCAGCTTCGCACCCATACCGCAATCGATGAAGCGCCGGACAAAGCGCTCGTAGTCAGGTTCGTCGGAGATCTCGCGAACGCATGCCCAGGCCATCGACGCGATGGTATCGCGTGTCTTGGATGCCACCTCGACGGCGAGGTCCTTGAATGGGATTCTCGCCGTTCCGTAGTTTGTGACCTCCAAGACTGCAGCCCCCGCGCCGGTCCACAGGCAGATGTCTACAGCCTTGGTTCCCGGGGCGATCTTTCCCAGCCCATGAATGTAGGCTTGGTGCGTGTCCCAGCGTCGGGCGCGGGACAGGTCTTCGAACTCGAGAACGAGCGATCCTTCCTCGAATCGACGGGTCATGGTCTACTACCCGCAGTTTGCGCACCATCCTCGACGCCCCGAGAACGATCGTAGTGAGTGAGGAACGCGTCCCGGATCAGATTCTCGGGGAGCTCGTCGGGGGTGGAGGCTCCGGTGACGATCACGCCGCTGTCCTGGCGCACGAATGCGAAGAACCTGATGGATGCGCCCTGCTCGGAATGCAGGGCAAGCGTACGAGTGAAGAGATAGTCGTGAGTCGCTACCACGATCTGCATGCCAGTTTTCGCGAGATTGACCAGCAAGTCGGCGAGACCACCCACTAGCGCTGGGTTGAGATTTGCCTCCGGTTCGTCCCAAAACAACACGCCCCGTTCACTCAGGGATCCGTTTGCAAGGAGGTACGTCACACTCGCGAGTTTTCGCATTCCTTCGGCAAGCAAATGAGCCTCGAGCTTGCCTTCCCTCCCGACGAGATAGAAGCGATCACCCTGGCGCACAACATGGCCACCAAGAATCTTGTGCAGATCCTCCATCGCTCCGGAGATTGGCTTGGGTTTCGGACCGCGCAACGCTGAGGCCGAAAGGGCCACGATTCCGTCGAAGTAGGTTTCGTCGAAGGAGAGTTCGCGCGCCTGGTACGCTGCTATGAAGCCCTCGTACATCGCAAGCAGTTCACGCGAGGGAAGGAAGATCGCGCTGGGTACATGCTCCAGGTCGTTTTTCTGGATTCGGATCGAGGAGTCTTTGCTGTAGATCGAGAATCCAAGCTGGCCGCTCGAGCCGAGGATGCGAATTCGCGCACTCCCCTGACCGGGACGGCGTTGTACCAAGCGCCCGATTTGCGCATCGTCCGGCCTGAACACCCTTGCGAATTTCTCTCGCAGCCGCGCCCCTAGCTCCAGGCTGGAGCCCTCTTTGGGGACTGCACGAAGAGCACTGTAGAGCGCCTTCATCGCGTGCGTTTTCCCAGTTGCATTGGCGCCCAGAAACACGTTTATTCCTGGAACGAGGTCAAGCACGACGTGTTCGAACGCGGCGAAGCCCAGCAGTTCCAGCTTCCGGATCATGATGCTATGCCTACCGGGGTGCAAAACGATGGGAGGTGAACGGTGCCCAGCGATCGCCGATGGCGATCAGTCGTGAAGGATTCGGCACCGCGCCGGCTGGCCCAGCTACTTCTTCTCGTCCCCGTCGCGAGCGTACTTGGTCGCATCCTCGCGCATGAACTCAAGGAACTCCTTGAACAGGCCCTCGAGCGAGGCGTCCCGGCAACTGCCCGTCTCCACGCCAAGCCTTGAAGTCCCTCGCGGCGCGCTCCGCGATCTCCCCGAAGATCGTGAGCCGCGACAGCCGTGAACGCGTTGCCGCCCGCGCTCGGTGTTCCGCGATTACTTCTTCTTGCCCTCGTCCCCCTTGTCGTCCGACGTATCTACAACCACCTCCACCTGCGTCGCGCCCGTCTTCATGAAGTCGAGCAGTTCCTCGAAGAGGCCCTTGAGTGAAAGATTGCGTCGCGCGTTCGTCACCACCGCAGCTTTGAAGTCCAGCAGCCCCTTCCAGGCCTCGTGTCCGTCCAGAAGCCGGCGGTCGCTGGACTCTTTCGCCAGTCGCACCAGGTCCTTCTCCTTGTTCCCGCTCTTCTTGGAACGCGTCAGCAGTCTCTGAAGCTGGGCGGGGGTCAGGCCGGTTATCTTGACCAGGCTCGGGTTCTTCTCCCAGACCAAGATCGCCCGCTCGGCGATCTCCTCGAAGTTCGAACGAGGTTTCCACAGGAGCCTGCGCGCTCTCGTGTCGAGGGCCTGCGCGGGTTTCTTCGCCTTCTTGGCCTTCTTGGGCTTGGGTTCGGGGTCCCCCGTCGGCGTCGGTTCCTCGACCATGATTCCCTCCCGATTCGGCTGCGGTTCTCGAATCCCCGAGGCTTCAACGTCTCAGCTTCCGAGCGTCTCGTCGATCATCGCGAGCGCCAACGTCCCTGTCAAGTCCTATCGCGAGCCCACCGACCTCCTCGCCCGATGATCGCCGGCTTGCAGGTGCCCGTACGCATGAGCCATGCGCCTCGCCCGTGGTCGAGCAATGCGGCGTCCTGGCGAACCCGGCCCCCCGACGGCGCCGAATATGTGCTATGCCCCCGCAGATCCGGGTGTCGCCTGGGGCAACTCGGGTGCATCGACGCCGCACAGGTCTCGCCCCCATCGGACACCGGATGCGCTCGACCCTGGCACTATGGTCGCCCCTCCCGGCCTCCGTGCCTGCTCCACGCCGAAGCCGTGGTTCACGCCTGGGGCACCCCGGGTGCCGTCGAGGGGCGCCCGAAGTGGTCCGTTTTCGGAACGCCGTAAGTCCTTACAGGCACAGGTCGTCTCTTACGAATTCTCGAAAAATGCGTTGGCCGCGGCGAGAAAGTCCAAGAAATGTCGGGTGGTTTCGTCTCGCGGCCGGCCGCCAGAGAGCAATCTCGCGAGACGCTCCAATTTCCCGGCCCCGCGCGCGACGACGTTCCTCACCGATCGGGTCGTGCGCCCGATGCAAGTACGGCGAGAAGGCGATTCTCGACTTTCTGCGCCCGCTCTTCCGCCTCGCACTCCCACACGACCACGGCCCGATAGCCGAGCCGCAGCAATTCCCGCAGCCTGCGCCGATCCCGCAGCCGGTTACGGCGCAGCTTGTCCAGCCAGAATTCGCAGTTGCGCTTCGGCACCGTCGCACGCGGGCAACGCGGGTGGGAATGCCAGAAGCATCCGTGCACGAAAACCGCCCAGCGCCGCTTGCGATTGACGATGTCGGGCGAGCCGGGCAGGTCGCGCGCGTTCGTGCGGAAGCGAAGGCCCGCCCGGTGGAGAATCGATCGCACGATCAACTCGGCCTCGGTGTCGCGCTGCCGGATCCCGGCCATGCGCTGCGAGGTCTTGCGGTCGGTGCGCGGTCTCATGCGTTCATCATTTGGCCGGGTCGGCGGATCGCTCGATCTCGCGGGTGGCCATCCGCGATCGCTCGGCGTGGCGACCGAGCGCATCGAGGAAGCCTGCAGGGAAGTGCAGCGAGCTCTTGCGGGTGCGCGCAATGAAGCCGCTGGTGGCCTTGAGGGACAGGGGCTTGGTGGGGTATCGCAGGAATTCGCTCAACCCCCTCGGGGCCCGTCGAACCGGCCATGCCGTCGCCTGCGAAGCGAAGCGCCCGTCGCCCAGGTTCCAGGCGGCCTTGGGCCACGCACCACCGTTCGAGATGCGCCGGTCCAACGCGTCATCGTAGTTGCCGGGCTTCCGCAGTCGCTGACCGATCCATGCCGCGACGTCCACGGTGACCGCGTTGCCGATGAGCTTCCAGCGCGAGCCGCGGCGGGCGACCGTTTCCGCAGGTTTGGTCCAGTCGGCGCGGAGGCCCTGAAGCCTCTCGGCGTCCCGCACGTCCGGCGTGACGACCTCTCCCGACGGCAACCAGATCGCCGGCGGCGAGGGAATCCCCACCGTCGAGCCGCCCTTCAAGGTGGGGACGGCCGTCCTGGATCGCCAGGATCGGAGCGGCCGGCGACGCGCACCACCGGTCCGCCGATCTACTCGTATTCGACTTCGACCTGCTGCCGGGTCGGAAACCAGGAATGGGCGCACGCGTCGCAGCGGAACATGCCCGTCCCATCGATGGCATGGCTTTCCCAGTCGTCCATGTACGAGTCGGCGGCCAGGACGACCCGGTCGTCTTCGCAGGCCATGACGTGGTAGGTGACGATCCGGGACTCTTCCTGGGTCCAGCGGATGCGTTCGGTGCCGCTGCAATTCGGGCAGGTGGGCGTCATGGTGTCCTCCGCTCGACTGGGTCCGCTGGAACTCAAGGAATCGACTCGTTACGCTGCCAAGTCGATCATTGCCGAGGAGCACTCGGTTGTCAAGCGGACTTCCCATTCGCCCTACACGGTCTTTCCGAGGCTCCGAGAAGAGCGGCCCGATCGAGGCGGCATCGCCGCGTTGATCAGTTGCTCCGGGCCCCGTTGGCGTGAGGAGCGGCACGCCGATCACCGATTCGCGAACCCAAGCTGCAGCGTCGGTTCATCCGGCGCACCCTGCTCCAGCCACGGCACGCACTTCGCCGCGCCGCGATACGGGTTCGCCCAGTGCAGGACCGCAAGATCCAGGACGTGCGCCGTGAGCGGCCCGTGAGCGGCCGAAGAAGTTCCCGCACCTTGTCGTCCAACGACACGACGCGGCGATCCGTGGCCAGGGCAGGCTCGAGGAGCACGTAGTCCTTCTCGATGGCCGTCCGCTGTCGGAGGTGTGGTACACGATCGGCCACCGCCCTCCTCACGGAGGAGTGCCGAGGACCGACTCCAACCGATCGACTCGCTTCTTCGAGAACATCGACCTGAGCCATTTCGAGGAGAAACGGGAGCGATGCTCGCGCCACTCCGTCCAGAGGTCTGGGGTCATCACGAGCCGAATCGCGCTTGCGCGAAGCGCTTCCAATGCCCGTCGACTGCCCGTCGAGACATCGGGTGCGTCCGCCCGCTCCCCTGCCGCGCCCGCGACCGACGCATCCACCACGACGAGCCTCGCCCCGCGCCCGCGCTTCACTTGCCCCGGCGTCCCATCGACGACGAGAGGAACTGATCCTCGATGTCGAGTTCGACGTCGCTCAGGTCCTCGGGCCAATTCCCGTAGGCGCCGGATTCGTCGAGGTCCGCCGAGAGGCAGCGGCTTGCGCCCGTCTTCTCGTCGCGCTGAAACCAGTGGAGCTTGACCAGGTCCGGCGCGAACTCGCGCGAAGCCACGGCCTGCTGCACTCCCTTGAGCAGCAGGTTGCTGTGGGTCTCGGCGACCACCACGACGCCGCGCGCGGCGGCCTGGAGCAGCAGGCGGGCCAGCGCGACCTGGGCCCGCGGGTGCAGGTGAATCTCGGGCTGCTCTACATATACGACCTGATCGCGGTGCGCGGCGGCAAGGGCGACCACGACAGGAAGCACCTGGCCGACGCCGAATCCGACGTCGGCGATGTTCACCAAGTCCTGGGCGCCGCCTTGCTGGGGAGAGGCTGTGCGGCTCACGCGGAGTTCGACGTGGGTCAGTTCGACGGGCCGGGCCTCGACCTTCCACGCCAAGCCGAGTTGCTGGAGGCCGTTGGCGACCTGTTCGAGTCGGGCGTCCTTTGCGGCGGCCCAGAAGGCGATGACGCCGGCGACGTAGTCATGGAATTGCCCGGGGAAGCGTGCGCCGACGTTGCTGGTGCGGTACAGACGCTCGGGATTCCCGCGGAGGCCGGGCAGATGGATGAGGTTCCGGAGAATCGCGTCATGGGATTCGGTGGGCTTCTCCAGGAAGGTCACCGCGGGGGCTTCCCAGCTGGAACTCAGCTTCAGCTCCGGCCAGCAGCCGTTCGGGGTCACCTGGTAGACCATGGGGCGGATTCCAGCGGCGAGGAACCCGAGGGTCATCGAAGACCCGCTGTCCCCGACGCGCAGTTGCACGTCGGACTCGCCGGCGCGGCGAAACACGGAGCGATCCAGCGCAAGCTTCTTGGTGGAAGATTTGAAGAACAGCGAGACCTCCGTCCGCCCATTGCCCAACCCGACCTCGAACTCCGCGGCGTGGTCCTTCTTCTGCTTGCCGTGCCAGAGCAACTGCTGCATGTTGGTGAACCGCGCATTCGGACCATCCAGGCGAAGCGGCCCCGCATCGAAGCCGGCTTCGAGCGTCTGCTTGAGCAGCAGGAGGGGCTGCATCAGCGAGGACTTTCCGGAGCTGTTGGCGCCCGCAAGCAGAGTGAGCGGGCGAATCTCCGCGTGAACGCGGTCGCGGATGGACTTGAAGCCGGCGGCGGCGACCGTGGTCAGACGCGGGGGAGGGGTGTCGCTGGACTTCGCGCTCATTCGTATCCCACCTCGGACGGAGCGCGCTCAGGTCGCCAGGAGTGAGCGCACGATTCGCCGTGGAACAACCCGGTGCCCTCGATGGCTTCGCTATTGGGGTCGTCTCGGTAGGAGCCGCCGTCGAGCGTCAACCGGTCGGCCTCGCAGGCCTTGATGGCATACGTCACGATCTGCACCTCTTCCTGGGTCCAGGTGACGTGTTCCGCGCGACCGCAATGTGGGCATTTCGGGATCATGACGCATTTCCTCCGGGTGAGCGCGCCTTCCCAACGGCCTTGCCCATCCTCGTCGCGAACCGCATTCAATCTCCCTGCGCGAGGCGATTCAATCGAAGCCTCACTTCACGAATGCGACCAAGTAGCTGACGCCTGAGGACCCCAGCCGGACGCGAGAGCGGCGCGGGCGGGCCGTCACGGCTGCATGGCAAGGACTCGATCGACATCCCTCCGTGCTTCCGTCGACGCCAGCAACGTTCGTACTGCACTGACGGACGTCGCAACTCCCAGGTGCAAGTACGGCTCCTGTTCCGTCAGCATCGCTTTCTTGGTATCGTTCGGAGCGGGCCGTCGCGAAACGAGCTGTTGGACCATGATGCCCGCCAAGCAGAAGCGCGGGATGGCCAGCCATGCTCCTGGTCTGCTGGGCGAGATATGTTGGGCAACGAACAAGGGTCCGCCGCTGTTGCCCTCGAAGGTCGGTGCGCTTACGTACAACCGGAGGTGACCTGCGTCGATGCCCGAGACGATTCCGTCCAGGACCAGCGGCATCACGCTTCCGGGCGTCAGGCCGGCCAATCCGTGGGGGCACCCCACCGTGTAGCACGAATTGCCGGGCGCAACGTCCCCGACTTCGAGCATCTGGTCTTCCGTCAAGAACTTGAGGTCCCACTCATCATTCCAGGGAAAGATCGTGGCCGCAAGATCGTGCACGTGATCGCGATGCCAGCCGAAGCCCTGCGAGTCCTGATAGCGGAACGGGAGCAGAAGTACCCCTCCCTTCGAGCGATGACGCAGCAACGCAGCCAGGTGGTTCTTCCGATGCATGTCCACCACATGGGCCGCGGTGATCAGCCAACCGACCTTCCCCTCGCGCACGAGGACTCCCGCTCCCACTGGAACGGCCGTATTGTCGGGGCGTGGAATCGCCAGAACAACGACGGTCTTCAACCAATCGGCGGGGATCATGCGGTCTTCTCCCGGGGCCCGACGATCGACTCGTCGCCGGGATAGAATGACGCCGCCCGCAACTGGATCTGCGCGGGTTCCGCGAGATAGAGGCGGTGGCTGACGAGTCCCTCGAGCCGCTCCCGGACCTCGCCGAGGCTTTCGACGGTGATCACATTCATCCCATACGTTCCGCGCATCTCTTCCAGCCATTCCGCACCCGCGTCGTCGCCCCTCAGGAGGATCCACTCTGGGGCGCCTTCACCGGTCGCGAGCGCGTCCTTGCGCCTCGCCAACAACTCTGCAGGCACATCCTCGAAGTACAGCAGAGCCTGCTGGAGTGGATCCCTGACCGATGGCGCCAAGCCGAGGAGTTCGCGCTGCAAGAGGAATTCGATTCGCGCAAGATCCATCCCATGTTCACTATCCATTGGCGTCCTCCCGCTGTCGCACTTCCCGTTCGATTCCCATCGCGCGTTCTCTTGCCCATGTTCGGTACACCAGTGACTCCACCCAGTCGCGGAGCCACTCGGGGAGCGGCGTTGCCATCGATTGCCCGGCAATCAGCAACTCCGACAAGCGAGACCGGTCGCGGACGCCGAGTCCCGCAACTCCCCCGGCAATCACCGCGATCGGGTCCCTTCCCTCTCCGATCAGAGTCAAGAGGCGCTCCACCTGTGCCCGGCGTTCGAGGCTCGCCGCCTCCATGCGTCGTCTACTTTCTCGATTGATTGCGTCCAAGTTCGGGACCTGGATAACCTCCAGCGCTGGCGGTTTCCCGACACCATATTCGCGCTCCAGTTCCGCCAGACGACTGGATGTGTTGCTCCCGCGAGTGGACCGATGTTCCGGGCCGTCGCAGATCGCCACGCGAACCCCCTGCCGCAGCATGAACCCGAGTCCTTTCCCCGTATCCAGCAGGCCAACCACGACCTGCCGCACCTTGCGCGATCGCGCGAAGTCGGCGACGCGCGCGCAGCAGGGAACGGCGTCCGGCCCTTGACGCGCTCGACACGGCTCCAGACTGACGACGAGTGTCACCGGCCCGACTTCCTGCATTGACATCTCGCCGATGACGACCTCCTCGGCATGCACGGCCGCATATCCGGTGCCCGGCAAGACCCGCATCACGTTGACGCCGACGGCAATGAAGCTCGATTCGTCGGGTCCACAGATTCCAGCGGCGACGAGTGGGCCGCTCATTGCCACGGGGAACCGGCCGATCGCGTGCGATGCCAGGCGCTGCATGAAGTCGAGCGGGGTCGGTTCCAGAATACCTCTCCTCCTGGAATTTGCGCTCGGGCGCCGGAGCCGGTCACGATGTCGATTCTATGGGGTGGAGAGAGCCGCGTCAATCACGTCGCCGCCGGACCGCCGTATCGCTGGTTGACCGAGCTCCGCGTTCATGCCTGGATCGAGATCGGCTTGTTTCTCCTGCACCGGCCGGTTTTCGGTTTCGGCCCTCGGATGGCCACCGCCAACCAGGGGACTCGCGCTCGCGAGCAGGGGGAATCTACATCGGCGAAAACGACGTTGCCGCCGCGCGAGCGTAGTGCTACCCTGCGAGCAAGCGAGGTGTCATCCCGCTTCCCTCGGCAATCTCGGGATCGCGTCGATGCAGCGAGCCTGGTACTCCAACTCTCTGGCCGGATTCCTCGAAGCCAAGCCGGGAGACGTGCTCGATCGGCTGGCCAGCCGGGCGGCGCAGGCAGGGCTGCCCGCGCTGCGCGAGCAGATCGAGGCGTGGGAGCAGGAGATCGGGTTCCTCCAAGGCGCCCTCCGCGAAACCGCCGGCTCGATCTACTTCGAGTACTCCATTCCCCGCATGGGGCAGCGCGCGGACGTGCTTCTCCTCATGAAATCCGTGGTGTTCGTGCTCGAATTCAAGGTGGGGGAAGACACGTTCACGCGGGCCGCCGAAGATCAGGTCTGGGACTACGCGCTCGACCTGAAGAACTTCCACGAGACCAGCCATCCCCTCCATGTCGCGCCGGTCCTGATTGCCACCGCAGCGAAGTCGGCGCCCGCCGACCCACCGGCGCCGGGCCCCGACAAGGTATTCGTTCCGCTGAAGGCGACTCCCGACTCGTTCCGGAGCCTCGTGGACCGGGTCCTCGAGGTGACCGACGGGGCCGGAGGGGACCGTGAGATCTGGGAGACGGGGCGATACCGTCCCACTCCGACGATCGTCGAAGCCGCGCGGTCCCTCTACGGCCGCCACTCGGTTCTGGACATTGCCCGCAACGACGCCGGCGCGAAGAATCTGACGGTGACCTCGCAGGCGCTCTCGGACATCATCATTGCTTCTCGCGTCCACCGTCGTAAGACCATCTGCTTCGTGACCGGCGTTCCGGGCGCGGGCAAGACGTTGGTCGGCTTGAACATCGCCACGCAGTACATGCAGCCCACGGACGAACTGTACGCCGTCTTCCTGTCCGGCAACGGGCCGTTGGTGCGGATCCTCGGCGAAGCCCTGGCGCGCGACGAGGTACAACGGATGAAAGCCGCCGGGACCCCGGTCACCAAGGGCGAAGCGCGCAGCAAGGTGAAGGCGTTCATCCAGAACGTGCACCACTTTCGCGACGAGTGTCTGCGCGACGACACGCGCCCCCCGATCGAGCACGTGGCGCTGTTCGACGAGGCCCAGCGCGCCTGGCATCGGGCCAAGACCTCCGACTTCATGCGGAGAAAAAAGAAGCGGGCGGGCTTCGACATGTCGGAGCCCGAATTCCTCATTTCCTGTCTGGACCGCCACGCGGACTGGGCCGTGATCGTATGCCTCATCGGCGGGGGACAGGAAATCAACACGGGTGAGGCCGGCATCGGCGAGTGGATCGCGTCCGTGAAGCGGTCGTTCCCGAATTGGCACGTATGCATCTCCCCGCGGCTCACGGACAGCGAGTACGGGTCGGGTGAAGCGCTCACGATGCTCGGTACCGGGGAAAAGGTCGAGTACCACGACGCTCTACACCTCGCGACATCCATGCGGTCCTTCCGCGCGGAAAACGTGTCGCTGTTGGTGAAGCAGATCCTCGACCTGGATGCGAGCGGGGCGCGCTCCACCCTGGGGCAGACCTCCGCCGCCTATCCGATCGCGCTGACGCGGGATCTCGGCATGGCCAGGCGATGGTTGAAGGCCCGCTCCCGGGGCTCGGAGCGATACGGCATCGTGGTGTCCTCCCAAGCCGAGCGATTGAAGCCCCACGGGATTGCGGTGCGCGCACCCATGGATCCCGTGCACTGGTTTCTCGACGGCAAAGAGGACGTACGCTCGTCGTACTATCTCGAAGACGTAGCGACCGAGTTCCACGTCCAGGGGTTGGAACTCGACTGGGCGTGCGTGACCTGGGACGCCGACCTTCGCTACGGCTCCCGCGGATGGAAGCACTGGTCATTCCGCGGGCACCGATGGAACAACATCCACAAGCCGGACCGGAAACGCTACCTGACCAACGCCTACCGGGTTCTTCTCACGCGGGCCCGGCAAGGGATGATCATCGTGGTTCCGAGGGGCGATCCGGAGGACCCCACGCGGGACCCGGGCTACTACGATCCGACGTATGCGTATCTGAAGGAGATTGGGATCCCCGAGGTCTAGCCTGTCTACAGGCCCAGGCGAGTCGGCCGAGCGGCGAACGGATGGGCTTGCGATGGGGGGGACCCATGAGATGATGAGCCCTTGTGTCCCCAGGGCACGCCGGATACAGTCTCGCTGCGGAGGATCAGGAGTGAGGGGCACAGGATGCAGATGCCTTCCCGACGTGCCGGCCGAGGTCCCGGTCCCGAGGACATGCCCGATCGCGATTCCGTCGTGGCCGGCCCGGCCCACCAGCGTGCGGCCGTTCGGGCGGCGGCGAAGGCCGAGTACCTGCTCCTCGTCGCGGGGATCATCGTTCTCGCGATGGGGGCGGTGAGCCTGGCTCGCGGGTGGCTTTGGGTCCCGAATCCCGGCGGGGGGAACTCCGGTCCTTCGAATGCGGGGGGGCCGGGCGGTGCGGACCTGCACGGTCCGTCCGTGCCCGAGCCACATGCGCGCCCGCCCGGGAACGGAGCGGGTCCGGACGAGCACGAACCCGACCACAGCATCTACGGGGACGACGACGACGACCACCCGGACGACCATCCGGCAATCCTGGACGAGGACACCTCCGAGAAGCCGGCGAACCCGGACCAGGTCCGAAGATTCCGCGAGCTGCAGGACGGGTTGGGCGGCGGCCCTCGCAATGACGACGCGAGCGCGCGCAACATGGAGGAGGACGCGGAGAATCTGCGGCGGAGGTGCGAGTTCTGTCGCAGCGAGGCCAAGAAGCACCGCGAGTTGGCCGCGGAGAAGCGGGTGGAGGGGGAGGAGGCCCGACGCCGTGAGGCGCAGCTCCGGGACAGCGTCGCATCCATCGGATTCAAGAAGAAGGCGGAGGAGGCCGAGCGAGCGGCCCGCCTTGCAGAAGGGGCGGCAGAACTCCTGGAGCGCCATTCCGCGGAGCAGGAGCGACGGGCGGGCGAGTTGGAGGAGTTTGCGAAGAAACTTCGCGAGGGGAAAGCCCCCGTAGCCACCGTGGCCGAGGAGCTCATCCGCAGGGCGCGAGTCCTCCGCGAATCCCGCGTGAAAAACATCAGGGTGTTCGGTGAGGAAGCGGCGAATCCCGGGGAGTTCGATGGGAAGGACTCGATTTCGGTTGCCGAACACGTCCTCCGCAATCAGGACAGCCCGTGGGTAGGTACTTGGTCGAACAGCCAGCGCCGTTATCAGGAGCGGATCCTCGCGCATGAGATCGCGCACGCGCTGCACTAGGATCCGGAGAACAAGCAGCGAGTCCGGGGATTTCTGGACCAGCGGTGGGTGACGCAGAACTCTGCATTCACGCGGGCCTACGCGGAGTACCTGCTGCAGCATGACCTCCTGCTGGGCCAGATGGTGCGCAACGTCCGACTTCCAGATCGGGAGGCCGAGTCCCTCCGGCAGGCCTACGAGAGCGAAAAGGCGATCATCGCCACCTTGCTCGATTCCGCGGACACCGACTCCCCCTACCATCTGCAGCAGCGGGAGAGGCGAGACGAGAAGCAGAAGCTCCTTCGACGCGATCGCAAGATCGGCGTCCTTCGGCTTCTCCAACGATGGGTGGAGCAGCTGATGGGGAAAATACGTGGACTCGTGAAGGCTCCGGACATCCCCCTCCCATCCAGGTTCCCGGGGGACCTTCACGCGCTCAGAGACGAGCGGGAGTATTTCGCGGTCGCCGTCGAACTGTACTTCTATGACCCAGAGCGTTTTCGCATGTGTTACACCGTCGATGAACAGCGCGCGCTGGAGGGTCTTTTGGATCGTGGACTGAAGGCCGTCGGCGTGGGAGATAAAAAGTGAACCGAACTCCGCTTGTCCTTCTCCACCCAGGCGCCGCGCTCGCCTGCCTTGTACTCTTGGTTTCTCCCGCGGATGGGCGAGGGAATGAACGCGACACCTCTTTCCTCGTGCCGGGAAAGACCACCTTCCAAGAGGTCGAGGAGCACTGGCATGACGGGTCCCTTTTCGAGGACCCGGACCTGGAATTCGATACGGATCTCTACCGGGAGAAGCCGCACGTCCACTTCATCCCGGAGCTTCACGTCGAGCCGGTGCCGCCGACGCCAGACGGCCTGTACTCGACCGAGTTGGTCGTCGCTGCCGAGGAAGCCGCCAAGTGGACGCGCGTCTCCGTCCGCGTGATCGAGTACTGCCGGTTCCTATCGACGTCCGCCGTCACGACATCCGAGGGTGGCGCCAAGATCGTGCTCGTATTCACGAAGGACGCGAACGGCAAGCCGGATCGACTCCTCTACTACAAGGTATCCCTCCTGGCGGATGAGCTCGACTGGGATCGAGTCCTTCGCGAGCAGAGTACCGCTCCCACCGACACCGACTACCACTACATCAAGCACTGGGACGACCATGACGATCATCAGCGTTATCGCTTCCGGCGCTTTCCCAAGCGTGGCGTCGGGTACGTGTGGAACCGTTCCGAAGCCGAAGCCTGGGGTGAGCCGGCCGAGGCGGCGGAGAAGATCCATTATTGCGCGCGCGTTCACTTCGAGCCGACGGACAAGTAGTGTCGTCTCGTGCGAACCGCAGCGAGCGTCGGGATGAGGGCGTACAGCGCCCTGCACGCGCCTTGTGCCCCTCTCCTGCCGCCCCCGGTTGCGGCGAGACGATCGCCTGGTCCGCATGCGGCCATCCGGGCGGCCGCGAAGGCCGAGTACCTGCTGCTTCTCGTGGGAATCGCGGTGCTCGCGATCGGTGCGGTCACCCTCTCTCGCGAGTGGCTTTGGGTCCCGATTCCCGGCGGGGGCATGCCCCTCGCCTCGGAGCACGATGGCGATCTCTGCGGGTAGGTTCTCGTCGACCAAGGCCTGCGATCGAGTACATCGCTACATGTGAGCTGGAAACAACCCCGGCGTGCGTCCGCGCCTCGTCCACCTCGTCCTGGCCCGCGTTCCTCCTCGTATCGACGCCCTCCCCGCGCCTGTCCTTCGCCTATCCTCCGCAGCAACGCTTGTACTTCCTTCCGCTCCCACAGGGGCAAGGGTCGTTCCGGCGCGTCCGGCCGGCGCCCACCAGCGCGGGTTCCGCAACCGCCGGGCGCGGCGCGGGAATGCGCCACCTGAGATGCCGTCCCGCGATCCGCAGCAGCATTCCCCGCCGAATCTCCAACACCGCTCGCGCGTCCCCGAGTTCCGCCGCCAGTGCCGCCGTCACCCGCGCCTCTTCGGGCGCCAGGCTTCCTCCTTCTTCCCGGCGCACGACGCCGGTGGCCAGGTCGAACCTTGCCGCGAACGTCACTGAAAGCGGATCGCCCGCCTTGCGCGCGGGCTGGTGGCGATACAGCGCAATCAGCGCCGCCCGGCAGCTGCAACCGGGCTTCGCACAGTAATGGTCGATCGCGGTCCACCGCTCCGTGCCGAGCTCGAACTCCATCGCGAAGGACTCCCGCCGCGGCGAGAATTGCATGAAGGTCGTGCTCTGCCCCGGTTCCTCCTCGACCGGATTTCCCCCCTCGATCAGTCCCCAGGCGCGCACGACCTGCCGCCGGCGCTCCAGCAGCCGAAAGACCTCGGGGCGCCCGCTGAACTCCTGGATCCTCAGGACGTCCGCCTCCGGAAGTCCGGCAGGCCTGGTCAACCGAGGCTGCGCGAGATCGATGTCGAACGTGACGCCCTCGAGCGGATCCTCCCGAGCCACCAACCGGCAATGCGCCACGGCGCATTCGCAGTGGGGATTTTCACAATACTCGTCCCCCAGCAGCCACGTCCGACCCGCCGGGTCCGCCGCGAGGCGAAACTCCGGGACGGCATCCGCCGCGCCTTCCGCCACGCTGCGATAGCTTTTCATCGTGCTCGTGCTCAATGGGATCGCCCTCCACGACGCGCCCGTTCATGATGTAAATGGTATTGAAGAAGTCCGCGCGCGTTCAACGGAATTCGATGAACGAGGCCGGGGCTGCTCGGGCCACGCGGACGCTGCGTTCCCGACCTCGGATTCCCCTTGTGGATAACTCCCGCGCCGCTACCATGGGGACCGGTCAGGCAAGGAGAAAGCATGACCTCGTTCGAGCGCCTGCTCGCCACGCTCAATCGAGGTCGGGTACGTTTACCTAGTCGCCGGAGGACTTGCCGTGGTCCTTCACGGATGGCCGCGTCTGACCGCCGACCTGGACGTGAAACGGATCCTGGCGGAAGCACGAGGGAGAACGCGCCGTGGGTAAGGCCCGAAGACCCGATGGCGATCGCGGCGGCGCCGGCGAGTGGCGGGACCTGGGGGGACAGACCCAGGCCGAGAGACTTCTCGAATGGAGCCTGGCGCGAACCCCCGCGGAGCGACTGGCCTGGCTTCAAGACGCCTATGACGCTCTGATTCGCCCTCTCTCCGCCGCGCAGCGCAGGCGGATGGACCGGCTTCGGGGTGAACGACGACTGTGATCCCCAACGGCCTCTACGAGCTCCTCGTCACCCGCGCGCTCCAGACCGCGCTCCAATCCCTGCCCGGGCGCACCGCCGAGACCTCGCCCCCCGACGACGCCGACTACCCGGTGCGGCTTTCCCGCCACCTCGCCGACGAGATCGCGCGCGTGCTTCAGGACCTTCCCGGAGGCGTCTCCGCTCAGGCGGGCTTCGCCAACGCGATCCTGCAGTTCTTGCGTTCGCATGGTTCGGAGACGCCCGCCGAAGCCGACATCGCCGCGCCGGAACAGCTCCTCTGGGCCGTGCACGGGGGCAAGCCGCCGGTGCGGCCCGAGACTCCGCTCGCCCTCTCCACGCTGCTGGCGCGGCCGGGCAAGCCCGAGCTCGGCCACGAGATCGCACGCGAGATCGCCACCGCGGATCGGGTCGACGCCCTCGTGAGCTTCGTGAAGTGGGAGGGCGTGCGCAAGCTCTGGTGGGCCCTCAAGGAGCTCTCCGACGCGGGCCGTCCGTTGCGCCTGATCACGACCACCTACATCGGGGCCACCGAGGCCGATGCGGTGCGCATGATCGCCCGGCTTCCCAACACGCAGGTGCGCATCTCCCTCGACGGCCGGCGCTCGCGCCTGCACGCCAAGGCCTGGCTGTTCCAGCGCAACACGGGCTTCAGCACGGCGTACATCGGCAGCGCCAACCTGTCCGCTTCGGCCCTGTCCGGCGGCCTCGAATGGGTCATGAAAGTCACCGAGGCCGACCTCCGGCACGTGATCGAAATGTTCCGCGGCGCGTTCGACAGCCTCTGGAACGACCCCGAATTCGAGCCCTTCGATCCGGAACGCGACTACGACCGCCTGCAGGTCGCCCTCGACGCGGCGCACTTCGGCGGGAAGGCAAGCGCCGCGCCGGCCCCGGCGCTGTTCTTCACGCTGCGGCCGTACCCCTTCCAGCAGGAGATCCTCGACGACCTCGCGGAACAGCGCGAGTACTTCGGGCGCCGGCGCAACCTGATCGTGGCGGCGACCGGCACGGGCAAGACCATGATCGCGGCGTTCGACTACGCGCGCCAGTCTCCGGCTCCGCGACTGCTCTTCCTCGCGCACCGGCGCGAGCTGCTGGATCAGGCGCGGTGCGCCTTCCGGCAGGTGTTGCGCGACCACGCCTTCGGGTCGCTCCTCACCGGCGACGAGAAGCCCGAAAGCCCGCACCACCTCTTCGCCACCATCCCCAGCCTCCTGCGCAGCGGGCTGCTGGAAAGCCTCGGCCCGGAGCACTGGCCCTTCGTCATCCTGGACGAATGCCACCACCTGCCGGCGCCCTCCTATCGCGAAGTGATGGAAAGGCTCCGCCCCGCGCTCTTGCTGGGACTGACCGCGACTCCGGAACGCGCGGACAACCAATCGTTGCTGCCGGACTTCGACGGGCGGATCGCCGCCGAAATCCGGCTCTGGCACGCGCTGGAGCGCGAGCTGGTCGTCCCCTTCGAGTACTACGGCCTGAGCGACGGCACCGACCTCCGCGCGGTGCGCTGGAGCCGCGGGGCGTACTCGGCCGACGAGCTCGATGCCGCCTACACGGGAGACGACCGCCACGCCCAGCTCGTCGCCGCACAGTTCGCCCGCTTGCGAGGACGATGGCCGGAGGCGCGTGCGCTCGGCTTCTGCGTGAGCGTGCGCCACGCCGAATTCATGGCGGGCGCGTTCCGGGCCGCCGGGATCCCCGCTCAGGCCGTGCACGGCGGCTCTCCCGATGCCGAGCGCGATGCGGCTCCCGGTCGGCTGCGCAGGCGCGAGGTCAACGTCGTCTTCACCTGCGATCTCTACAACGAAGGCATCGACCTGCCCTTCGTGGACACGCTTCTGCTGCTTCGGCCGACGTCGAGCGCGACCGTCTTTCTCCAGCAGCTGGGTCGGGGCCTGCGGCTGGACGAAGGCAAGCCCACCTGCCTCGTTCTCGACTTCATCGGCCAGCACCGGCGCGAGTTCCGCTTCGACGGGCTGCTGACCGCGATGACCGGCATCCCGCGCGGCCGGCTGCAGAAGGCCGTCGAGGAGGACTTCCCCTCCCTGCCGCCGGGCTGTCACCTGCACCTCGATCGCGTGGCGCGCGACCGGGTGCTCGCGAGCCTGCGGGAGACCATCGGCGGCGGCCCGGTCAAGCTCGCGCGGGAGATTGCCCAGTTGGCCGCGCTCGCGGGCGGAGCGC
>ORJL011710327.1_pt1 | contig 49840 bp, 38 predicted proteins | sample 1779941 | NCBI WGS metagenome assembly ORJL01 (sample SAMEA104232317, study PRJEB22302) | groundwater metagenome | biome: forest; feature: aquifer; material: groundwater | place: USA | collected 2011-08-07 | depth 5.8 m | reverse complement strand
TCACGGTACCCGGTGTTGGTGTTCGTGTTTTCGTCGGCCGCCACTACCGACCACGTTTCACCGCCGGAGACCGGCAGCGAATATGTTCCGTCTTGAGTAGTCGTTTCAGTGTACCCACCATCGTCGCTGGAAGCGGACACGAAGGCCCCGCTGATCGGCGATCCCTCGAGCGTTACCTTCCCGGTGATCGTCGCGTCAGGCTTGGTAAACGTTAGGGTCACGTTTCCGGGTTCATCCGCCGAAACAGCGGCCACGATATTTTTCGGATTGATATATCCAAGACCTGACGGGAGGGTCGCGGAAACGAAATATGTACCGGCCGGAACTTTCAGGGTGAGCGCACCATTCTGATTAGTGTAATTACTGCGATTAAACCAGGATCCATACATGTCATAACTGACACTTTTTGCCTTGCCATACGACGTGTCGACCGAAACAAAAGCATTGGCGACTGGTTGACCGTCGGAATCGACGGTCGCGATATTTAGCGTTGAGTCGGCCACCTTGAGCGTGATGTCTTGAGTAATAGTGGTATCAGCCGCGGCGGTGATTTCCTTGTCACAGGTGCCGGCGAGGTAATACTGCGAAGAGGTGGCCTGATCGACCCAGCACCCAAGCTTCCAGGTGCCGGCCGCGGCTTTCATCGTATACGTACCGTTGTCAATTGAGGACCAGAGGTAACTGTTACCGTTCACGCGTTGAGCGGAGACCGACCCAAAGATGTCAGTTAACACCTGGCCCTGTTCATTCTTGAAACTGCCGGTAATAGTGACGTTATTCGGCACCATAGCGATCGTTACGCCGCTCTTGGTGCCGCCAGATTCGACCGTCACGGCCTGGCAATCACTGGCCGAATATTGGCTGCCATACCCAAGCGAGGCGCACACATCCCAAGTCCCGCCGGGCACTTTCAGGGTGAACGTACCGCCGCTGATTGAGGCGCCGATCGAGTTGTAATAGAAGCCGCTGGTCGAGGCGGTGCCGCTTTTCCGCGCTTGTAACCAACCGTAGATCGACGTCAGCGCTACACCGTCGGGATCGACGATTTTCCCGCTGATGGTCGCGTCGGCGGCATCAAAAACGAAATTCACATCGGACGTTGTTTGCTGCGCCGCGGCACTGACGCAAGCCGGTTGATTCGTGGCCACGTAAGCGACATCGCCGGTATAGCTTGGATAGGAGTTGACGCACCAGCGTCCGGGCGTGACGTTGATGGTGTAATTACCGTTACCGTCCGTTGTCGCCCAACCCCAGCCATTGCCGTTAGATTCCGGCCAAGCATTGACATATTGGTTAGCCAGGCCCTGCCCCTTGTCGTTGCGGACGGTACCGGAGATCAGGGCATTCTTGGCCAACATTCTAATCGTGCCGAGATCAAATGTTTGTCCGTCTTCGACCGTGATGGCCGACATATTCGGTGAGCCGTATTGGGTTGACGACCCATAGACCGAAACATTGTAATTGCCGGGCGGCAATTTCATCGAGAAGTTGCCGGCCGAATCGACTTGGGCCCAGTTGCCCGCCCCGCCACTGCTCCAGACGCTGACCGAAACGTAATCGGAAGTGGGCGGTACGGTACCGGCCGGAAGTACTACCTGGCCTTTCAATGTAGCGGTATACGACAAGACCTCATAATCGACCGTCGCGGACTCGACCAGGCTGTTCGTTTTGGTAAAAGAAACTTTTTTTGGACTGCCGACATAGGTCCAATCCGGCGAACTGCCGGTCCAGGTTGGATAAATCGACAGGAACCATTCGCCGCTGCCGACGAGTAGACTGTATTGGCCATTGGTGCCGATCGTGGTGTTAGCGTAGCCGCCGCCGTTGTACTGCCAGGCGGAAACGTTGCCGCTAGTCACGGCCGCGCCGGTATTAGATCGCTTGACCGTGCCGGAGATGGTTTTTTTAGCGACCGACATCTGGATCGGGCTGGTCAAATAGGCGGTGTTGACCGTGCCCTTGGTCAGGATGACCGTGATCGGATCGGGTCCGACGAGGCCGGACGGAGAATACGGCGGGTAGGCTCTCAGGGTATATGTTCCGGAGGCTACCGAATCGATTTTAAAGTTGCCGTTGCTATCGGTGCTCGACCACCGGACGGACATATTATTCGAATCATACAGACTCAGTGAAGCATACTGGGCCGGGCTGGCGCCGTCGGTCAGTACCACCTTGCCGCGCATAGCCGGATTAATGGTGGTGATAACTGACGATCCGTTTGTGCCATCAAGGTAAACGGTTGAGCCGGAATAGGTTATCGTCAGAGGGTCTGGTGACGAGTAATCAGTACTGTAGGCATACGCCTCAAGTGTGTATGTGCCGACGGTTGAGAGGGCCAATTGGAAAGTGCCAGTCTCAGTGGTTGTTGCATATTTGTAGACCGACCAGTTAGCGTCGTGGATGTTGACCGAAGCGTTAGCTAAACCGGTGGTGCCGTCGGGGGCGGTGATTTTCCCGAACACGTTCGGAGCTAACAACCGCACGGCACCCATATCGGTGACCTGATTATCCGTGACCGTGACGTTGATGGTGTCCGGTGTGAAGTACGATGTACTGTAGTAGTACGTGTCGAGCTTGTAACTGCCCGCCGGGACGTTAGAAAAAGCAAAGGCGCCATCGCTACCGGTCGTGAGGTACTGGGAGCTATTCCAGTTACTAGTACGGAGGGTAACGTAAACACTGCTGACCGCGGTCGTCCCGTCCGGTTGGGTAATGTGTCCGGTAACCGTTCCGCTACTGGCAGCCTGGGTATTGGACTGGTAGTGCAATATGCCGAAGGCGACGACCGCGCCGACGATTATGTAAAACACACTCCGATGCTTCGGAGACTTGGCCATCCTAACGATATGGCGTTTCATATATTATCTTAATTTTTCTCTAATTTTAGCCTTTTACTACCGGATTGTACCACGTTTTTTACTGATTGTCAACTTTTTTCACCGGATCTTCATTTCTCCGCTAACCTACTTAGAAAAAACGCTAACCCTTGCACCAAGTGGGTAGGTAGGCCTACCCCGATACCATCCCCCTGTTCGGCGCTTCGTATTCCTAAGAATCTCCAGGGGTGGTATTAGCCGTTAACCAAAGCTAGGAGATCCCAAGTGGTTTTCCAGACGCGCGGGCGCGGCTACCTCATGTCCCGGGTAACTTTTTCTATACACAAGCAAACTCGGTAAAAAACTTACGCTGTTCCACCATTTGGTTCCACCTGGTCTGAACGTAACTGGAGCTACCACCCAGCCAGCCGTTCAAACCGGTAGAGCGCCCAGGCGCGTACAATCAATGCCATCGTCGCCGTCATGACACTCCCGGCGACCACCGTGTTTGCCAGCCACTGCCTCTTCACCGGCAGAAGTTGTCGAATCCCCGCCACTAACCACAGCGCCAATGGCGCGATCAGCGGCAGATAATATCGTCCATGCACCGGAAAGTGCGTCGCACCCTCCTTGAACCCGGCCTGCCAGTAGAGGTATTGATAAAAGATTTCCAGTGACAACGCACTCGTGACTGACAGCCAAACAAGCCGCCTGTGTGAGGCGGTTGCCTTCCGGTTGATCAACCACGCGGCTGAACCGACGGCGGCGAGAGCTGTAACGATAAGAATGAGACTATAGACCCATTCATAGGTGTACCCGGAGACGCCGCTCCACCCGAGATGCCCCCAGAATGTCCGGAACACCAGCGCCGGGCGTTCAAACAGGTCGTTATTGAGAATGACATTCCAGGCCAACGTCCCGTGCCTCGTTGGCTGGGCCACAATGACGTCGGTTGTCGAACGCCACGACTGCAGTAGGAGCCAACCGCCGCCGATAACCGCCATAATGCTCCCGCCCAAACCAAAAAGTTTCCACCAAACCGGCCGAGTGATTGTGCGATACTGCCAAACCAGCCAGACGAATGCTGGCACGCCCAAGAACCACCCTTCAGGTTTTATCGATGTCGCAACACCAACCGCCGTGGCAATAAGGAGGGCGCGTTTTTTTGTCGACCCGGTTATTGGACTCAGTAGCAGATAAAAAGTCCATGTCGAAGCGAGAATTAAAGCGGTATCAGGATTCACACCGGCAAATATCGCACTCATCGCCGGATGCCAGCCGACGACCGCGCCCAGAGCCAATGCTGTGCCGGCTGAAAGTTTGAGATTTATTGCCAGCCGAACAACCAGCCAGACCGTCACGAGGAGAAGGAGGGCGCTCATCGCCCGCATGGCAAGCAAGCGCGTCTCGAGTGATTGCTGATACGTCGCGATATAGGCCGCCCCAGTGTATAGATAGTACAGCGGGCTATTGCGAGCAGCGAGATTGCGAACCGGCGCCGATCCGTCGGTCAGCCGCCGCGGACCCGATGTCGCGGTTGATAAAAATCCGGGCGGATAAAGCCGACCGAGACGCTCCGGGTTCGCGTCTTCGATCGCCGTCATCGAGGCCACCATCTCTGGCGCCACATCCATCCCCCGGTTAGAGAATATTGGAAAATGTTGCTGCTCGAATATGCTCTGGACGTAAGCCACATGCGCCGGTTCGTCCGGAACTTGCCACGCCGGTATTAGCGCGATGAAGACCGCCTGTTTTATGGCCACCGAAATCAGGAGAATCAACACCCATCGTCCCATCGTATGCATGTTCAGAAGTATACCCAGCACCACTTTCGAGCACAATGTTGTATGCATGATCGGGTTCATCTTTGTCGTCACTCTGTATCATACGGAAATGACAGGGCCGTTAAAAGTGGTGCTGGGTGTACCATAAACGCCGTGACAGAATGAACAAAATGTGGTAGAGTATCGTCACGTTTAGCAGCCTAACTACAACCATGGCTAAAAAATCAACCGTCCAAAAAATTCGCAAAGCGGTTATCCCGGTGGCTGGACTCGGCACGCGATTTTTGCCGGCCACCATCGCCCAGCCGAAAGAAATGCTGACCGTCGTCGATAAACCGGTCATCCAATATATCGTCGAGGAAATGGCCGCCGCTGGCATCACTGAAATTATCTTCGTCACCGGGCGCAACAAACGCGCGATTGAAGACCACTTCGACTACTCAGCCGAACTGGAACAATCGTTGAAGGACAGCGGCAAACTGGCACTCCTCAAGGAAGTCCATACGATCTCGAAGCTCGCCAAGTTTGCCTACGTCCGACAGAACAAAATGTTGGGGAATGCCAATGCCCTGATGATGGCGCGCGAGATTGTCGGCGATGAACCGTTCGCTTTTTCCTACGGCGATGACATCATCGAAAACGGCATCCCGGCGATTAAACAACTAATGAATGTGTACAATAAGACGAAATCAACGGTCATCGGCACTTTAAAAGTAAAACCCGCCGATGCGCATCGCTATGGCATTATAGTCCCCGCCGGCAAGATTAAGGGCCGAACCTTCCGGATTAACGGGATTGTTGAAAAACCAAAGGGCGAGCCACCGTCGCTTCATATGAGCCCGGGGCGCTATATTTTTACGCCCGACATTTTTGATTTCATCGAAAAAACAAAGCCATCGCCGAGCGGCGAGCAATATATCACCGATGCCGTCACCTTAATGCTGAAGAAAAAACCGGTCTTCGCTCATGAAATGCAGGGTAAATACTACGATTGCGGCAATAAGCTCGAATACGTCAAAGCCAATATCCATTTTGCTTTGAAACACAAAGACTTGCGGACCGAGATTCGGGACTACGTTCACCGCCAACGATAACGCCAACTAACCCATCGCCCAAGCATGCGCCGCACTCTCATTATCGTCGGCATCGCCCTCCTGCCAATCGTCCCGATTGTCCTCGTTGTAACTGGCGTCATTGGTAAAAAGGCGACCACTGCCCCGCCGGTCGCGCTGACCGTTTGGGGCACGAGTGATAGCGCTACCGCATATGCCGGACTCATCGCTAAATACAAAGGAGCGCGCCCGTACATAACCGTCACCTATAAAAAGGTTCGCGCTGAAGATTATTACGATCAACTCGTTGCGGCCTGGGCCCAAGGAACCGGTCCGGATGTCTTTTTCGTACCGAATACCTGGGTCGGGAAAATGATGGAGTTTGCCGAACCGATGCCGGCGACAAGCTCAATCCCGATTGTCACGACCAAGCGCGGGCTCCTCGGCAACCAAACCTCGGTCACCCAGACTCCCCAAGCGCCGCCCTCAGCCGCCGTTCTGAAGCAAACATACATCGACGCCGTGCTGACCGACGCCTATCGCACCGATCAGCTCTGGGGCTTGCCGCTGGCGATGGACACAGTCGTCCTCTACTATAACCAGGCCCTGCTCAATAATGCCCGAATATTTGAACCGGCCTCGACCTGGGCCGACTTGGTTAGTCAAATTACCGGCAATCAATTAACCATTGTTGACTCAAATAACGCTCTCGTTCGCTCCGCCGTCGCCCTCGGAACGGCCGATAACGTTCCGTACAGCCGCGACTTGCTGACGCTTTTAATGCAACAAAACGGCGCAACGATGATCAGTGGCGACCGCGCCGCCTTCAATTCCGAGAACGGGTTGAAGGCACTGGAGTTTTATTCCAGTTTCGCCAAGGAATCGAAAGAAAGTTATAGCTGGAACGCGCAACAGCCAAACGCCCTGGAGGCATTTTTGAACGGCAAAGTCGTCTACTACTTCGGCACTCACGCCGACCGCGCCGCCATCGCGGCCAGCCGATTACAGTGGGGCGTCGCGTCGATGTTGCAGATCGATCGCAGCCAAACCGCCCAGCAAATTGACGTTGCCCGCTATGATGTCGCAATGGTTTCAAAGGCAAGTAAAAACGCGAAGCGGTCAGCTTACGCCTGGAACCTTATTACCTACTGGGCCCGAAGCGACAATGTCCCAATGTATTTAGGCGCCACCGGTCAGCTGTCGGCCCAGAAAAAAATTCTGGCCGGACAAAAAGATGACCCGAGCGTCGGGGTCTATGCCGGACAGCTGTTAACCGCCCGCAGTTGGTATACCGGTAACGGCGGTCCGATTATTGACCAGTACTTTCAGGCGCTGATTTCGGCGGTCGCTAGCGGCCAGACCGGTTCAGCCGAAGCGATCCGGTTAACCGCTGATCAAATTAGTTCAACGTTGTGAAGCGTTTGGCCCGAATATTTCTCGCGGCATTAACCTTAGCGGGCATCGGTCTGCCGCAATTTGTTTTTGCGCAGACCATCACCCCACAAGTAACCGTAGCCACGAACAAAGCGGCCTATGTTGTTGGCGACCAGGTCACGGTTACGACTACGGCGGTTGATCCAAACTCGTCCGGCGTTGGCATCACAACCGGACCACAGCCGATCGCTGGAGCGTATACCCTGGTAAATATCAAGAACAGTGCCACCCAAAGCATCTTGTGTTCATCATCTGGCTCAGGCCTAACTACCAACTCTAGCGGTGTTAGCACGTACACCTGCCCGGTCGCTTTTTCAACAACGGCCACATACTACGCCGAAGTAGTCGTCTCGGAGCCGCTGTCCGGCACGCCGACATTTTCTGACGTAACCCAGGTCAGCCAGGATTTTAATGTTACCACCTCGTCGGTCACGTGGGCTTTCACGCCCAGTAATATGCCTTCTTTTGCAATAAATCAGGCCATTTCTTTCGGTGCGACGGTGACCGACCAAAGTGGGTCCCCGGCCAGCGGGTCAATCTATATCGAATCGATCACCGGCCCCGGTAATTTCTCCTTTACAAACACCGCTGGTAATAATGCCGTGACTCTTAATAGTTCGGGCCAGGCAACGCTCAGCGCCCAGGCCTTATCGACCGCTGGGTCGTACTCCGTTGGCGTTTGCTATAAACAAACATTGACCAGCGGGAATATTTGCTCGAATAATGCTGTTACCATCACTATTAATTCATCAACGCCAATTGGTCCGACCCAACCCTCAACCGGAACGGCCACCACGCCAGCTAAAAGTAAGGGGCTGATCATCGAATGCGACCGAGCAGTAACCAATCCGGACGGAACGGTCAACGAGGAGAAAACAAAACGTTGCGGCGTCGAACAATTCGTCAATCAATTCGTTGTTCTCGGCCAGTACGGTATCACCATTGTTATTTTTCTCGCCGCGCTGATGCTTGTCTATGGCGGATTTGAATTTATTACCGCCGGCGGCCGCCAGTCGAAAATTTCTTCAGGGCAAAATATCATCACCGGAACGGTCATCGGCCTCCTGATTTCCTTCAGCGCCTACGTCATCATCAACTTTGCTGTCGGCGCGATCACCGGAACAAAAACTTCCACCAATCCTTTCACCGCTATTTCGACAGTTTTCAACAATCCAAAAAATGAAGATGTGAAGAATTTAGTGAAGCCCTTCAGCGGCGAGGGGGCGGTCACGTCGTCAACCTGTCGCGAGGATTGGGATTCATCGTGCTCCAATCACATCTTGTGCGTTGATCCGGTCGGCGAGGACTCCGGCGTGATAACCTCAGCCCAAGCTCGGCTGAACAATGTCGGTTGTGGGTGCGGGAAGACTGACGGCTGTTTTGGCGAGCAAACCCTGACCTGCGTCCGACGATTCCAAGTCGCGAATGGCCTAGTCCCGTCCGGAACGCTTGACCAGGCCACCAGCGACAAATTGTACGAGGCCAGCCCGATTCGTTGCGACGGCGTCGCTAAGCCCGAGATCGACGCCACCCTCGCCGCGCTCCCGAAACCGACGGATAACGTCAGCGGCACCAGCACTGGGACTGAGGGTTGTTGTGTCATCCAAAAAAATGTTTCCGGCGCTACGACGCCCCTCTACTGCATCAATAATCTCGACCAACGTGCCTGTGCCGCTCTTGGCGGGGTCGCCAAGTTTGTTCCCGGCGTTCAGTGCGCCGCCAGCGGCGAAACAAACACTCTTTGCGGTTTTTGCCGAACACCAGACGACTTCTGCATTGAAGAAGTCGGACAATATTGGTGCACCGCAGTTGCAAAAAACGCCTCGACCGGCGGCACCCTCCCAATTACCTTCGAGAAAGGTGTTTGCCGGGGTGGCGGTGTCTGCGCTCAAGGCTGCGACGATACACTCAAGACCACTTTTTAAGAACCTGCTATACTTTGACCATGCTTCGTCCTCGTCTCCTTGCGCTCGCCACAGTACTTCTTTTTGGGTTGATTCTGGTCGCGCCGGTTGCTTCAGCCGCCATTTCGATCCCAAATCCAATCTCGTGCGACACGGCGCAATGCTTGATCACCCAAGTCATTAAATACATTTTCGGGATCATCGCCGTCCTCGCGACTTTCATGTTTATTTGGGGCGGACTTTTGATGCTGACGTCGGCCGGTAACGCCCAGCGGGTGAAGCAGGCGAAGGATACCCTGACCTACGCGGCCATCGGCATTGTTGTTATTCTCCTGAGTTGGTCAGCCATTGTTTTCGTTATCAAGGGCATTCGATAATCGACGGAAAAATATATCCGCCAATCTTGGCGGTTTTTGTTTACTCCGACGAAGCTTTAGCGAAGACGGATGTTCAGCTGGGGATATGTGGGGTTGACTTTTTTCGTGTTTTTAGTATAATCATCACGAGCCTCAGGCTATGAGGTGTTTAATAATCTAAAGGTCGAAATCCTATGAAGAAATTTAGCAAACTCGCGCTCATCGTCGGTGCCGTAGCTGTTTTGGCTCTCCCAGCCGCTCACTATGCGCAAGCAACAAGCTTCAGCATTGAATCAGTCGGTTCACAAATTGGTTTGGGTAATGCCGACCTGAAAGAAACCGTCCTGAATATTATTCGCTGGTTGCTCGGCATCATGACCCTGATCGCCGTGGTGATGATCATCTACGCCGGATTTGTCTGGCTCACCGCCGCCGGCAACGAAGACAACGTTGACAAGGCAAAAAAGATTATCTCCGCCGCGGTTATCGGCTTGATTGTCGTCCTCCTCGCCTGGGCGATCGTCATCTTTGTCTCTCGAACAACGGCGAACGTTACGACTCCGTAACCTAATTAAAGAGATTTTCGGATCTATCTGCTGAAAGGGGGTGAAAAACAATGAACAAACTTTCTAAATTCGCATTAATTGCTGGTTCAGTCGCGGTTCTGGCTCTGCCAATCGCTTCACACGCAACGACTTTCAGCGTTGAATCAGTCGGTTCACAAATTGGTTTGGGTAATGCTGACCTCAAAGAAACGGTCATCAATATCTTGAACTGGTTACTCGGTATTATGGCTTTGGTCGCCGTCGTCATGATCATCATGGGCGGTTTCACCTGGCTGACAGCTGGCGGAAATGAAGAAAAGGTTGATAAGGCAAAGAAAATCATTTCAGCGGCCGTTATCGGTTTGATTATCGTTCTCTTGGCTTGGGCCATCGTTATCTTCGTCGCCCGGACCACCGCGAACGTCACCGTCTAACTACCTTCCTGACTTAACGTTTTTCCACGCCACCCCTTCGGGGGTGGTTTGGTTTTACGGGCATGATAGAATGAACAGGTATGCCCAGTACTACAACAATCACAATACACGTAAAAGGAAGGGTATGTATGGTCAGTAGTTACACCCGAATAATATTTTATCATTTGTTGTAGTACTGGGTATGTCCCGTCTGGCCCCCCGCCTTGTTCTCGCGTTCATCGTTATCACTGCGCTTGTCTTTGGCACGCTCCAATTTCTGAAATTACAAGCCTTCGGGTATAACGGTCTTGATCTCGCAATTTATACCAACACGGTGTATCACTTGGCGCATGGCCAGGGGTTTGCCTCAAGCATCCATGACCCAAGTTATTTGGGTGACCACCTTGAACTTGGACTCGTCCCGCTCGCCCTGCTCTACCGACTTGCTCCGACTGCCCTGACCTTACTCTGGGCGCAGACGATCATTATTACTGGAACGGCGTGGCTGGTCTGGCTCTTCCTTCGCCAGTTGCTTGGCTGGCGCGCTGGACTCATCGGCGCAGTGTTGTGGTTGATCCACCCGATTGTCTACAACGTCGCCCTCTATGAATTTCACGGATTAGTGTTTGCCTGGCCGCTGATCTGGTGGTCGATCATCGCCTATTACCAGAAACAACGGTGGCGATGGTTGATCAGTCTTGGTCTCCTGAGCCTGGTCCGCGAAGACATGCCGTTGGTCGTCTTGGGTTGGGGAGCGTTGGCGGCCGTTGACCGGCGCGGCTGGCGCTGGTGGGCGCCGGCCTTCGCTGTGGGAGCAACCTGGTTTTTTATCGCCCAGGGCATTATTGGCGCCCATAATCCTGTTCAGACCTATAAATACCTGGTTTTTTACCGTTGGGCCGGGTCAACTCCGTGGGAAATTATCACTGTTCCCTTCCGCCACCCGATTATTTTCTTGTCTCATATTTTCCAACCAGGCAACTGGCAAACAGTGCTCGGGCTATTGGTCGCGGGGGGCGGAATTGTCGTTTGCCGTTTCCGACGGATGATCCCCGTACTTATCCCGGCCGCCCAATTAGTACTATTAAGCGCCCAGCCGGTCGGCATTCTCCATATTCATTACACCATTCCCTATCTCCCTTTCCTCATCTGGGGTTCAGCTGAGGCTTGGTTAGCCGTCCGGGAGCGAAAACTGTGGGGCCGCTATGACCGGCAAATGGCTCTGGCGTTTGCCACCATCGTGGTCATTGTCGGGCCACTCTATGCCCACCTTCTCTACGGCCCGCTGGAATTGCCGTGGAAGAAACTTGGCGATCGCGGCCAAAGCCAGCGCGCCATCCTCGCCGCCGCCGCCGCCGAAGTTCGCCCAACTGATCGGGTCATCACCACGTTTAATTTTTTGCCCAACCTGGCAAATCGCGACCGTGTCTATTCCTTAAATTATCTGTACCTCGGCCGCCGGCAATATTCCGAAATCGCCTATCGCCTGCCGACCGACATTGATGTCGCGGTTATCGACTGGCAACAGATGTACCAGTATCAATTTCTATACCGCGAGACGTTGTTTGAACGGCGCACCGGCGCGGAACGCATTCGCGACCTGCTGTTTGATCAAAAGCTCTCGCTCGTTTGGTGGAAAGACGGTGTCGCGGTCTATCGCCGCGGCGGAACCGATGACTATGCCCCAACCTCGCGAATCCCGGTCACCAACCCAACCGGCCGAAGCCTTGGGCCAATTACTCTGCTCAATGCACCAAACGTCCGCGCGCTTGCGAGTGAACGAATTGGCGATCAAACGTTCGCCACTATTCCGGTTTCTTTCGAATGGTATACGGCCGAGAAAATAACTACCCCGCTCTCGATTCGATTCTCACTTACGCAAAATCAAAAAACCGCCTGGTCGTCATCGCGACTCCTCGGCGACGGCGTTTATCCAACTGTTGATTGGCCGGTCGGTAGCGCCTGGTTAACCAGGTACCTGCTTGATATCCCCCGAAACATTTCCGGCCAGGCGAACCTCCGAGCGGACATCATCGAGTTCGACGGGCTGTATCGCCTCAACCGACTCCGGACATTCATGCCGGTTATTCAAAAAGAAAAAGTACTCGGTCGGCTGACCCTTGGAAACGTTACTTTGCCAGCAAACAATCCGTAACGCGATAGAGCGTCATGGTTGGCCCAGACCAGGCGATAGTGAGATTAAGCCACTGGGCGGGCTCAAAACCACTCCCATAGGCCCGTTCCCGGGGTCCCGCGAGAATGTAGCAAGCCCGATATCGTTCAATGATTTGCGCTTGTTTTTGCTTGTCGGCGTCGGTATAGAAGCTTTTTACCGCTGTATTTTTTGCTTGATAGTCGAGGGTTTCAACCGGATGCCCGCTAACAACCGTCCGCCCGGTCAACCCGGCGATCAAGACGCTATCCCAGGCCGAGGCGAGAATCGGGCGGTTGTTCTCCAACGTTTTTACAAAAGAAAAAAGTTGCTGGTACTCGGGCGAAAGGAAATATTCCCAATGATCCCGGCCCTGGCGTTCCTGATAATAATCGCGGATAATCCACCCGCCCGTCATGATGGTTGATGCAGTTAAAAGCCCAATGAGCCCAATGAAGAGGACCGCTTGCTTGGCTCGGTTGACGCGCCAGCGCCGCCACAGCGCCATCACTGCCGGAACAGCCAGGAGGGCAAATGGAATAACCAGGCCTTGGATTAACCGGCGCTGACCGTTGAACGGAAGAAAAATAACAACTAACTGAACAATTGCCCAGCCGATCAGCCACGGCAGTTGTCGGTTTCCGACGCGCCGCATCCGCCAGGCGCCAATCGCCGCAAGAACTCCCAGCCCACCCAACCCGACCAGCACTTTCCACCAGCTCGAGGTCAGGTTGATATTCTGAATCGCTCGGCCTTGGACAATCGGGTCCGCGAGTAAGCCTACGGCATAATAGAAGATCGCCGGCAGGCTTAAAAATAGGACCGTCAACCATCTGGCAAGGTACTGTATGGGGAAGCTTTTTGTTTTTACCCAGCGCCATACCGTTAGCCCAGCCCACAGAAGCGTCCAGGTCAGGATGTGAAATGGGTGAACGCTAAGTGTCAGCAGACTGACCAACCCCGCCCAACCGATGAGTGACCAGGACTTTTCCTGCCACGAGCGTTCGACGGCGAGCAAGACGAAAAGAAATCCGCTCGTCACAAGCAGAAAATGAGGCGTCGCCCAACCAGAAAGTATCGGCACCATTTCCGAGACCCACAGATCGGGCGGGAGTTCGAGCATGAGGCCAAAATTCATGCCGCTCAACCAGGCGATGACACCGCCAAGGCCTGTAGCCCCGAGCATCAGCAGGGTCGCAATCCGCCGCGCGGTCCGGTCGGGCCAAACCCAGCCGGCTGCCCACCAGGCGGTCAACACAAACACCCCGGCACTCAGAACCCGCCCGAGGGCGAACACGGCCGGAGTTGTTATATGCAAGAGGTTTGCAAGCCAGCCAAGCACCAGCCACACCGGTTGCCAGAGCGTCGCTGCTTGCGGCTCGCTGGTGAAAACATCGCGCATCAGAATCGCACCCTGCCGCGCCTGCTCAATGTACGAATAATAAACGTTCGGGTCCCCCGGAGCGAGGATGGTGTTGCCTTGAAACAAATATCCAGCCGGCGTGAGCGATTGCCCAACAATATACGGCCCGGCGGCCGCGGCCATCATGACGATGGCGACCCAAACAACAAACGTCCGATCAGGCAGCCGCTGGTCCATGTTCATAGTCCAACAGATAGGCCGACACGCCGAGCATCACAATCGCCGATAAATAATTATCATTAAAGAACCGGCTGACCATCGCGACGCCAAGCGTCACCGCTGCGCCGGTCACGAGCCACGTCGCCATCGTCGGCTGGAGTTTCAGCCACCGCCACCCGACCCACCACCCCAGTCCGGCCGCCGCTAATTGGTACGGCCAAGTCGGGATCAGCGCCCACGGTGAATCAATCACGCCGAAAATGCGGAAGAATTGGAGGAACGTACTGCCGGAAATCGGGTAAGAAAACGGCAGACTGCCGGCCACGTACCGCACAAGATCATCATACAACGCCGCCGGCCCCCACAGGAAAAATGGCAGATAAAAAATCGCGGTTGTCACTAGTAAGCCCGGAAATGAACGGCGAAGCGTCGGCGGATTTTTTTGTCCACGCTGTAATCGCCAGATCCACCAAATCCACAACGGTAAGACCAGCCAGGCGGTTTGCTTCGCCGCCAAGGCGAAACCCATCATCACCCCGGCCCAGCCCCAGCGCTGGCGCCGCACGGCGATGGCGCTGATGATCATCCCGGCAATGGCCAGCCCGTCATTAAACCCCGCCACAGCATACAGCCAAACAAACGGATTTGCCAGTAGCAACACGACGGCCAAGCTCCGGCGTTCCCAGGTCGGCAGACTGATGGCGATTATGGCGGTGAGAGCGATGAGGACCAGGACGTAGAACCAACGAATATCGGTCAGCGGGCCTAACCAGGGCCGGAGAACAATGCTTGGCACCGCTGAAATAACCACGGCCGGCGGATAGACGTAATGCGTCCAGGCTACATTGACGGCATTAGGACGATAGGGGCTTGGCGCCTGCCCGAATAACGTTGGACGAAAATCGGCCGTGTACGGATTTTGGCCGTGGAGCAGAAAATCGGCGGCCACTTCCGTTTGAATCGCGCCATCATGGATGCTGACCGGATTATTCATCCGCACCAATGATTGCCGCCAGGTCGTCATCAAGACGATCAGGAGCGTCGCGGTCGCCAGGACAATAAACCGCCGCCGGGCGGCGTTGGGATGGTGACCGCCGCGCAAACTCAACAGAAATCCGACGAACGTGACCAGGTATAGCAGTAACGCCCCGCCGCTGGTATCAAGAAACGGGGCCAGAAAATCTTTGGTCAGCAGTTTCGCCGAAGCAAAGCCGAAAATGAGGAATAGAATACTGGCAAGCGGTACCCGCCCGGTGGTATTTTGCTCAGCACCTCCCGAATGCTGTTCTTTGGTAAACAATCTCATCGCCGCGCCTCATAAATGGTCGCTTCACTATCCTGATACCGCTTAAGAAAACGATCATTCGTCCGGAAATAACTATCCATACCGATATGATCGCTCGTGACCATGACATAGCGGCTGTCGAGAGTGGTTGTCACCGCCCGGTAGACATCGCCCTGGAACTTCCCGAGCGTGATGTTCGCCCAGGCCCAATAGCGATCCTGATCGGCTTTATACAGGAACGTCGGGTCGAGTCCGACGATGTAGGTATTGTGCGTATTGTGGTAAAACAGCAGGGGAAATTCGTCCCAATCCGAATGAACGACCCGACTGCCGACCGGCGTGTTCGCTTCTAACCAGGCGCTGGCCGAGGCCAGCTCATCCGTCCGAAAGCCATGTTGCAGGTCACGCTGTTCGTTATGAAAGTCGCGGCCGGCAACGAAACCGGCAGCCAGGGAAATATACACTCCAGCCAACCCGAGCAGTATTTGGCCGATTCGTTGCCGCAGCATCAACCGTCGGAATTCCCCCCAAACGCGATGGAGCTGGAGGCCGGCCAGGGCCCCGGAAATACTGCTCGCTGAAAATATAATTGCAAACGGTATATAGTATTCAACATAACGTCGCGACTTCAACGTTAAGAAGAAAAAGAAAACCGTGAGGATAAATAATGTCCAGGTCGCTTTTGTTTGTTGCTTGGCCCTGACGAGCAGGCCAATGATTGCAAGCACTAGAAGAATGGACGCAAACGCCCCATTGGCAATCAGATTGATCAGGCCATACGGATACCACTCGCCGCCGACGCCGATAACTTTTTGGAAGTTGATGACGCCGATATTGATGACCTGGTGGTAATAAAACGAAATATTATTCGGGAAGTAGGGGTTGATCATGATTCCGGCGAGCAGGCCGCCGAAGACGGAGATGAGCAGACCGAGATTAAGACGGCGGACTCGCGGGGTTCGCGAATGCCGGCCGACCAAGGCCTTAATTTTTTGCACAAAGCGGTGTGAGTCATGGCCGGTAATACATCGATTGTGGAGGACGCTGACCGTGGCCTGGACGGCGGCGGCGATCCCCAGCAGGGCGAACCCGCCGTAATACCAAACGTACACGAAGGCCAGCCAAAACAAGCGGCGCAAACGATATTGAAAAATCCAGGTCAGCCCAAGCAGGAGAATGATCAATGAAGTGCTCGGGGCTTTCGCCAGCGACATCCGGAAACTAAACGGCCGGGAGAACAATAAGATCAGCGCGTAGAGGAACGCCCCGCGGACGCCAAGTTGGCGCATCATCCAATAAGCAACCGTCACCACTCCCGCTCCAAAGAAGACAGTGGCTAGTTTTAAACCGACCAGCGGCGGGAACCAGGTGACAAAGGGAATGAGTAAAACATGGTAGAGAAAATGCTGATCGGTGTAGTGCTGGCCGAGCACGGTCAAATTCAGCCAAGGGAAAGTGTGGATGATGCCTTGGTCGCGGATAAGGAGCGCCATCTTGGCGTGATAAAAAGAATCCGGGTCGGAAAAAACCGGCGCAGCTTGAAGCACCAGGAGAACGATAAAGGAAATGGTAAAAATCGCCAGGTACCCCAGCCACCGCCATTGTCGTTGAATCACCGCCAACCAACCCGCCCGAGACGTTTCCATGCTTCAAGTATAAGCGATTGGGGCTGATCCTCCAAGGCCGATCAGGCTATTGGTTAACGCGATACAGAGACACCGTGGAGTTTGAATACACTGCGGCAAGCAGCGAAATAGAGGTTGGGACAAAAGTACCAAGCCGCTGCTCATTCGGGCCCCAGACAACGAAATTGATGTGGTTGGCCGCCAAAAACTGGGCTTTTTCGGCCGGTGAACTGTTGTCAAGAAAAAACCACTGCCGGACCAGGGTGAGTTTCGACTGATAGTTTGCGGTTTGGTGATGGTGGCCAAGATACGTCGCCCGTTCAGCGTATTGGGGAACCAGATTTCCGGTCCAGAGATCGCCGAGCACCACGCTCTCTATGGGGGTATATGTCTTCAACCACTGAAGCGCCTCAATGACCTCCGCGGATGCATAGTGATAACGCATCTCTGCCTGCTGGGACTCTGATGTCCGTGCCAGGAAAATAATCGGCGTCATGATAGCTGACACGATTCCCAGCGACATGAGAATTTTTTTTCCGGGCGGCCGCCGACCGGTCCATAGATGTTCGATCCCCGCCGTCGCGAGAAAACCAACCGGCAGGCTCAAGCCAAGAATCATTTTTGCTTGCCAGCGCAATAGTGGCAGATACATCAAGGCAATCGCCATTGCCAGCCAGCCAATCAGATACATTCCGGCCGTATTTTTTCCCCACCAAGCGCGAATGCCGAAAAACGAAAAAATGCTCAACGCTCCAAACCCAACAAGCACGTTTCGAAAATTCGTGGTCTGTAAAAGATTATTGGCATTCCACTCGCTCACGCTCGGCACGAACCAAACCAGCAGGGCGTAATACAGAACCGCTGGCAATGACCAGAGAAGCAGCCAGCCACCATACTGAAAAACTTTTTTTACTTGAGCTTGATTCATCGTCACTCCGACGATTCCGATAATGACGCTGGCCATGATCACGCCAAATAATATAATCAAATCATAAGGGTGAACGAACCCGAGCAACAGCGTGAGCAGGCCGGCCAGGTGGATCAAAGATTTTTTTGGCCGCGTCATCGTCATCACCAGCAACCCCCAGATACTCAGTAACAACATCTCCGCCAAAACAAATAGGGGTGAGTGGAGGATCGACATCCAGACATACCCGGCCGAATAGGTCAGATCGGTTGGCAAAACTGAAATCAAGTCCGTCCGCTGGTACAGCCAGACCAGTCCGGCGTGCTGGTGAAGCGCCAGTAGGGCCAGCCAGCCAAAACCGCCGCCAAAAACAGCGAGGCCGAGCGCGACCAAGCGCCAGCGGGCGGCCTGAAAAACCACTGCCGCCAGTCGGTAAATCATCATCACCAACCCAACCCCGAGGATCGCCTTGGCCGCCCAAAAAACAGTAACCGGTGTCAAGCCGGAGAACCGCACGATCTGGCCCAGGAGCCACCATAACGGGTTCCACAGGGCCGCCGGTTGAGCAACGCTCGTAAACAGGTTTGCATAGGCCCCGTGGCTGGCGCTCCCTTGGATAAAGGCGTAATAAACCTGCGAATCAAGAACGTCGGGAATGTTCGTCCCGAGGTAGACTAGGCCAGTGTGAGCCCGCCAAGCACTCAGTATCCACGGCCAACTGCCAATCAGGGCGGCCAGGACCCCAACCAGAGCAGCGCCGAGCCATTCGCGTCGGGAAATTTTTGGGAAGGGTGTAACCATGACGCCGGAAGTATACCCAGCACCACTTTTAGAAACAATGGCAGAGGCTTTGCCTGTTTGTTTTAACCTTTCTTTACAGCCAATTCGATGAACGTGGTGCTGGGTAGAGCAAGGGGCAGCAATTTGAGGGTGAATAAAAAGAACTCCCGCCCAAGCATGGTTGGCAGGAATTCTTTGACCGGATTTAATTTCATCGTCGGTCGTCAGTCAGCGCCGCGACGAGTAAAGGCACTCTAGCAAATGCCTTCGGGACGTGCAAGCGTCTGGCGCGCGAATGTCGGTAGCGTTGACCCCGTTAGAGGGAATCCTGATATGGATGGCGTTCCAAGCGTCATAACCTTGTCCGTACTTGATGATTTTTGCCAATAAATAAAGTATTTTTTCCTCTAACGGGGTTGACGTGAGCGTGTTTTTTTGATACAGTCATGAAGCGTTTTCGCTCAACCCCGTTAGAAAGGCGCATTTTACCGCACTAGATATGGGTTAAGATCGCCTTCTCCCAAGGGACTTTCTAACGGGGTCAACCAAGTACAAATTTCATGTCCGGTCACTCAAAATGGTCGACCATCAAGCGGCAAAAAGGGATCCTCGATTCGAAGCGATCGGCGGCCTTTAGTAAGCTCGGCCGGTTGATAACTATCGCCGCCCGGACGGGTGGCCAAGACCCGGGCATGAATTTCCGTCTGCGGCTGGCGATCGATAAGGCCCGCGCCATGAATATGCCGAACGCCAATATTGACCGGGCCGTGGCCGCCGGGAGTGGTGAGGGTAAGGGTGGGGTGAGTAAAGAGGCCCTTTACGAGGGTTTTGGGCCCGGCGGGGTGGCACTGATGATCGAAGCGGTGACCGACAACCCTAATCGGACCTCGGCCGAGATCCGATCATTGCTCAGTAAGGCTGGTGGATCGCTTGGGGCCCAACACAGCGTCGGCTGGATGTTTGAGCTTCACGGGGTGATTCATCTCGCGGCGTCGGCCGTACCGGCTGGACAGCGCGAAGCGATCGAGCTTGAGGCAATTGATGCCGGGGCCGATGATGTACGCGACGACAGCGAAGAAATTCTCATTCTGACCCCGCCGGAAAAACTACAAAGCGTGAAAAATATATTGGAATCAAAAAAATTTCCGATCAGTGACGCGAAACTAGAATTTGTGCCGACCACAACTGTCAGCGTTAATGACGCCGGGCGGCAAGCCCTCTTCGCCCTGTTTGAAACATTGGACAACCACCTCGACGTGACCGCATTTTTTTCTAACGATGCTTAAGCGTTGCGTCATCGGGATCGACCCCGGTATCGGCCGATGCGGTTGGGCAGTCGTCACGGTTGTGAGCCAGTCACAAATCTTGAACGGCTCGGGTTGTATTATCACCCCGCAAAAAAAAAGTTTAGCTGAGCGCCTCCTGCAGATCGATCAAGAACTAGAAAAAGTCTTCGCTCGATTTCAACCAGCCAACATGGCCATCGAAAAACTATTCTTTACGAAAAATGTCACCACGGCGATGGCCGTCAGTCACGCTCGCGGTGTTGCCCTTCTGGCCGCCGCGCGTCATGGCGTACCCGTTGACGAAGTCAGCCCGACGACGGTCAAGCAATCACTGACCGGGTACGGTCGCGCCGATAAACGCCAAATGGCGCAAATGATTAAAATACTTTTGGGTCTAAAAACTTTACCGGCGACTGATGACGAGGTCGACGCGATTGGCATCGCCTTGTCGTCAGCTCATCGGCCGCCCCGATAATCCCCTATGGATTCTTCTTTACGCATCGTCATCGCCTCCGCCGAAGTCGCGCCGTTCTCGAAGGCCGGCGGTTTGGGCGATGTCGCTCATGCCCTGCCAAAACATCTGCAATTTCTTGGCCATGATGTCAGCGTCGTCACGCCGTACTATCAATTCATTGACCAACAGCCGCTCACCAAAGAACTGATTGGCGAGACGACGATCCGCTTCGGGTCAATCGATTATGCCGTCAAGTTCCTGAAAACGACCCTCTCGCCAGTTTCGCCGGTCCCGGTGTATTTTGTTTACCAAAAAGAACTGTTTAGCGAGCGCCCCAAGTTATACGGATATGACGACGATAACCGGCGTTTTGCGGTCTTTAATCACGCTGTTTTCGCTTTATTACGACTGCTCCGGCTGGCCCCTGACGTACTCCACAGCCATGACTGGCATACCGGGCTGATCCCCAATTTACTGCGAACCCCCTACGCCAAAGACGAGCTCTTTCGAGCCACCGGCACGCTCTTCACCATCCATAACCTCCATTTCCAAATGCATGAATCATGGGCTCGCGTGCCGCTCAGTCAGCGCGACAGCGGCCGCGGCGCGCCCGCCTGTGACGATCGCAAGTTGAAACATTGTAACTTCACGCTCCGCGGCATTAAGTACGCCGACGCGGTGAACACCGTCAGCGAACGCTACGCCCAAGAAATCTTAACCAAACAATTCGGCGAGGGTCTTGACGCCCAACTGCGCAAACGCCGCGACCGGGTCTTCGGCATCATCAATGGCGTTGACTACACAATTTTCAACCCGAGCTTCGATCAACATTTGCAAATCCACTTTGACTGGAACTCGCTCGATAAAAAAGTGGCGAACAAGATGGCGCTCCAACGGGAACTTGGTTTGCCGGAGAATAAGGACGCGCCGATGATCGGCATGGCCCACCGTCTGACCGAACAAAAAGGCTTCGACCTTATTATGGAAATTCTTCCAACCCTCTTGCGGCGCGATGTTCAATTCGTCATCGTCGGCGAGGGCGATAAGAGTTACATGCGCTATTTCCGCCAGGTCGCCAAGAAATACCCGCGCCAGGTCGGCGTTCATTTAAAATTTTCTGAAGTGATGGCATCGAAAATTTACGCCGCCTCTGATATGTTTCTGATGCCGAGCCGTTATGAACCCTGTGGAATTTCCCAGTTAATCAGCTTGCGCTACGGTTCGATTCCGATCGTTCACAAAACCGGCGGCCTGTCCGACACCATCCAGGATTTCAACCCACGAACCGGCGAAGGCACCGGTTTCGTTTTTTACACCTACACCGGGGTTGATCTCCTGATGGCCCTGACCCGAGCGATTGAAACGTACCAGTACCCGAAAACCTGGGAACATTTGACCTGGCAGGCGATGCGTCAGTCGTTTTCCTGGTCGCTGCCGGCCCGAAAATATTCTGAGCTCTACTCAAAGGCCGTCCACTTCCACCATGCGCTGGAGTAATTTTTTTCACATTTACCAACCGCCGGAATGGAATGCGGATATCGTTCGGCGCGTTTCGGCGCAAGCGTACCGGCCGCTGATTGCGATTCTTGGGCGCCACCCTGAATTAAAAATTACCGTCAATCTCACCGGTTCACTGACGGAACAACTGGCCGCCTTGGGATTGGATGACGTCTTAAGCGGGCTGCAATCCTTGATGACGCATGGCCAGGTCGAATTGGTGGGGAGCGCAATGTACCATCCGATTTTACCGCTCCTGACCGAGGACGAGGTCCGTCGCCAGATCCACTTACAGCATGAGTTGCACCGCCGGGTCTTTGGCGATGCGTATAAGCCCCGGGGGTTTTATCCGCCGGAGATGGCTTTCGCTCCATGGCTTGAACCGCTTTTGCTCGAATTGGGCTACGAATGGGTCATGCTGGACGAAATTGCCGTTGGCGGCAGGATCGGAAGAATCGATTTTTCGCGCCGCTACACAACGCCGTCCGGATTGGGGATTGTGCCTCGCAACCGCCACATGAGCGATTTTCTTTCCTTCAAGGCTGACATCCGGCAAGCCGATGAAGCCTGGTCAACGATTGCCGCCGATCTGCGCAGTGCCGCCGAGTTAGTCACGGGAATGGATGGAGAAAATCTCGGCCATCACCGGATCGGCGTTGATCAGCTCTGGGAAAAACTCGTCACTCGACCCGATGTTACCACCGCGACCATTTCCGAATATCGCCACTCGCTCATCGCTGACGTGGTGGCGGCGATCACCCCCTCAAGCTGGTCATCGCAAGTCTATGAGATTACCGGCAACGTCCCTTTTAGTCTCTGGAACCACCCGGCCAATCCGATCCATAAATTGCAGTGGCAACTGACCCACGCCGTGATCGGCGCAGTCCGCCAGAGCGTTAACGACCCAAATTGGGCGGCCAGCCGCCTCCTCCTCGATCAGGCCCTAACCTCGGATAAATATTGGTGGGCGTCGGCCAGCCCGTGGTGGGACGTCACGATCGTCATTCGGGAAACCCAGCGGTTGGCCGACGTCATCCGCCCGCTGACTACTTTGCCGGTCGCCAACCGTGATACCGTCGCCCGGCTGATGGCTAAACTTGCCGCTGAAACAACCTGGTGGGATAAAAGCGGCCAAGCGAAGGCCCGCCAGATGAGTTACCTGCAACACTCTCACGCCGTCCATTACATGGCTGGAGCGCAGGTTCTGGGCCGATAACCATGGTATACTAGCCAAAACACGTCTTATGTACTGGGCAAATTTTCTTCACTTTTACCAACCGCCGACCCAAAAAGCTTTTTGGGTAAAAAAAATCGCGAACGAAAGTTACCGCGTCCTGATCAAGGGTCTCCGCGCTGATCCAAAAGCGAAGCTGACCCTCAATATTAATGCGGTCCTGGTTGAGCTCTTTGACCGATACGATTGTCAGGACGTCATTGCCGGTATTCGGGAATTAGCCGAACGCGGTCAGATTGAACTGACCGCCAGCGCCAAATTCCATCCGTTCCTCCCCCTGATGCCCGCCTCGGAAATCCGGCGGCAAATAGAGTTGAATACCGCCACCAATAAAAAATATTTCGGCGATGCTTTCCAACCGAAAGGTTTTTTTCCGCCGGAAATGGGTTATAGCCGGGGCGTCGCCGATGTTGTCCATGACTTGGGGTTCGAGTGGTTGATTATTGACGAGTTAGCCTTCAATGGAAAATTACACCAGCTGGCCTGGGACACCGTCTACCATCTGAAAAATGCCGGTGATTTCACGATATTTTTCCGCGAGCGCGACACGAGTTTCCGAATTCTTTCGGCCGAGGTTGGGATCAGCGCCTTCTCCGCCGGCATGTTGGTGAAATTGCTCGGTGACCGCGTCAACTCCAATCAATACATGCTGACCGCCATGGATGGCGAGACGTTTGGGCACCACCGCCCGGGATTAGACACATTACTGTTTGAGCTGTACCAAGTCCCGAGCATCCAATCCGTCACCTTGTCAGAACTACGCCAACTCATTGCCAAAACGGCCACGACTGAACCGCTCTCATCGAGCTGGGCGCTGATGCGAAAAGACCTGGAGCAAAACACTCCCTTCTCGCGCTGGAAGGACGAGACGAATGAGGTCCATGTGATGCAGTGGGAGCTCACCTACTTGGCCATCGACACCTTAAAATCTCTGGCGCCGACCGACCCGGCCTGGTCGTCGACGCGAACGATGCTTGATCGCGCCCTCCATTCCGATCAATATTGGTGGGCGTCGGCCAGCCCCTGGTGGAGCATCGAAATGATTGAAGCTGGGGCGAAAGAATTAAAAGACGTCGTTCTCAACAACCCGTCGGCCAGTCCGGAGCAAAAAGCTCGCGCCCAGAAGCTGTACGAAAACATATTATTCACTGCCTTTGACTGGCAACGAACAGACAAGATCGCCGATCTCATTAAAGCTTCGGATGAAGACGTGACCCAGCGGATCACCAAAGAAATGCCGCACATCCCGCTGGCTGAATTTGACGGCATGATCCGAAGCCTGACCAATCAAATGCTCGCCTCGGCCAAGAATAAAGAATACGAACGGGCGGCGCAACTGCGTGACCGGATCGCCGAGCTGGAAGCGAAAAAGGACCAAATTACCAGTCCGCACGCCTAACTGTATGCTCCCGTTAGACGGTACATCAAGAGTATCCAACAGAAAACCGACCAGGCGTCAGTTTATTAGCCTAACCGTCTAACGGGATGGCCTATCGCCTGTTGCCAGGCATCGTTGAAAAAATTAACCGGACGATGGCTGACCTGCGGGTTCAGCCGGTTGATCCAGCCGCTACTCCGTCCGCTTTTGCGAAAAAAAAGTCGCGCGTTTTTATGACTCCGGTCCGCACCAACCGGGGACAGGTGGTGTGGTTGAAGTCGTCACTCCAGGATTGGGCCTGGGTCCGCCAAACGCTTCGCGAAGAGATCCGCGTCCATCGCGCCCTGGCCGAATATGATCAAGCGCACCGCCCAAGTTTCGGCACCCCGACGTACATCGCCAGCCATGATGACCGGCACGGCTTCGTTTGGTTCCTCCGCAAGTATTTCCAGGGGCTCCCCGGCGGCGACATGAACGACGAATTCGGATTTTCCGATCAGTTTTTCCGCCGGGTCACGCCGGCGATGATGGCGCGGGTACTGCAGGACGTTCGGGCGATGACCCCCTTTATCCGGCGCCGACTCTCTCCGCCAACCCATCACCTGCCGTGGTACATGACCGACTGGCAGTACTACCAAAAAACATTCTGGCGTCCGCTCCTCAACCATCGTCTCAATCCCGGCTGGCTGAAGCGGGATATCGACGGATTAACCGGCTGGTTGCTTGAACAACGCTTGCTCCTCGGCCGTCAGGCCACCACGTTTTCGCACGGCGATTTGTACCCAAACAACATTATGATCAGCCCGGCCACCTCCCGGCCGGTGATCTTGTTTGACTGGGAGTTGTCGCATTATAATTTGCCGACCTTTGACGCAACGATGGTGTATCTGCAAGCCTGGCGGCGGCCAAAGTGGCAGGCGGACTTCAAAAAGAAAGTTGTGGCGGATCTCGGCGACACGGTGATGACAAAACGCTGGTGGGCAATTACCAGTCTCTCGTTGGCGACGCGGTTGGGGGCGTATGCTTTCCACCGCTTGACGAATTTCTTACCCGAACGCTATCCGTCATTGCCGGCCAAGCACCGGGCCGTCGTCGCCCGGATGTACGCCGCCATGATGAAAGAACTGCAGGCGGCGGTCACTATGGTACGATAAGGCCATGAAGATCCTGATGATTGCGGCGGAAGTCACCCCCTTGGTCAAGGTGGGGGGGTTAGCCGACGTGGTCGGCGCCTTGCCGGCCGCCCTGGCGGCGGCCGGCCATGACGCACGAATCCTTATCCCCCGGTACGGCCTGCTGACTGACCACGGGTTCGGCGATGAACCAACCGGTTTGAAAATGAGCGTCCCGTGGCAAGGAAAATCCGTCGCGGTTGAATTGTACCGCGGCCATCTTCCTGACAGCACTACAGTGATTTACACCTTGGCCACCGATGGAATGTTTGACGGCGGCGCCTACGTCAGTGAACCGTCGCCGGCCGGGTACCGCCGACAAATGGAACGTTTTGTTTTTTTCAGCTGGGCGGCCACCCAACTCCTGCCCCAGCTCGATTGGCAGCCAGATATTATTCATTGCCACGACTGGCATGCGGCCGGGCTCGTTTTCTTCGCAAAAATTCTTGGTCAGCCAACGCCGAGCGTCCTGACCATCCATAATATTGAGAGCCAGGGCAAGTGGAAGGCGTCCGAACTTTTTTCCTGGCTGGGACTCAAGGGCAAGGAGTTGCCGAGCTTGGGTGTGCGCGACCCGTTCGGTGATCTCAACATCCTCCAACAGGCGATCCTGAATGCCGCGGCGGTTACGACTGTCAGCCCGACCTATGCGCGGGAACTCCGCCAGCCGGAACTTGGGTTCGGACTTGATGGCGACCTCCGCTCGCGGGCCGGCGGTATCAGCGGGATTGTGAATGGAATTGATATGGCCCGTTTTAACCCGCAAGCAGACCCGCACATCGCCAGCCACTATTCGGCGGCAACGGTGGCCGATGGGAAAGATGCCAATCGCGCGGCCTTAGTGAAGCTGTACAATTGGCCGGAGGGACGGCAACCGGTGTTGGGCATGGTCAGCCGCCTGACCGCCCAAAAGGGGGTTGATCTCCTGGCTGAAGTTCTGCCGTTCTGGGTCTTGGGCGGCGGGCGGGCGGTCATTTTAGGCACTGGCCAGCCGGAACTTGAACAGCGGCTCGTCGCCGTCGCTAATCAATACCCCGAAGCGGTTCATGTCCAGATTGGTTTTGACGCCGGGTTAGCCCAGCAGATTTATGCCGGTTCAGATTTTTTTGCGATGCCGTCGAAGTTTGAACCGTGCGGTTTGGGCCAGTTGATTGCCATGCGCTACGGCTCATTGCCGATTGTTCGCGACACCGGCGGATTGCATGACACGGTGGTCAATCTGACCCAACAACCGGACCGCGGCACCGGCTTAGTCTTTAAGGATTTTGCCCCGATCGGATTCCAGGAAGCTTTGGCCGCGGCCTTACAACTTTGGCAAAAACCCGATATACTCCAAGCTGCCCGGCGACGAGCGATGCAACAGGATTTTTCCTGGACTTCATCGGCCGCGGCTTACCTTCGCGTTTATGGCCACATCAAAAACCGATAACCCGCCATCATCAGAAATTCGGATTGATTACATCCATGACCGGGAAGTTGTTATCGCCCCGGGTCGGCGCAAGCGTCCGCATGACCCGAATTTTCCAGGCACCAAGCCAATTGAGCCCGTTCACGACGCCTTCAGTCCGGCCAACCTGAAAGGGACGAAGGCTATCCTAACGATCGGCGGGGCCAAAAACTGGCAAATCAAAGTCATAAAAAATATCTACCCGGTTGTCCGTCCGGATACCCCGAAAGCCTACGGGTATCAGGAAGTCGTGGTTGAAACCCCGGAGTACGGGATTGATTTGGGCTCACTGCCGTTAACCCACGTCGCCGACGTGTTGCGGGTTTATGGTCAACGAGTGAAGGCACTCCAGCGCGACAAAAAAATACGCTACATTCTCGTTTTTAAAAATAATGGCGGCAGCGCCGGCGCCTCAATTGATCACGCCCACTCGCAAATTTTTGCCTCGGCCTACGTTCCATCGCACGTCGTTACCCGCCGGAAGCGGGCCCAGGAATACCGGGTGATGAATAATACCGATTATTACAGCGACCTCCTCCTGAAAGAGGAAAACGGCCCGCGCTGGATCGGTTCCGGCAATCACGTTTGCGCGCTCACTCCTTACGCCTCGCTCTATAACTATGAGGCTTGGATCATGCCCTGGCGGCGGGTGGATAACATCAGCCAGCTGAACGAACAGGAAATCCGGGAAACCGCCGTTTTTCTGCGACACTGTATCCGCCGCCTCCGCACCGAGGGTTTGCCGTACAATTTCTATCTCCACCAGGTCGTCGGCGACCAGTTTGAGCATTTGTACCTGCGGATTGCTCCCCGCCGCGATGTTTGGGCCGGACTGGAACTTGGTTCACGGCTGATCGTCAATACCGTCCCCCCGGAAGAAGCGGCAATTTTCTATCGCCAGGATCTGCCGGTCGCGAAAAAAACCTAAAGATTTTTTGGCCCCACTTCTGGCGATTGACCAGGGGTAGGTTTGTGATCCCGGATTGACAAAATCCCTATTTTCTGATAGGGTCTAGCGTTTGTTCCTTGTTAAATATTCGGCGGCTATTTTTTGCCGAATCACTTTCGAACGCGGAAAGGGGGTGAAACGCATGAAGCGTCATACACTGTGGTTTTTCCTGTGCTACGCAATCGCTTTGAGTTTGCCGTTCGCGGTCATCAAGCTTTGGCCCGATACTCGGATCATTCTCGATTCCATGTCTTCGAGAAACCAGGTTGAGAAATTAGTCCGGGACCTGGATCCGAATTCGCCGAGTGAACTCCCGGGCAAACTTTGCATCGCGATGAAGATCGATGTCCAGCACTTCTCGCCGTTCTCGGAAAATATCGACGAGTTGCTGGAATGGCTGACGACCGAGTCTGTCAATGTTAAGCCGTATGGCATCGTTTATCCGCGCAAGAAGTGGGCCACCGACGCTGTGATTGCCGAAGTCAAACACCAATACCATCTCGCCGGTCCCTGGGGTTCGCCGTATAACTACATGACGAACACCCGGATGTACGACCGAGACATGATGGATGCGGTCGGAACGTGGTCGTTCGCCCGACATCGTTTCTGGCTGAAAGTCGGCGCGGCCATCGGTACTGGAATCGGCACCGGTCTGGGCCTGTTCTGGCTCGGCACTCTGATGATTCCGTTGATTATCGCTTTCTCCCTTTTTGCCGGCATATTGCTTGGCAAAGCCAACGCTCCACCGGTCAGTTACAAGCAACTGGCTCAATTCAACCAGTTGTTCAACCCAGCAGGCAGTAACGGTTCGCATGGACCGCCGTCGGATGTGAACGCGGAGGTTGAGGATCAGCCTCGACAGTGGCCGCTGGTTGTGGCCATCGGAGTCGCGTTGGTTTTCCTTGATCGACGCCGCCTCATCCGCACGATCGGTATGATGACGAGTCGGGCACCGCCTGCACAACAGGAGGATGCCATGATTCGGACGATCGTCGCCTTGATCATCGCCATGTGTCTACCGGGGACTTGCCTGGCCGAAACGCAGAAATTGTACGTCAACGTCGGCGAGTGGGCTTTTGGTCGCGGAACCGCCACCACCTGGATTTACGAATCGGGCCGGTTCACGAACTATACGGCTGCGAATCTGAACGGTTCGGCGCTAGAGGAATTCGCGACCTACAAGCTTATCGACCGACAGCTTGACTTCACGGCCGGTTCGGCCGCAGGCAGCCTATCGACCCCGCAGGGATGGAAGCCTTATGTGGGAATCTATACCGGGCTGAGCCTGGATCTGAAACCTTGGACCATCGGAGGGTCGTTTTCTAGCCGCCATCGTCGTCATAGCCGTTTGGCGGATAACGGCAGTCTGGATCTCGTCTACGACTTCGGCCAAACCGATCTCGGGATGAGCTACCAGCCGGTTAGGCTCCATGGTCCCTGGACACATCGTCTGGCAGTCCATGTCGCGCATGAATTCCGTCACTTCACCCTGCTGTTCGAAACCCGTACCACGCTCGAATCCGAGCGGAGGCTGTCTATGAATGTGGACGTCAGCGTTCCGTTCGGAAAGTAATTCGTACCAAGCATCACGCCCGCCGGGGAAATCTGGCGGGTGTTTTTTTCTTAGACCCGTTAGAGGTAGCCATGATTGTTGTAAGGGTTGGTCAACACGCTATGAATTCAAAAGGTGGTGGCCGGAGATCCAGGCCCTGCCTACCTCTAACCGGATTGACTTCCTCCTCCCGGGATGATAGGAAGAAGTACACTTTGATATGAGAAGTTGCTCTATCACTAAGGAGGCTAGTCATGCCTGACCCAACGCTCGATGCGACCATCCGTTTTGCCCACAACCAGCACTACGGCCAGGTTGATAAAGCTGGCCAGCCGTACATTCTCCACGTCTTCCGGGTAATGCTGAGTTTCACCGCCGAGGCAGAACGCACGGTCGCTCTTTTACATAATGTGGTTAAGGATTGCGGGGTCACGCTCGACTATCTGCAAAAAATGCGTTACCCGGCCGAGGTTATCGAGGCAGTCGACTGCGTCACCAAGCGCCCGAAAGAAGCGGATGATTACGACGCCTTCATTCGTCGTGTTGCGGCGGGTCCAATCCTTGCCCGCCGGGTGAAGATTGCCGACCTGAAAGACAACGCTGACCTTAGTCGCTTTTCCTCGCCGAGTGATGACGACCGGACGCGAAGCGCTAAGTATACGGCGGCTATTCAATTGCTCGAGACGACTCTTGAGGACTAAGTCTCTTGGCGACAAACGCCCGACGTCATTGTTTCCTCACACTTGAACCACGATTGAGGGGTGCCTGATGAAACTGATACAACCGGCTGTCTATGAACATTCGCTGGGCGGGCGATGGGTCCGGCTCCACGATGTTCTCGAGATGGCCAAGCGGGATTTCGCGATGGACCCCGACGAGGTCTGGAGCGATCTTAGTGAGTGGGGCAAACCTGGCCCCGGCTACGCCTGGACCCTGGGTGAAGGTCTTATGGACACCGAGTCCGATGGGCCGCCGAACGACCTTACGACAGTCTACATTCAGGCAGAGTCTGCCCGGCACTTCTACCTTCAGGCGCAAATCGGGATCCGCGCAGTTCATTACGACCCTGTCAAGAAAGGCCACAATTACCGCTGGGTGATCGCCCGTTTGCTCTAGAGCACTGAGGCATCCCGTGCTCACTATAATATTCGAAACGAACTTCAGAACTTGGGCTGAATCAATAAAACCACGGGAGCCTATCTGACTCCCTCTTTTTTATCCAGCGTTTTATTCCGCCACCTTCAACCGAAGAAAAGTCCGTTTCCCGACTTGGAGAATGTCGCCATCGCGAATGGTGATAGTCGCGTTCCAGTCGGTCAGCGTTTCCTTGTTGAATTTCACCCCGCCCTGTTCAACCAAGCGTCGTGCCTCCGACCGGCTGGCCGCGAGTTTTTGGCTGACCAAGAGATTGAGGAGCGGGTGCGCGCCGGCCTGGACAGCGGCGGTCGGCATCGCGCTTGGCATCCCTTTCTTCGCAAAGACTTTGGTAAACTCGGCGGCGGCCGTTTCAGCGGCGTCATTTCCATGATAGAGCCGAACTATTTCCAATGCGAGTCGCGCCTTCACATTTTTCGGATGAGCCTTTTTTGTCTTCAGCTCTTTGGCAATGGTTTTAATTTCTTCAGCCGGCACCTCGGTCGCCAGGGTAAAATATTGCGGGACCAGCTTGTCGGGAATCGACATGACTTTTCCGAACATCTCCGTCGCCGAATCGGTCAAGCCGATGGTGTTCCCCAAGCTTTTACTCATTTTTTGTTTGCCGTCAGTCCCGAGAAGGTAGTTAAACATCACCACCTCTTGCGGTTCCTGATGGTGCGCTACTTGGACATCACGGCCGGACAGTAAATTAAACTTCTGGTCAAGGCCGCCGAGCTCAACGTCAGCCTGGACCGCGACCGAATCGTAGCCCTGGAGAATCGGATAGGTCATCTCATGAAGACCGAGCGATTGCTTCCCGTCCAGGCGGCGGCGAAACGTTTCGTGGGCTAATAATTGATTGAGGGTGGCGGTGCTCAGTAACTGTAAGAAATCTCCGGCGCTCATCCGGTCGAACCATTCGCTGTTGTAATGGACCTCGGCCCGGCGGACATCCAGGACTTTGCCGATTTGTTCGAGATAACTGGCGGCGAATTTTTTCGTTTGGGCGGCGCTTAAAGCAAGACGCTCCTTCTCGCGGCCGCTCGGGTCACCGATCCGGGCGGTAAAATCACCAATCACCAAAACCGCGACGTGTCCGGCCGCCTGCCAGGCGCGCAATTTTCGCAACGGCACGACGTGGCCAAGATGAACCTGGTGGGCGGTCGGATCAATCCCGAATTTAATCCGCAACGGGCGCCGACGCCCGAGTCGTTGGACCAGGCTGGTTCGTTCAATAATTTCAGCGACACCCCGATCAAGCAGGGCGTTCATATCCGCGGTGGTGGTTACCATAAGCCTTGAAAGTATAGCAAAAAAATGGTACGCTCACCACCGTTTTATGCCTATCGTCCATCCAAAAAAATCCCTGGCCGGCAGGACCCCGACCCCCCGCTCGGGCATACCGGCCTGGAAATTGTTGAGCCAAAAAATCTTTCCCGGGCGCGGACCGAAGGATCTAAAGTTGTGGCGGCGGCGATTATTGCTTGGCGGCGCGGTCGTCGCCTTATTGGGGATCATTGTCGTCGTCGGGGTGGTCGCCTGGGTGTCCCAGGATTTGCCGGATCCGAATAAAATAAACACCCGCGTCGTCGCCCAGAGCACAAAAATATACGCCCGTGACGGGGCGACGTTATTATACGAAATCCACGGCGATCAGCGCCGAACGTTGGTTGATTTGAACCAGGTCGGCAAATACACAAAAAACGCCGTTCTCAGCATCGAGGACAAGGATTTTTACAAACACCAGGGCGTCTCCCTCCGCGCCATCGCCCGGGCAATTTTTGTTGACCTGACGCGCGGCAGCAAATCCCAGGGCGGTTCGACGATCACCCAACAGCTGGTTAAAAATGCGATTCTGACCAATGAAAAGTCCTACATCCGGAAAGTGAAGGAAATCATTCTTTCCTACCAGATCGAGCGGCGGTTTACGAAGGATCAAATCCTGAAGCTCTATTTCAACGAGATTCCGTGGGGGGCGAACGCCTATGGCGCTGAAGCCGCGGCCCAAACCTATTTTGGCAAGTCGGCCAAAGACCTTGATTTGGCTGAGAGCGCCCTGTTAGCCGCGATGGTCCAGCGCCCAAGCTACTATTCGCCGCGCGGCAGCCATACCGAAGAACTCGTCAGCCGCCAACGTTTCGTCTTTGACCGGATGGTCGCCGGCGGGTATATCACGACTGCCCAGGCCGATGAAGCAAAAAAAGTTGATATACTCAAGCGCATTTCGCCGACCCGCGATCGGGTGGTCGCGCCGCATTTCGTCTTCTATGTGCGCGATCAACTGGTCCAAAAATACGGCGAACTCACGGTTGAGCGCGGTGGATTAAAAGTCATTACGACGCTCGATCCGAAACTCCAAACCATCGCTGAGGAGGAGGTAAAAAGGGGCGTTGAATCGAATGAAACGAAATATCACGCCACCAATGCCGCCCTCGTCGCGACCGACCCGAAAACCGGCCAAGTTCTGGCCATGGTCGGTTCCCGCGATTATTTTGACACCGAGCATGATGGAAATTATAATGTCGCGACCGCCGTCCTCAATCCGGGTTCATCGTTCAAACCGGTTGTCTATCTAACCGCCTTCACGAAAGGCTATACCCCCGACACCATTGTGTTTGACTTAAAAACTAATTTTGGACCGGACGGTTCGGGAAAAAACTTTTCACCGAATAATTACGATCTCAAGGTACACGGCCCGTTAAAAATGCGTCAAACCCTGGCCGGTTCCCTGAACATCCCGGCGGTGAAAACGCTCTACCTCACCGGCCTGCCGGCCACGCTGGACACGGCCGATAAGCTCGGGTACACGACCATTGATCGGGGTAAAGTTGGTTTGGCCCTGGCGATTGGGGGTGGCGGTGTCCGCCTCCTCGAACACGTCGCCGCTTTTTCAGTCTTTGCCAATGACGGCGTCCGCAATCCAACCGCGACGATCCTGCGGATTGAAGATAAGAACGGCAAGGTGCTTGAACAATACAAACAGGACGAGAAACGCGTCGTTGACCAGGAGCCGGTTCGAAATCTGGTCAGTATTTTATCGGATAATAACGCGCGCGCCTTCGTCTTTGGTTCACGCAGCCCCCTGGTTATCGGCAACCGGCCGATCGCCGCGAAGACCGGAACGACCAACGATTTTCGTGATGCGTGGACGGTCGGGTTCACGCCCTCATTGGCGGCCGGCGTCTGGCGGGGCAACAACGATAACTCGTCAATGAAGGGCGGGGCGGATGGCGTCGTCGTGGCAGCGCCTATTTGGAACGCGTTCATGAAACGAGCGCTTGAGGGCGCGAAGGTCGAGCAGTTTAAAAAACCCAAACCCAATACAGCTAAGAAGCCGATCTTGCGGGGCCAATTGCAGGGCGATACCCCAATTTCCGTTGACAGTGAAACCGGCCGGCAAATTCCTGATTCATGCCTAGCGACGTGGCCCAAGGAATTCATCAAGCAGGTCACTCTAAAAGAGGTCCACACTATTTTATACTACGTCGATAAAGACGACCCCGACGGCCCGGCGCCGGCTGACCCGACAAAGGACCCGATGTTTGCCGAATGGGAAAAGCCGATCGCGGCCTGGGCAAAAAAAAATAATTATGTGGCCAAGACCCCGAAAATGGAGGATTGCTCGCTGCGGAGCACCGGCGGCACAACGCCGATTACCGTAACTTCCCCGGCCGCCAATGAAACGATTACGTCAACATCTTTACCGGTGACGGTTACCGCCGGTAGCGAGGTGACGCAGGTCGCCTATGCGGTTGATGGGGTGGCGTTGGCCACCGTTTCAACCGCGCCCTTTTCTACCACCCTTGACCTCTCGGCGATTGCCAATGGATTCCACACCCTGACCGCCACTGCGACCACGATGAGCGGAACAACCGGAACGATGAGCATCACCATAAACTTGTTGACCAAAGATGCCGGGGCGACAGCCTATTTCATCACCCCGGCGCCGAACAGCACGGTCGCCAGCGACAGTTTCCCGCGGACGGTAAAAGTGTTTATCTATGACCCGGTCGGGGTGAGCTCGGTGACGTTATCGATGAAAAATCCCGACGGATCGGTTGTCGTTCAAGACACCGTTGAGTCGCCCGGCGAACCGAGTATTACTTTTTCCTGGCCAACGACGCCACCGGGCGCCTACCAACTCTTCTTCGTGGTGAAAAACAAAAAGGGCGTGAGTACCCAAAGCGATAACCTGAAAGTAACTGTTTCCTAGCCGAGTCGAGTCGTGAACCCCATGAGGGCGGCGGGTTGTGTGGGGAAGCGCTGCTGTAGCAATGTGTTGACATCATCAACGATGTGGTCGGCGTTTTGCTGAAGGCGACCGGCGGTGGCTCCGTGACTGACCCGGATTCGCGCCTGCCGATGTTGGACGCTAATCGCCTGGGCTTGTTCGGCGGGAAAGCCCCGCCGCCGTAAAACATCATTGAGGGCGGCAATGACGGCCGCCGCTGAAAATTCAACCCCCTCGCCGCGCGAGGCGTTGGCCTGGGGTAAAATGTTCCGGATATGATCCACGGCGCCTTACTGACGGATGGGCATCAGTAAATAAAATGCTTCCGGGTGCCCGACGGCGCGCAGGACGCCTGGTGCGTTGGCGTCATTGACTTCGATTTGGAGGGAATCGCCGGGAAGGCTCGTAACGCCATCAAGAAGATACCGATAATTAAAAACGATATCGGTCGACGGCCCGGATATTTCCGCTTCAACCGTCGATCGGTGTTCGCCAAGCTGGGTGTTAGCCGCGGTAAAAACAATAACCTTATGGTCAGCCTGGGCTTGGAGCGTCAGGTCGTTGATGCCAGGTTTGCAAAAAAGGCTGGCGGCGCGGACGTTATCGGCAAACGCTTGTCGGTCAACGGTGATGGTCGTGGCAATCTGGATGGGAATAATTTGATGGTAGTCCGGATAATGGCCTTCTATAACCCGAGAAACAATTTCCATCTCCGGCAAGTGGACGTTCAGTTGAGCCTCGCTGATGCGCAGGGTAATTTCCGTTTCGGCTTTCGGTAATGAGCGGGCAATTTCTTGAGCCGAGCGGGCGGGAATAATAATACTTATCGGAGTGCTGGCAGGCTGAATCAGCGCTCCGGTCCGTTCAGCCAGGCGGTAGCTGTCGGTCGCCGCCGCGACAATCGTTGAGCCATCGACTTTTACATACACTCCGGAAATTTCCGGGCGCGATTCATCATGTGAGACGGCAAATAAAACCCCATCAAAAAGACTTTGGAGAGTGCCGCCGGGAAGAGTAACCGCCATCGCCTCACCACCACCTGGCATGACCGGAAACTCGTCGGCGGATAGGCCTTTAATTGTTGTGGTGCTGTGCCCGGAAGTAACTAATAACCCCTGTGGAGTCGTCTCAAGAACAACTTTTTCATTACCAAGAAAATTAATAAAATCGCTTAAAACCCGCGACTGAATGGTATATCGACCCTCAGTCTCAACTTTTGCCCGGATCGTGACGGTCATTCCTAATTCCAGATTTGTGGTTTGAAGTTTTACAATTCCATCCTCGGCAATTACTAAAACGTTGTTTAATATTGGCAGGGTAATGTTTTTCCCTGCGATCCGGCTAACCGCCTGCAAACCAAGATGAAGATTCTCCTGCGTGCACGTAAATTTCATAATGTCTATAAATTGGTGGTGGTAATAAGGGGTGTGGATTGGGGGGAAAATCGTAACTAGGTAATGTTTTGAGGAGGTTTTTTCAGAATATTCTCAACAGCTTTTGGGTATATTTTTTTATGAACTGGGGATGAAATGTTTCTACAATGCACCAAGAATTTTTACCCCCGCATCACCCACACGCCACAAAGAAATATAAACAGGTTTTTCGACAGAGTTTGAAAGAGCCTCCCACAGCGTTATCCGCCGACCATCCCCATTTTATTTTACGTCGATCCGTACAGTCGCTGTTTGATTAAAACAATATCCTGCTTTATTTTCTCGTTTTTTTCTGCAAGCGCCGCGATTTTCGTGCAGGCGTGCATCGCGGTGGTGTGATCCCGCCCGCCAAGCTCATGGCCGATGGCCGGGAAAGAACTGTGGAGCTCCTCGCGCATAATAAACATGGAGATCTGGCGCGGTTCAACCAGTTCTTTTTTACGGCTTGATCCAACCAAATCCTCGACCGAAACGTCATAAAATTCTGCGACGCTCACCACCACCTGTTTTGGCGAGAGGCCGCCGCGCCGCGCCGATTGGGCGAGCGATCCAATCAACCCTTGGACACTTTCCAGGGTTGGCGTCGTTTTATTGAGGCTGTGAAAGGCGATAATGCGATTGAGCGCCCCCTCCAGCTCGCGGACATTGCTTTGGACCGTCCGGGCGATATATTGGAGGATATCAAGCGGCAAGTGAAACGACTTTTCACGGCACTTCGCTTCAAGAATGGCGATTCGCGTCTCAAGATCGGGCTGGGCGATATCGGCGATCATCCCCCACTCAAAACGGGAAACTAACCGCGCCTCAAGGGCGGGAATGGATTTTGGCGGTCGGTCGGAAGATACCACAATTTGTTTGTTAGCCTGGTGGAGGGCGTTAAAAGTGTGAAAAAATTCTTCCTGCGTTCCTTCCTTGCCGGACAAGAATTGAATGTCGTCAATCAGGAGCACGTCAACTCCGCGGTAAAAATTCTTAAACTTTTCGGCCGAACCCCGTGAGACGGCCTGGATGAATTCGTTCGTGAATTTTTCCGACGAGACATACAAGACCCGCCTTTTTGGATCGCGAGCGAGGATGTCATTGCCGATTGCCTGCATCAAATGCGTTTTACCCAGACCGACGCCGCCATATAAAAAGAGCGGATTATAAACCTGCCCAGGTTTTTCGGCGACTGCCCGGGCGGCCGCATGGGCCAACTCATTTCCCTTGCCGACAATGAAGTGTTCGAAAGCATACCGCCTATCCAGCCCGGTTTTTCCGGCGGCGTCCGGGATAGTTTTTACCGGTAATGACTGCCCATCGGTTTGCGTTGTTGTTGATTGATGTTGGGCCGGTTGGCGCGTTTCCACCCGGTATTCGATGGTCGCGACATCGTGTTGCATGGCATTTTGGAGGGCTTTTTGTATCGCCGGGTGGTATTTTGTTTCCAGCCAGGCCTTCGTAAACCCATTCGGCACGCCAATAACAACTTGCCGATCATTAAGATCGGCAATAAACGTATTTTTAAACCACGTGGTGAAGTTAGCCTTTGTTATCAGAAGTTCAAGCTCACCAAGTGCCGCCCGCCACAATTGTTCGTTGGTCATGCGGAAGTTATTTATTGACGTTGAGAAGATCATAATAACACAATCAACAGGCATAAAAAATGGCTTACATTAGCCAAAAAGTTAATATCCTGTGGATAACTTGTGGCTATGGCAAAGGAGGGCCACGGGACGGTTGACCAATCACCTCTCTTCTTGATACACTCACCGGGATTTTCAATGCCCAAGCGAACCTATCAACCAAAAAAACGCCGTCGCGCCCGTGTTCACGGCTTTCGCCAGCGTCAATCAAGCCCAACCGGACGCCGCGTCTTGAAAAAACGTCGCGCCAAGGGGCGGAAGCGCGTCGCCTAGCGCCTAACTATGCTCCCTCGTGACCGGCGAATCCGAACACGGCGCGAGTATCAGCAGATGATGCGTCGCGCGCGCTTTGCGCGTGGCCATTTTCTCACCGTTCGGGCGATGCCGGGCGCGACTCCCGTTACCCGTTGCGGATTTATTGTCAGCACCTCGGTTAGTAAATCAGCGGTTGCGCGCAATCTCATCCGGCGTCGGCTTCGCGCCGCCGCCGCGGCAATTCCCCCCCGCCCGCCGGCTGACGTCGTCGTTATTGCTCATCGCGCGGCCGTTGGCCAACCAGCTCAGACGTTGGCTCAAGAATTTATCTCACTACTCAATCATCTCCGTCATGCGTCCCGTTAGACGTTTCACATCACCAGTAATTAATTCCATGCAAATTCTCACGCTTCACCAGGGTAACGTCTAACGGGATGCGCCGACTCATCGTTAAACTCATTTCTCTTTACCAGGCGACACTGTCGCCCGATCACGGCTGGAATCATCGACAGCACCCATATGGTTTTTGTCGTTTTTACCCAACCTGTTCCGAATATACCAAGCAGGCGGTTGAACAGCGCGGCGCGGTCAGGGGGGTCTGGTTAGGAATGAAACGCTTAACCCGGTGCCACCCGTGGTCAGCCGGCGGAATTGATAAACTACCAGCCTAACTTTTTTCTATGGGCGATCTCTTTAACACCGCAATTTACGAGCCGATCCTGAACGGCTTGTTGTATATTCAAAAGGTTCTACCAACTCATGACATGGGTCTGGCGATTATCGTTATCACCCTGGTCATAAAAGGGATTCTCTACATTCCCTCGTTAGCGGCCATTCGTTCATCGCGGCAACTGCAAACTCTCCAGCCAAAACTCAAAGCGTTGCAAGCGCAGTACAAAAATGACCGCGAGGGCCTGGCAAAGGAACAGATGAAACTCTACAAAGACAGCAAGGTTAACCCGCTGTCCTCGTGTTTACCAATCCTCATCCAATTGCCGATTCTGATTGGACTGTATCAAGTCTTCTTTAATGGACTCAAGATCGATGACCAGGGCCTGTTGGTCAATGACCAACTCGACCACGTGTATCATTGGTTGCGGGACTATTACACGACCACGCCCCTCAATACCCTGTTCCTTAACTTTCTGGACATCACGAAGTCCCATAATGTCGTCCTCGCCATCCTGGCCGGGGCAACCCAGTTCTGGCAATCAAAAATGCTCGCCGCGCCGCCCGAACCGAAAACTTCCGAGGCGCGCGACGAGGCGCTGACCAGCACGATGAACCGGCAAATGATGTACATTTTCCCGGTCGTGACCCTGGTGTTCACCTATACCTTGCCGGCGGCGCTAGGATTGTACTGGGTCGCCTCGACAGCTTTCACCATCGTCCAGCAATACATTTTTCTCCGCTCGCACAAAATTGCGAATGGCCCAACCGCTTAACCCCCTCCACTTACCCGTTCGAACTGAATCCGGCCGCGCGCTTGGGCTGGTTGTCGATGTGGTGATTGAACCCGATACGCAGTCGGTTGTGGCGTATCACGTCAAACCGAGCCGGTTGCTTCCGGACATTGTCGTTTCCCCCCTGATCATCAACCGATTGCAAGTCATCTCAATAAGTCCCGAGGCCATGATCGTCGATGATGCGGTGATAAAATCTTCTCAAGGAGCCGCCGCGCCGCCGGCCCTAGCCTGAGCGAGCGATTGTCATTTTCCGTGATTGTCCCCGGTCGGCGGTCGATAGGGCGATTTTCAGATGCGGGCCCCACCCAATCCCCGGCAAACGTTCCGGCCACTCGACCACGAGTAAAGTGGCCGGATCAGCAATGAGCTCGGCCAGCTCCAGGGCGGCGATCTCATTTTTGTTTTTTATCCGGTAGGCATCGATGTGAACGAGCCGTTGCCACGGTTGACCGCGAAGGGGATGGATTTTTTGCAATGCAAACGTCGGGCTGGTCACCTCGGCCGTAACGCCAAGGAGCCGGGCCAGATGCTGGACGAGCGTAGTTTTCCCGGCGCCAATCGGGCCGGATAAGAGCCAGACGTGCGGCGGGTTTTTTGCCAGGAGTTTCTTCAGCCAAACACCAATCGTACGCATCCGAACGGTGTTTGTTGACAGGTTTAGCCGGACTTGGTAGAGTCCAGTGTTATTTTCGCCTCTTATTTTTCGTTTGCTCGCCTTCGGCATGGAACTCTCGTTAATTACTCAAGCGGTCACTCTGCTCAAAAACAGCACGACGCCGCTCATCATTATACCACCGGAACCCTCGACTGACGCTTTATCGGCGGCCTTGGCGCTGTTGGTGATTCTTGAAAAATCCAAAAAAAGCGTCCGGATCGTCAGCCCTGATTTTACCCTGCCACCGGGGCATGGGTTCTTGCCGAAGAGCGAGGCCATCCACCACGACCTCTCCAGTCTGCAAAATTTTATTATTACCGTTGACGTCGCCAAAACCAAGCTGGAGTCGCTCAGTTATGACCTGCGCGATAATCAATTGCACATTTACTTAGCTCCAAAAAATGGTTTTTTTGAACCAGCCAACGTCAAAACCTCAACCGGGGCCTATGCCTACGACTTGATTGTGACTCTTGACCTCCCCGATCTGGAAAAACTTGGGTCATTATACAAAGAAAATGCCGAGTTTTTTTATCGCATCCCGATTCTGGATATTGACCACCACCCGGCCAATACCCGTTTCGGCCACGTGAACCTCGTTGATTTGACCGCCAGCGCCGTCTCGGAAACTGTTTTTGAGATTATTCAGGAACTTAATTCCACCCTTCTCGACGAACAGGTTGCCACCAGTCTGCTGGCCGGCATCATTTCAAAAACAAAAGTTTTCCAATCGCAAACCGTCACCCCCCGCTCGCTGGCGGTCGCGTCGCATTTGATGGCGGCCGGCGGCCGGCGCGATGATATCATCCGCCATCTGTATCAAACGAAGAATCTACCGACCTTGCGGGTCTGGGGGCGGGCACTCGCCAACCTTAAAACTTCCGACGACGACCGGATCGTCTGGTCGGTTATCACGAAGGCTGATCTCGCCGCCAGCCAAGCCCAGCCAGACGATGCGGCCGGCGTCATGGATGAGCTGATGATCAACGCTCCAACCAGCATCTACACCGCCCTGTTCATTGCGGTCGACGGTGGGACGAAAGTGTATCTCAATCATCGCCCGCAAGCGATAGTACCGGAATTGCCGACCGCGCTTATTAGGCAAACTCCACAATATCTTGTCGGTTTGATGCACGGCGAGCCCGAGGTGGTCATGAACGATATTATCGGTCGGTTACGGCGCGCCTAAAGATTTCCCAACTAACGTCGCCGGGTGTTTTTTGGTATACTATCGGCATGGCTCAACCACCACTCGTTCATGTTGCCAGTCCGGAAATAGAAGGGGCACTGGCCGATAAAATGGCGCAAATCGCGCTCAAGGAAAAAGAACAAGAAACGCAAACCAAGGCGAACGGGCTCGGTTTAGGGTACATTAATCTTGTCGGTTTTCCGATCGGTCCGGAAACGATTGCCGTCATCAACCAACCAGACGCTGAACGTCTGAGGGTTATTTGTTTTTTACGGACTACCGACCAATTGCGGCTGGCCGCCGTCAACCCCGAGGATCCGGACGTCCGAGCCCTCGCCCGGTCCCTCGGCGAAAAATTGCGCGTCCACATGGAGCTCTATATCATTTCCGAACACAGCCTCGCCTCGGCGTTGCATCTCTACACCCTGCTGCCGAAAAAAATCGCGACGGTCAGCGGAGTGACCATTGACCAGGACGATCTGGAACGGTATCGGGAGCAAATTGGGGATATTCGGCAGCTTGATCAATATCTGACCGATGTTTCGACCTCGGACATGTTCACGTTTTTATTGGCCGGGGCGATCCAGTCGCGTTCATCCGATATCCATATTGAAGCGGAGGACAGCGGCATTCGGGTTCGCTACCGGATTGACGGGGTGCTGACTCCGGTCGCGACCCTCCCGACCTCGATCTGGCCCCGGGTTATTTCTCGGATAAAATTAATGGCCGGGCTGAAGCTCAACATCACCAAAGTGCCGCAAGATGGCCGGATCTCGGTCTTCCTAAAAGATGACAAAATTGATGTTCGCGTCTCGACCCTGCCAACCGCCTTCGGGGAAAGCGTCGTCATGCGGCTCCTCCGATCATCGGCCAGTAGCATTACTTTTGCCGATCTCGGGTTGCGCGGCCGGGCCTACGAGGAGTTAAAGAAAGAAATTGATCGTCCGAACGGCATGGTCATTATCACCGGCCCGACCGGGTCGGGGAAAAGCACGACCCTCTACGCCATTCTCAACCAACTCAATCAGCCGGACACGAAAATCATCACTCTCGAAGACCCGATCGAATACAAACTCAAAGGCATTAATCAAAGCCAGGTTGATTGGTCGAAAGAGTATACCTTTGCCAAGGGTTTGCGCTCGATTCTGCGGCAAGACCCGGATATCGTCATGGTCGGCGAAATTCGCGACATTGAAACCGCCGATACGGCTATTCAGGCCGCCCTGACCGGACACCTCGTCTTATCAACCATCCACACCAATGACGCGGCCGGCGCGATTCCCCGGTTTCTGTCGATGGGCGCGAAGTCGTATCTGCTCGCCCCGGCCCTCAACGCGGTGGTCGCCCAGCGGCTCGTCCGGAAAATTTGCCCACACTGCGTCGTTGACGACGAACTCGACACCGGCACGCTAGAAATGATCGCCCACATCCTGACGACCATTCCGGTGACCTCCGGCCACCGGGTCGAGATCGAAGGCCAATTCTATTTTAAGAAAGGGCGCGGCTGTGACCAGTGCCACGGGATCGGGTATCTCGGCCGAATCGGAATCTTCGAAGTGTTGGTGGTTGACGCTGAGGTCGAAAAACTTATTCTCGACAATCAAATTACCGAAACGACCATCCGCCAGGCGGCGGAACACCAAGGGATGGTCACGATGGCCCAGGATGGTATCCTTAAAGCTATCGACGGCATCACCACCATCGAGGAAGTTTTCCGGGTCGCGCAGTAGGTTTATAACTCCAACAGTCGTTGCTGGACTTCGGCGAGTTTTTGGCGTTCCTGGGCGACGACCTCGGCCGGCGCGTGGGCGACAAAAGCTTCGTTGGCCAGTTTTTTTTCAATCCCCTCGGCATAGCGCTGGAGATCAGCGCGTTCTTTTTGCCGCCAGGATTCATAACGGTCAACAAATTCGGCTTGAAATTGAAATTTTGTAGGACCAAGATACACCTCTTTATAACCATTAGCAGGGACTAAGCGGCTTTCTAATTGTGCCTTTACACCAGTGAGCGCACTGAGAACGGCCGGGTCAAGTTTTTGATCGTTGGCATCGGTGTATTTTCCAGGCGCGCCAGCAGGTAAAGAACTATGCGTTTTAAAATTACGAAGTGCAATAACTGTTTCTTGGAGGAGATGAAAACCACCTTCTTCTCCCGGGGACACCCATATCTTTTTTTGTTTTGGCCAAGTTTCCACCAACAACAGTTGGTTGGGGTTAATTTTTGACCAAATCTCTTCCGTAATAAACGGCATGAAAGGGTGTAATAATTTTAAGACAGTTTCCAGCACATGATATTGGACGCCTGGGTTAGGATAAACCTTTGATAATTCAATATACCAATCGGCAAAGTCATGCCACACAAAATTATATAACCAACCACCCGCTCGTGAGAAATCAAATGATTCAACAGACTTCGTTGTTTCCTTAATCGCGTCTTGTAATTTAGAAAGAATCCACTTGTCGGCCAGCGATACAGGCTTTACGGATCCAGCGGGCCGGGGTTTGGCTAAGGTAAAGCGCGCCACATTCCAAAGCTTATTGGAAAAATTACGAAAACCCTCGATCTTCTTTTCGTACAAACGAAAATCCTGGCCGGGGGCGTTCCCGATAATTAAACTCATTCGCAATGCGTCCATCCCATATTTGTCAGCAATCGGTAGCGGATCAATGCCGGTGCCCTTCGACTTCGACATCTTCTTCCCCAGCTCGTCGAGGATGAGGCCGTGCAAATAGACCGTCTTGAACGGGACCTCACCGCGCAGGTGGAGCGAGAGCATAATCATCCGGGCGACCCAGAAAAACAAAATGTCCCAGCTGGTCTCCAAGACATCGGTTGGATGAAACCGTTTCAGGTCGGGAGTCTTGCTTGGCCAGCCAAGCGTTGAAAATGTCCACAACCCGGACGAAAACCAGGTGTCGAGAGTGTCGTCATCTTGGACCCAACCCGGGCCGGGCCGGGCCATCGCCACGGTCGGTTCGTTGCGGTCATGATCGGACTTTGTATACCAGACCGGAAGGCGATGGCCCCACCAAATTTGCCGGGAAATATTCCAGTCGCGGATATTTTCCAACCAGTGGTAATACACTTTCGTATAGCGCTTGGGGACGATCTTGATTTGGCCGCTCCGAACGGCCTGCAACCCCATTTTCGCTAAAGGCTTCATGGCCACGAACCATTGACGCGACACGAGCGGCTCAACCGGTGTTTTTGAACGCGAACAATACCCGACTGAATGGATGTAATCTTCTTCGCCGGCCAGCGCTCCAGTCTCGCCCAGCCGCCGGAGGACGAACGCTCGGGCCTGCTCAACGGTTTGTCCGGCGAATTGGGGGCCGGCCGCTGAAGTCATTTTCCCGTCAAATCCGATGACCTGGATTGACGGGAGTTTGTGGGTTTGCCCGAGATCAAAATCCAGCGGGTCATGCGCCGGGGTGACTTTCACCGCCCCAGTTCCAAATTCACGGTTAATCCGTTTATCGGCGATGATTTGGACGGCCCGGTTAACGATGGGCAGACGAACGGTTTTACCGATCAGGTGTTTATACCTCGGGTCAGCCGGATGAACCGCGACGGCGGTGTCGCCGAGCATGGTTTCCGGCCGGGTCGTCGCGACAAAAATTTCACCGCCGCCAGCGACAGGGTACTTGATCCGCCACAACTTTCCGGGAGTTTCCTGGTGGTCAACTTCGAGATCGGAAATCGCCGTCCCGCATTCCGGGCACCAGTTAATGATCCGCTCGCCGCGGTAAATCAACCCGTCCCGATGCAGGCGGACGAAGGCGGCTTGAACCGCGGCCGTCAGGCCGGCATCCATCGTAAAGCGTTCGCGCGACCAGTCGGCGGAAGCGCCCAGCCGGCGAGTCTGCTCATTGATACGCGATCCGTATTTTTTTTTCCACGCCCAGACGCGCCGCAGGAACTTGGCGCGGCCAAGGCGCCTCCGGTCGATGCCCTCGGCGCGGAGTTCGCGTTCAACCAGAACCTGGGTGGCGATGGCGGCGTGGTCAGTGCCAGGCAACCACAACGCCGCCTCGCCCTTCATCCGATGATAGCGGATCAGGACGTCCTGGATGGTAAATCCGAGCGCGTGGCCGAGGTGTAACTCGCCGGTAATATTCGAAGGCGGCATGGAAATAACAAATGGTTTGCGTTTTTTTGCCCCCGGCAACTTATCGGGATTAAAAAACCCGGAAGCTTCCCAGCGCCTATAGATCGGGCCTTCGATTTCCGAGGGTGAATATGTTTTAGGTAATTCCGACATGTGGGAAGATGAAGTAAAGCAAGATCACTGAGTTATTCAGGATCCTTTGACTTGGCCAGTCGCACTAGCCACGCTCAGGATGGTACCACCTGGTATTCCCCTACACCAACCGGTGTAAAGGCGCTTTGGTATTGTATTGGGGTCTACTATTCCGCATCGATTGGTGCGGGAGTTCTTCCCCTGTGTGTCACGTTCTACGTGGCATATCCGGCGACATGAATCCGGAGTCACAGCTACACCACTGTATCACAGCGTGCGGACGGGTCAAGCTTGACCGCGCTTTTTATGAGAACCCACAGCGCGGGTTTCGAAACCCGCGCTGTGGATTTTTGTTCAACGTTATTCTTTACCCTCACGTCACCAATTCCCAATTCGGATCGGCTTTGATTTTATGCCAGGGGGTAAAATTACGTCGCTGAGCGTAAAACGCACCGGCGATAGCGATCATTACGCCGTTATCCATACAGAGCGGCAAAACCGGCGGCACAAAGACAACTCCAGGCAGTCGGGCGGTCACCATGGCGGCCAGGTCGCGTCGCAACAGTTTGTTCGCCGCTACTCCGCCGGCGAGGATCACGGTTTTTGCCCTGGCGCGCTTGGCCGCGCGGAATGTTTTTTCAATAAGCGGATCCACGGCGGCTCGTTGGAAACTCGAGCAGAGATCATTTGTCGTCTTGGGGGAACGTCGGCGCAATTGATCAACCTTGTAGAGCACCGAGGTTTTTAATCCGGAATAGCTGAAATCCAGCGAGGCCTGTTCCATCATCGCTCGCGGAAAAGCATAGGCTTGATTGTCGCCGCGTTCAGCCCGGGCGGCAACCGCCGGGCCGCCCGGATAGGCCAGCCCAAGAATTTTTGCGACTTTATCGAAGGCCTCGCCGACAGCATCATCATGGGTCCGTCCAAGTAAACGGTAGTGCCCAATTTTTTTCATCAAAATTAACTCAGTGTGTCCGCCCGAGACGATCAAGACGACAACCGGAAAGCGTATTTTTTGCGCTTCGGGCGAGGCCCAAGCGCTAAGAATATGCCCTTCGATATGATTGACTCGAACCAAGGGTTTCTTCAGGGAGTAACTTAACGTTCGCGCCGCCTCGACGCCGACCACGAGGGCGGTATTTAAGCCCGGCCCGGCGGTGACCGCAATCGCATCGATGTCTGACCATTGTTTCTTAGCTTTTTTGAGTGCCCCCTGAATTGTTGGCAAGATTGTCAGGGCATGCTCACGAGCGGCGACTTCCGGCACAACCCCGCCGTATTTCCGGTGGGCTAAAACCTGTGACGCCGTGACTTGGGCTTCGACGGCTATTTTTTCCTTGGACAACCAAACAATGCCGACGCCCGTATCATCGCAGGAAGTTTCGATACCCAAAACTCTCATAAAGAAGTTTGTATTATCATCAAGACGAGTGTTAGCGTAGCATAAAACCTCCATTGCACAATGACCGGCCCAACGCCTGCATCTTGACACCGTCATTTTCTTGTGGTAGGTTGAGCCGTTCGGTTATTGATTGCTCACTCTCAACCAAGGAGACTCCTGTATGCGCCCGCTCTTGATGTGCTGTTTCATTATTTGTGCGGCCATTATGTCGCCATGGTCGTCAGTGGCCGCGGCAACATCGGCCAAGGTCGACACCCTGGTGTTTCAGCGCATCTTCCTGTATGTGGTCGATGATGATCCGACGACCCGAACGCGTCGTCTCTACTTCGACGGCAAGGGCGGCAACTTCCGGGTTGATACGGACTCGATTATCACGCGCGTTGATCCGGATGAACCAATCGGCCGAGTCTTTGTACGGTACGTTGCCTGTTCGGAACTCCCGGCAGAGCTGGCCAAGTTTCGGTCCTGGGATTGGGAAAAAGCGATGAAGGGCCGCTACCGGCCCAAATCAGGCGAGGAAACGGTCCGACCCTCCGTTCGGGTCACAATCATGTTTCACGACGAGGCCGAATACAACCAGTATCTCCAGGGCGACGATTGGCCACTGGCCACTCCGGCGAACATGCCCATTCGGGGACGCATCATTTACGCACCGAAAGGGTTTACGAGGTCGGAGATGTCGGATTCGATCACGACCAAGGAGGGATCCAATGCCCGGTGATGATCTCGACGACACGAAGACGTTCCCGCCGGTTTCCACCGATGCCGACGAAGAGGACAATGCCTACGAGGGGTTGGACGATGAGAACCCTCCCGAATCCCCGTTGTTGGATCGGGAAGACGATGGCCGGGGGAGTTCCATCCTCAGCGATGGTTGGGATATCTCGCGCGAAGAGGAAGAGAAGTAACGCACGTTTCAAAACAGATTTACGGGGTCGTACGCAGGTAGCGCGACCCCCTTATTTTTTTAGAAAAAGTAACTAAAAGCGGCGGCCCGGCGGGCTAGCTTTTCCCATTTGCATAATTATTCTATACTTCGCCCATGCCGCACCCACTTCTCGGACGATCCATTCTCCTCATTACCGCCCACCCAGACGACGAAGCTTTTTTGGCCGGCGGCTTGGCCTTCGTTAACACCCGGCGCGGCGGCCGGACCAGCTTGATCTGCGCCACTCAGGGCGAACGCGGCACTTCACACCTGCACCGGCCAATGACGGCGCAACAGTTGAAAGTCGTCCGGCGGCGGGAGCTGATACGCTGTTGCCGCCTAAAAGGCATCAGGACGATCCGGCTACTCAAGTACCCGGACGGCGACCTGAGGCACCACGAACAAGGGTTTGCCAAACACGTTGAGACATTTATCCAACACCTGCGGCCGGAGGTAATCGTCACCTTTGGGTCAGATGGGTTTACTGGGCATCAGGATCACGTCGCTTGTTGGCGCGTCGGCCGACAGCTAGCCCGAAAACACGGTCTGCCGTTATTCCTGTTTACGGCCCCGCCGTCAGTCCGGGGATTAATGGCTCGCTGGGTCAGACACCGACGTGCGATGGGGCGGTATGTACGGACCATGCATCCGTACGCGCTGGCCACCGTCCGGGTGCCCGTGCCGCCGGGAATTAAAATCAAAATACTTCGCAACCACCCCTCGCAATTTGATTACGATAACCCCTACGCCGGTTTTCCAAAGCAGGCGGTCGCACTCTTCACGCGGGGTGAATATTTTGCTCAATATTATCCCACCAAGCAGACCCGGAAGAAAAAATAAGTTTTAGTAGCCCCACGCCTGCGTACCGTAGCGACGGTACTCCGGTCGCCGACGCTCCATAGCTTTGGCGACGGAGCGCGCGCAGGCACGAGGAATCGTCACCGCCTCGGGCGGGATGCCGCCATCGGCGACAAACCCCGATTACCGGCTTGTCCGGCAGAGCCGGATCCGGCCGCGGCCGGAAAAAGCATATACTTGTGATGAGAGAAGGGCTGGTAGCCCCAAGGGGAATCGAACCCCTGTTCTCAGCTTGAAAAGCTGATGTCCTAACCGTTAGACGATGGGGCCGCAGGTGGGCCCAATCTCTTTCGCAAGTATTCTGATTTCTTTAATTGTAGTTCTCTTTTTCGAGCTTCTGCTTTTGTAGCGAAGGCCTCGGTTTTGATAAGCTTATATGGGGCATACCCTTTTGTCGAACGAACAGACCTGGCATTATGTTTCCTCAATCTTTTTGGGACATCATCTGTCGACCCTATATATTTTCTAGGATACTTGAGACTTTGTAGGACGTAGACGAAGTACATATATGCCGAGCTTGTCCGGCAAAGCCGGATCCGGCCGGGGCCGGGAAAAGCCGAAGTCCTCTTGTCCGGCTCCGCCGGAAATCGTTAGGAGCCTGCCCCGATCCGAGTTGAAGGGATGAGGCCACGTTTTTTAAAAACAGCGAGAGCATAGCGAAATTACCGCACTCCGTCAATGGTCATAGGACTACATTGGCGTCCGAAGCCCGCATATTGCATTTCCTAACATTTTTGCTAGGCTCACTGAACTTGATGTTCTGGTGCAGTTCCTTGAAAAGAAAGGGGGATCCTCATGTTGCCAAAGATTATCCAGGGCG
>ORJL010561022.1_pt1 | contig 49864 bp, 52 predicted proteins | sample 1779941 | NCBI WGS metagenome assembly ORJL01 (sample SAMEA104232317, study PRJEB22302) | groundwater metagenome | biome: forest; feature: aquifer; material: groundwater | place: USA | collected 2011-08-07 | depth 5.8 m | reverse complement strand
GCCCGGGCGGGGCGGCGGGGCAGATTGTTTTTACCGCGGCCGACGCTGTTAGCTGGGCAAAGGATGGAAAGAAAGTTATTTTAGTGCGAGAAGAAACAAACCCGGAAGACGTTGAAGGGATGCGGGCGGCGCAGGCGATCTTGACCGCGCGCGGCGGGATGACGTCACACGCGGCCTTGGTTGCCCGCGGCTGGGGAAAGTGTTGTATTGTCGGTTGTAGCGAAATGGAAATTGACCTACATCAAAAAGTTATGCACATCAAAGGCATGAGCTTAAAAGAAGGCGAATGGATCACCCTCAACGGCACCAAGGGAACTTTTTTCCAGGGGCGTTTGGCGATGATTAGTGCCGCCGAGGAAAATAAACTTTTTAATGATTTTCTCAAAGTCTGCGATTTGATTCGCACGCTTAAAATCCGCACCAACGCGGATACTCCGGAAGATGCGGCCAAGGCGCGCGCTTTTGGAGCGGAAGGCATCGGGCTGTTTCGCACCGAGCACATGTTTTACGGAAAGAATTCGGACGAACCGCTTTTCCTTTTGCGTAAGATGATTATGGCTAAGGGAACCGAAGAACGCCGCCGGGTTTTAGACGAACTGGCGCCGTATGTCAAAAAAGATATCAAAGGCACCCTTGAGGCGATGGACGGATATCCGGTCACGGTCCGGCTTTTGGATCCGCCTTTGCATGAGTTTGTTCCTCACGGAAAAGAACAGCTGGCACAGCTGGCCAGCAGCCTTGGTGTTTCATCCGAGGAATTGGAAAAACGCGCCGGCGTGCTTCGCGAAAGCAATCCCATGATGGGCCATCGCGGTGTGCGTTTGGGCATCACCTATCCGGAGGTGACCGAAATGCAGTTTCGCGCGGTGTTGGAATCAGCCGTGGAATTAACCAAAGAAGGCAAAAAAGTTTTTCCTGAAATTATGATTCCGGTTGTTTGCACCGTCAAGGAATTGAAAAATCAGGAAGAACTTCTCAAAAAAGTTTACACTGAAACGCTGAAGAAATACAACGTCAAAAAAATCCCGCATTTGTTCGGGACGATGATTGAGGTCCCTCGCTCGGCGTTGGTCGCTGATCAATTGGCGAGTGTGGCGGACTTCTTCTCCTACGGGACAAATGACTTGACCCAGATGAGTTTCGGATTTTCACGCGATGATATCGGCGGATTTTTGCCGGATTATCTGGAAAAAGGCATTTTGCCCGAAGATCCTTTCCAAAGCATCGATTTGGAAGGCGTGGGGCAATTGATCGCCATCGGTGTTCAAAGAGGGCGCTCAACAAAGAAAGACTTAAAAGTGGGAATTTGCGGCGAGCACGGCGGGGATCCGGCGTCCATTGATTTTTGCCATAAAATCGGTATGAATTACGTGAGCTGTTCACCGTATCGCGTTCCGATCGCGCGTTTGGCGGCGGCACAGGCTGTTTTGAAAAACGCGAAAAAGAAAAAATAATGGAGCCAATCAAAGCATATCTTAAGGACATTCGCCATATTCCGCTCTTGAATCCTCAAGAGGAACTGGAACTGGCCACGCGTGTCAAAAAAGGCGACAAGGAAGCGCGTGAAAAAATGATCCGCTCGAACCTTCGTTTGGTCATCAGCATCGCCAAGCGTTATCAGGAGTTGGGCACACCGTTGAGTGATTTGATTGAAGAAGGCAACATCGGCCTGATGCGCGCGGTGGATAAATTCGAGCCGTCGAAGGGTTTTCGCTTTTCGACGTATGCGGCCTGGTGGATCAAGCAAAGCATTTCCCGTTCGATTATTGACCAGGGGAAGATGATCCGCATTCCTGTTTACATGAATGAGGAAATATCAAAATGCCGCAAGGCCACGGAAAAACTTACGCATAAATTAAAGCGAAAACCAAGCGCGGGTGAGGTCGCCAAAAGCCTTAAAGTGAGCGTTGATAAAGTGCGCGATATCAATAAGGTGCTCACAAAGGTTTCAAGTTTGGACGCGCCCATCGGTGAAGAAGGGGAAGGCCAGGTCAAAGATATCATCGAAGATGAAAGCATGATAAGCCCCGATCAGGAGCTGGAGAATTTCTTCAACAAAGAGCGCGCGGATGACCTTTTGGCGATGATGAGCGAGCGCGAACGAAAGATCCTGGATTTACGTTTCGGGATTTCCGACGGGAATGAGCACACCTTAGCCGAGATCGCCAAAGAAATGGGTGTTTCACGCGAACGTATCCGGCAGATTGAGGCCCAGACACTTCGAAAATTACGAAAACTAATCAAGCAACAGGAAAGGGATAAACAACGTGCATAGCAGAAGAAAAAAGCAAACCTTTGCTTTGGTCATTCCCCGTTTTGAAGATATCTTTCATTCGTTTTATGCCGGCGAGATTATCAAAGGCGTGGGCTTGGCCGCCAGCCGCATTAAAACGGATATCCTCATGCACATCACCGACCGCTTTGACCATCGGGATTGGTTAGAGAGCTCGGTCCTTGATACGGATTATATCGACGGCGTGATTTTTGCCGATATCAACAGCGATATCAATATGCTCAAAAAAGTGATCAGCAAAGGCGTTCCCTACATCGTTCTGAATAATGCATTTGTTGACCCCATCAATTATATTTGCATTGATAATAAGAAGGCGGCGTTTGATGTAACCGAGCGTTTGATTAAATTAGGACACAGACGCGTCGCTACGATCACCGGCGATTTGTCAACGCAGGCGGGGAAGCTGCGGCTGGAAGGCTATAAAGAGGCGCTTCACAAAAATGGCATCGAGGTTGCCGAAGAATATCTGACATCGGGCGATTTTTTACGCACGCCCGCCAGAAAATCCGCGCAAAAACTTTTGGGCTTAAAAAATCGCCCGACGGCTGTTTTTGCCGCATCGGACGTCATGGCGCTGGAATTGATTGATGAGGCCAAGGTGCAAAAACTCAAAGTTCCTGAAGATTTGTCGGTTGTTGGCTTTGATGATAATCCGCTCAACGCTTATAGCCCTGTAAAATTGGCAACTGTTGCCCAGCCTTTGGTTGAGATGGGAAGATTGAGTGTTGAAAATCTCAATCAACTTGTCAGCGGAACGGCCAAGGTTCCTATCCGCGTTGTTTTACAACCAAAATTTATCGAACGGGAATCGATCAAAGAGCTTAAGAAATAGGGATAAGGGTTTAGGGTTAAGGGTTTAGGTTTCAAGGATTTTAAGGAGGCCAGGCGATGAAAAAAGGCGAGCTTAAAGATTGTATTCGCGATATTCCGGATTTTCCTAAAAAAGGAATTATCTTCAAAGACATCACAACACTTCTCTCCAACAAAGACGCCCTTAAAAAATCCATTGATTTGTTAGCTTCGAAATTCAAGAAGGCAAACATCGAGCAGGTGGTGGCGGTTGAGTCGCGCGGATTTATTTTCGGCGCGGCGCTGGCGTATAAACTCAAAGCCGGTTTTATTCCCGTGCGCAAAAAAGGCAAGCTGCCGTATAAAACAAAAAGCGTGACGTATGAATTGGAATATGGCACCGACACCCTTGAAATCCATGAGGACGCCGTCAAGCCGGGCGCGCGTGTTTTGGTTGTGGATGATTTACTGGCGACAGGCGGTACGATCAAGGCTGTGACAGAGCTTTTAAAAGGCCAGCAGGCGAATATCATCGGCATCGTTTTTCTCGTTGAACTTCGGTTTTTAAAAGGCAAAGAAAAGCTCGACGACTTTCCCATTTATTCCATTATCAAATATTAACCCGGATTTTGCAGGCTCTTCTTTCCGTTATAAACTTCGCTTCGTCAGCCAGTGGGTTGAACCTTGCAGTTATCTCAAAGGACAAAATTCCTTCTCGTTGCGCTTTCCTTGGCGGCGGTGGGATTTTTTTATTCGCCGTGCCTGCAAAATAGTTTCGTCAATTGGGACGATGACAGCCATATCTACGAAAACTCGACAATCAAAACGCTCAATGTCAGGCACATCAAAGAAATCTTTTCTGATTTTCCGAATCTTACATTCATTCCTCTAACGATTCTCTCCTTTGCCGTCGAGCATCACTTCTTCGGTCATAATTCGTTTGTCTATCATTTGAACAATCTCGTTTTGCATCTGTGTGTTGTGGGACTGGTGTTTTTGTTTCTAAGGATGCTGGGGGCGTCTTTTGTTGCCTCTTTGGTTGCGATGATTTTCTTCGGCATTCATCCCATGCACGTGGAGTCGGTGGCGTGGATTACCGAGCGAAAGGATGTGTTGTATGCGTTCTTTTACATGCTTTCTTTGTGCGCGTATGTCAGATACATAAGCGGTAAGCGCATGAAGTGGTATGTGATCAGCGTGGTGATGGGCTTGGCGAGCATGCTCGCCAAGCCCATGGCTTTAAGCCTTCCTTTAATCCTCTTTCTTTTGGATTGGTTTCTTCAAAGAAAGATTTCCTTAAAGTTATTCTTAGAGAAAATTCCCTATATCCTCTATATCATTCCTATCGGATGGCTAACGTATTCACTGAATGCTCGCGTCCCAATGCAAAATATCTTCGAAGCACCGCTCATCTGGATATGGACTTTTGTATTTTACCTTCAGAAGTTCGTGTTTCCGGTTTTGCTGGTGCCTTTATACACCTTGCCTCAGCCGGTGACGCCGGGCAATTTTGCCTACCTTGCTTCCTTGATACTTTTTTCCTTGATTGTTCTCGCCGTTGTTTGTTTTCGTAAAAATAGAAATTTTGTTTTCGCCGTTCTCTTTTATTTTCTTTCAATCTTCTTTCTCCTTCGCTTTGACACAGCGGCTGATGTAACGCCCGTCGCGGACAGATTCATGTATTTGCCCAGCATCGGATTCTCTTTTTTGATTGGCGTATTTTTTGAAAACGTTATAGCCCGGCGAAAAACTTTTCTTGTTGCCTTTAGCCTTCTTATTTTGGTTTTATCCGCTAAAACTTTCCTGCAATGCCGTGTTTGGAAAGACAGCGCGACGCTTTGGAAACATCAAATTACTTACGCCCCGCATACGGCGGTTGGGCTCAATAATTTGGGGGTCAGTTATATCGATTTTTTTTACGCCACGGGAGAACTAAGAGAAAATTCTGCCTTGCAAAGGGAAATAGAATCCCTGTATTTTAAGGCGCTGGCGATAGACCCTTTTTACAGAGACGCGTGTTTTAATCTGGCGCAGACATATTTGGATATTGGCGATGATCAAAAGGCATTGCATTTTTTTCTTCGCGCCAAATCTATCGACCCCAACGACACGGACGTCTTATCTTCTCTGGGCCAGCTTTACAGCAAAATGGGAAAGACACATGAGGCGTTTTTGGCTTTTCGCGAGATTGTTGATATTTCCGCGAAGCAATTGCGCGAAGAAATCAAAAAGGCGACGAACAACGTGAGCCTCAAACGAAAAGTCCGCAGGAAATAATCCCAAATTTTGCAATAGCAAAATTTGCCCGAAGGGCCGCCGCGAGAAACCTCGAAGAGGTTTTGAGCGTTTGGCGGGGTATCCCGGATTTTTCCCTATACACTTTTTTGTGCATGTGCAAAATTTGGGATACCTCGCTAACCAGGGCAAATTCTCATCGAATTTGCCCTAGCGACCTCTCGCTACGCTCGAGGCTGGATTTTTCTACTGAAAAATCCGGGATAATCGCTCAATAAAAGGAAAGGCGATAGAAAGGATAGGGAGTGAGAGAAGTCATTGCTTTGCGCCGGCCGATGCGCGTTGTTTTGTTTGTATTGGCGGTGATGGCCGTCGCCTTTGTTTATCTTCCGGTGTTGCAAAGTGATTTTGTCAACTGGGACGACCCGTCGCATCTTTTAGAAAATCATCTGATCAAAGATCATTCTTTTGATGGCGTAAAAAGGATTTTTGCCAGCGCGATTAACAAAACTTATATTCCCTTAACCATTCTCTCCTTTGCCATCGAGCATCACTTCTTCGGTCATAATCCGTTTGTCTATCATTTGAACAATCTCGTTTTGCATCTGTGTGTTGTGGGGTTGATTTTCCTGTTTTTGAGGATGATTGGGGCGTCTTTTGTTTCTTCCTTGATGGCGATGATTTTCTTCGGCATTCATCCCATGCATGTGGAGTCGGTGGCATGGATTACCGAGCGAAAGGATGTGTTGTATGCGTTTTTTTACATGTTGTCAGTATGTTGTTATGTGAAGTATGTAACGATGGGGCGCCAGTCGCCAGTCGCCAGCTGCCGGTCAGGCGTGAGATTTTATGTGTTGAGTGTGATGCTGGGCTTGGCGAGCATGCTCGCCAAGCCCATGGCTTTAAGCCTTCCTTTAATCCTCTTTCTTTTGGATTGGTTTCTTAAAAGAAAAATCTCTTTGAAGTTATTCTTGGAGAAAATTCCCTATATCCTCTATATCATTCCTATCGGATGGCTAACGTATTCACTGAATGCTCGCGTCCCAATCCAAAATATCTTCGAAGCACCGCTCATCTGGATATGGACGTTTGTTTTTTATCTTCAAAAGTTCGTGTTTCCGGTTTTGCTGGTGCCGATTTATTCTCTCGCCAAGCCCGTTAGCCTTTTGAATTTAGATTTTAGCCTTTCGCTATTGGTTTTTTGCATGATGTTTTTGAGCCTCGTTGTGTTTCGCCGTAACCGTTTTTATCTTTTTGCCTGGGGTTTTTATGTCCTTTCGATTTTCTTTCTCATGCGTTTCGACGACAAGGGCGATACGACCATTGTCGCGGACAGGTTCATGTATCTACCCAGCGTCGGATTTTGCCTTTTAATCGGCATTTTGGTTGAGCAACTTTTAATGAAATACCGGACAAAAATCTTTAAAACCGTTGTCTTTGTTTTTGTTGCTGGCATCGTTTGGGTAGCTTCATTTAAAACCTCAACACAAATTCTTGTTTGGAAAGACGCGGTTACTCTCTGGCGGTATCAGCTCAAATATTTTCCGGATACGCCCATCGGATTAAACAATCTGGCGACCGCCTGCGCCAGGCAAAAAGGTTATGGCGTTATGATTCAGGATTATTTGCGCGTGGCGGCCCAAGGCGGCAATGCGGGGCCGCCACGCGCCAGCGTGAGCCAAAAAAAAGTTCAGGAAATAATCCGACTCTTTGAAAAGGCTGTTAAATTGTGCCCCGGCTATATCGACGCCTACTACAATTATGGCAGCTTCCTGATGGATATCATGGATTACCCAAAAGCCATCTGGGCGCTTCAAACGGCCATTGCGCTTCATCCCACTCATGCCGATGCTTTTTTCAATCTTGGAAGTGCCTACATAAAAATAGGCAGGCCTTACGAGGCAATTGATGCCTTTTTGCAGGTGATTAATCTTGATCCGGATAACGAGGATAGCTATCTCTACGTTTTAAAAGCCTATGATGACATTATTCAAAAGGGAATGTATGCAAATGTCTACGCCCCGGCGAGGGAAGATGTGAAACGGCGCCACTTCCAATTTAAAATGAGGGTGGCGCGAAACATGGTCAGAAAATATACCGGACAGCGTTATTTTCATCCGCAATAGTGTGCAGGAATAAATCGGAAGGGGAATCGCGTTTGACATTGTGAAAGTTTTGCATACAATAACAGTCCGAGTAAAGATTTTATGCCCCTGTCCGCCTTCGGCGAGACGACGGGCAAGTTTTTTTTGATAAAAACTATGGATGTTGCCCCTGTAGCTCAATTGGCTCCGACGATCCGATTTTATCGGATGTCGGAGTCCCGACCACCGACTTTCGTTACATAATTTTATGGAAAAGTCGGTGCGTCGGGAATAGAGCGCTCCGAGAAGTTAAAGTAAAGTGATTAACCTAAGCACACACAACCAATATATGCGCCTGTAGCTCAATCTGGCTCCGACGCCCCGCCAAAAGGCGGGGGTCGGAGTCCCGACTGAGCGTAAACGAGCGTCGGGACTCTCCATTATACGATTGGAACGTTGGGGCTGATAAGGTAAGATAAATATGGCTTGTGTTTATATTCTACAAAGTGAAAAAACCGAAGCTTTTTATGTCGGCAGTACTTCAGAAATAAAAAGGCGATTTCGAGAACATCAACAAGGAAAAGTTCCCTCCACAAAGGGGATGCTCCCAGTAAAACTACTTTTACATCAACAATACCCGACTTTAAGCCTAGCAAGGCGAATCGAAAGCAAATTAAAGAGGTTTAAAAGACGTGATTTTTTGATAAAAATTATCGAAGCTGGCGAGATTAAAATGCGCCTGTAGCTCAATCTGGATAGAGCGCGGCTCTCCTAAGGCTGATGAGGTGGTTCGAATCCACCCAGGCGCATTATTTTTGCCAAAAAAATCAATTCCAAAAAATTCCCTAAAAAACCATTGACACTACAACAGAGCTATAGGAAAATGACAACACTTATTCACCAGAGATGATTTCAATAACGGCCGGAAAGGAGGGGGATGAAAACAAAAGTCGCCTGAGATCATCAAATATCTGGACCAATAGCGTGCAAACTAGGTCCAAAATTACCCTAGATTCAACATATAGCAGTAAGGTTATCAGTTTTAAACATTAAAAAGGAGAAGAGAATGAGACGTTTAATATTAGCTTTGGCAATAGTGGCCTTGGTCGCTATGCCGGCTTTCGCCAGCGTGCAGAACGTGAAAGTTGGCGGGGGCATTACCTCGACGTTTTTAGTCCGGGATTCTTTTGATCTCGGCCTCAATAACGTTGCGGGAAGTGATTACTACCAGAATCTGTTGATTACCCAAACCCACTTAACCGTTGATGCCGATTTAACAGACAATGTGTCAACACACATTCGTCTCTTGAACGAACGGGCATGGGGCGAGACCGATGTTGATGGCGCCGATAGCGGCGACGTTGACATCTGCTTAGCCTACGTGACGTTAAAGGAAATGCTTTATTCTCCTTTGACCGTCATGGTCGGCCGTCAAGATCTGCAATACGGCAACGGGCTTCTCATTGGTAAAGGTGGCCCGAACAACGTTGTCACACAAAGCGGCCTTAACGGCGTTGCCGAAGACCTTTCTTTGGTGACGGCGTATGATGCCGTTCGTTTGGTCTTGGATTACAATCCGCTCACCATTGATGTGTTTGCATCAAAAATCGATGCAAATAATATCGTCGGTGCAGGTGCTGCTGCCAGAAAAGATGATATCGATCTTTATGGTATCAACACAAATTACCAATTGAGCGATGCGTGGAAGACAACGGCAGAAGCCTATTTCTTCTCACGAATCGACAATAGCATTCAAAATGGTGCAGTTGGTGCCAAAGCAGACAGCGTTTACGCGCCTGGTTTAAGAGCCAGTACTAATCCGATTTCCGGATTGAATCTGCAAGGCGAAGTTGCATGGCAGTTTGGTAACAAAGCATCAACAGTTGCGGCAGGGACAGCACGTGCTGATAACCAGCGTCGTGAAGCCATGGCGGCTCAAGTTATTGCCAGCTATGCTTTGCCGTTTGAGAGAACCAAAAAATGGAGCCCTGTTGTAGCCGGTTGGGGAACCTATTTGTCCGGTGACTCAAATCCGACAGATGCGACTTATCGTTTTGGCGGTGTTACTCCGGAAAAATATACCGCGTGGGATCCTATGTTTGAAGCTCAATCGGGTGGAACGATTTACAACACCTTGTTTGATTATTCAAACGCGCTCATCTTGGGCGGATCTCTCCAAGTTTCTCTCATCGAAGACCTGTTAGCAAAACTTACGTTTACAGGCCTTTGGTTAGATAAGGATGTCGCGGATAACGATGGTTATAGAGCGGCAGCTGATGGAGCAGTTCTTCTTCGTCAGCCGGATGGCACGACAATCACCCCGGGCGTGACAAGCAACATTCATGTCGGTAATGAAATTGATGCGGATTTCACGTATCAATATACCGAAGATGTGAAGCTTGGATTCAGCGCCGGCTGGTTTTTCCCTGGCCAGGTGTTTGATGCGCCGTTTGATGTTGCAAACGGAAACGATGAATCTGCCAAACAGTTCTTGGCAAGCGTTGATGTAGCCTTCTAATTGGTTTGATTTGATAGAGGGTAGTTTTAAGCGCCCCTGTCGCGAAAGCGACAGGGGCGCTCGCATTAAAAAACAAAATTGTTATTTACAAGCCCGTCGATTTTGGGATAATCTTCGTAGCGGATAAAATTTTTTAACTTTATTTTTTTGAGCTTCAACTTAAATGACCAAAGACGAAATTTATGAGCGCTTGGCACAAGTTTATTTAGGCAAGCGCGAAGAAATACAGCAGTCCAAAAGCCCCAAAAAACCATCCATCGACGCCACGCTTCTTTTAAACGTCATTGCTATTGGTATTGTCCTCACCAGCGTTTTCTATGGCCTGACCGCGTTTCTTTCCCACAAAAATCCTTCATCACAAAAAAGCGTTATCTTCGCGCTGAATAACAGCCCGATTCGCATTAAATACGACGTCAATGAGCCGTATCCGCAGGTGAGCAAATTTTCCATTGAAATCCCACGGCTTAATGCCGCCCGCTACGACAATCTCAATTTTTCCATCAGAGGCATAGAGGAAGGGTTCCCCGGGACCGTCAAGGTCACGCTTCGAAACAAAAAAAACGAAACTGCCCATTATTTCGTGAGCGACGTTGAATTTAAATGGCAGAAGGTGAGCATCCCGTTTTCTAAGTTCCGCGGTATTACCGATTGGACAAATCTGACGGACATTTCCTTTGTTTTTGAAGCGTGGAATACCGACAAGAAAAAAGGCGTTGTCTTGATTGATGATTTATGTTTTTCGAAGTCGGTTCAAACCTATGCGAAAAAATAATGCAAGCTTCAATTCGATTTTTAACCTTGCCAAGGCGGGGTGGGGCAATTCCGGCGGATGTTTTTCCTCGTCGGGCCGGCTCCATCAGTTGCGTCGTCATTAAAAGGAGGGCTCATATGCGCGTCATTGCCATTGCGAATCAAAAGGGCGGTTGCGGTAAAACGACAACGGCGATTAATTTGGCAGCCGTGTTGGCACTTCAGGGCAAAAGGGTTTTGCTGATTGATTTGGACCCGCAGGCCCATGCCACGCTCGGCCTTAATATTGAGTCAGAGCACAGCCTTTACAACGTCATTTCAAAGCTGGCCGCGCGCAAGCTGAATATTGAAGAGATTATTGTGACGGTTGAAAATACTTTTGATATTGTCCCCTCGAATATTCTCGTCGGCACCCTTGAGCAGGAGCTGGCGGATGAAATCGGGCGCGAGCTGAAATTAACGCAGATTCTCGCGCCCTTAAAAAGCCGTTACGACGATATCCTGATTGACTGCCCGCCGAGCTTGGGGTTTCTGACGGTTAACGCGATGCGCGCCTGCGAAGAAATCATTGTCCCGGTTGAGACAAGCCGGTTTTCACTGCAAGGGGTTGAACGCCTGCTTGAGATTGTGAATTTAATCCGCGAACGGCTGGATCATACAATTGAGTGCCGGGTTTTGGTTACCATGTTTGATTCGCGCCTGCGGCATTCTTTTTCCCTTTTGGCAAAAATAAAAGAGCGATATTCAAAAATACTTTTAGATACAATTATTCACGTCAATGTTAAGCTCAAAGAATCCGTTGTGATGGGCGAGACTGTTGCGCGCTACGATAAATATTCCAGGGGTTTCAAGGATTATTACAGCCTTGCTAAAGAGTTGATAAACCTATGGGGCGAAAATGTTTTGACCGGCGCTACGGCCACTCGTATTTCGACAACCACCGTTTCTCAAAACCGGATTGCCGAAGTGACGCCGCCTGCGCAAAGCCGGATTGAAAAAGAAATTTCTGTTGTTAAAGGTGAGCCGTCAACGCGGTTTCATCTTGATGCCCCGGACGCGCAGTCCGTTTATGTCACGGGCAGTTTTAATAATTGGTCACTGGATGAGTCTTGCCGCATGAAGCCGCAGGACGGCCAGTGGTTTGCCGAGCTCACTCTTTCGCCCGGGCGGCATCGTTACCGTTTTATTGTCGACGGGAAATGGCAGGAAGATCCGATTAATCCGTTGAGAGAGCAAAATCCCTTTGGTGATCTTGATTCGATTGTTGAGGTTAGCGGAAAATGACAGAGCCGGCGATTTCAGAAAAAGAAATCCTTGAAGGAAAGATCTTCGCTATTTTGTCGTATCTGTCCATCCTGTGCATTATTCCTTTGGCGCTCAAGAAAGAAAACCGCTTTGTCCTTTCCCACGGCAAGCAGGGCCTTGTGATTTTTGTCGGCGAGGTCGCGGTTTTTGTTTTACATATTGCGCTGGGCGCGTGGCTTCTTCAATTCGGGATATTTCTTTTTGGCTTGATTTCACTGTGGGGGATTATTGAAGTCTTGCGGGGCAATTCCGTCAGATTGCCTTTTATTTGCGACATCGCCGATAAAATCACGTTCTAACGCGTTCCTGCCAGCCAAACCCGTATGGCATTCTTGAAGAAACTGTTCGCGGCGATACGAAAAAAATTTATTAAGTCAACCCACCGCAAGAAATCCATCCAAAGACTCAAGAAAAAAACCTCTTATCGTAAGAAACCTGTTCACCGTAAGCGAACAAGGATTCTCCGCAAGCGAAAAGTTTCGCGTCGTCCTTCTCGCAAGCCTCTCAAAAGAAATCCAAAATCCCATCGGCCAAAGAAATTACAAAAACAAAAATCAGCACCGCGCCAATCAAAAGAGCCGGTGGTTGGCGAAATAACACACTTTTTCTCAAAAATCCGTGTTTGTGTTATTAAGGTGACGGGTGAGGATATTGTGGTTGGCGATACGATACGTATCAAGGGTGCGACGACCAACTTTGCTCAGAAAATTCGCTCTCTGCAAATTGAAAACAGCGACGTGAAAATAGCCCATCGAGGGCAGTTGGCTGGCCTTAAGGTGGATAAGAAAACTCGCGCGGGAGATCTGGCCTTCAAAGTTTTGCCAAAATAAATAATTGTGAAAGTGAAAAAATACATGTTATTGTATAGGTGGAAAGGGTAACAATATTAATGATGAAAACAAGCGCAGAGTACAAGATATTTAAAAACAACAAGGCGCAAAGCGCGATGGAATATATTATTCTTCTCGCCGCGATTATCGGCGTTTTGATTATTTTTTTAAATCCGACCGGCAGCTTTAAAAACACCGTCGAGCGCACGCTCAACACAACCGTTGATCAGCTTAACCGCATGACGGAATCCATTAACATCGAATAAAACCTTCCTCTGATGGCATCTACTTTTTCCCCAACCGCCGAAGAAAAGAAACTCATTCGCCGCTACCTTGTTTGGTGTTACAAAACAACCAAAGAAGAGCTTGAACGCGTTGACCGCAAATTCACGCAACTGGTGGTTGACGGCCGGATTCTCAAAGAGCTTGAAAAAAACAGCGAGCGGCCTTTCATAGAAAAAGAAATCGCGGAATTTAAACTTTATATGGCCACAAAAAGATCCGACGCCCAAAAGTCAAAATTTTCCGACACAGCGCTTTCAAATCTTAATCCGCGATACGTCTATCTCAAAAACCGCTTTTTGGCCGTTAAAAAGGCCATTGCGGATTTTTTAGGGAAAAAGGAGCTGGCAGATATTGAACGGCTCTATGAAGAAGAATTTACCCGCCGGATTTTAGAATCACGGGAGCACACCTAATATGCCGGACCCAGAAATCCTCACACGCAAAGACCCGCTCACTGGCTTTCACACCAAAGAAGCCCTTTTGGAATATCTCAACACAAAAGTAACATCCCTTTATTCGCCGACAAAAAATCTTTCCGTCCTCATTATGGACTTGGACAATTTTAAAGGCATTAACGATACCTACGGCCATGTGGTGGGGGATGATGCCATTCGGTTCTTTGCCACTGCCATCAATGCCGCGTTAAAAGGCCAGCATTTTGTGGCGCGTTATGGCGGTGACGAGTTCATTATTGTGGTCAATGATTCTCTCGACGGTAAAGAAGGTTTGGATGTCGCTAACCGAGTCAAATTGTGTTTAGGGCAGGAGCGTTTTAAAGTTCCCGGCGGCTCGATTCAAATCAAATCATCTATTGGCATTTCCAACTATCCGCATGACGCCAAAACGACAAAGGACCTTTTGGTGGCGGCGGATCAGGCATTGTATTATGTCAAAAAGCACGGCCGCAACCGCATCGCAAAAGCCCGCCATCTTAAGCGCTATTCATTCGTGGACAAAGGCGTGCTTGCGCTCAAACTTTTGTTGGCGGCGGCGGTCATCGGAGTTTTATTTTTAAGTTATTTGGGTTCCGGCGTTTTAAAAAATTTGATTGCCTATTGGCAAAATAATCAATACTTCGCGCTCTATCAAGTCCATTCCAACTTGCAGGGATCGCATCAGTATCAATTGGTTTTAAAAGGGGACCGACGAATTTCCGGGTGGGTTATCGCCGAGAATTCCGAAGAATATGTTTTATGCCTGGTTAAACCAAAAATGAAGTTGAACCCTTTTTCTTCTGATTTTGCCGCGCACTTACAGCCCATCAAAATTCCCAAATCCATGGTTGAATCAGTAGCGAAGCAGTCCGACGGTTGAATTACACCCAAATCATAAAAGAGAGATTAGAATTTATCAGCGGCAGGATTCGGCGGGAGTGTTTCTTTGTATTTTTGTATTTGATAGCGGTAGTCATCCATCATTTTTTTGCGGGACTCTTCTGTCTCTTTGGCAATTTCTTGCTGTTCTTCAAGATAGGCTGGTTCAGCGGTATTTGACGGAGAAGCCGGCAATTTGACTGCCTTGAATTGCAAAAGATAACTTAAAAACACCCCCGTGATCCAAAGGATAAGAAATATAGCAAGAAAAGTTATGATGAGTTTGCGCATAAGCGTATTATAAACGAGGTGGATTTTTCCGTAAACTCAAATTTTCTTCCTTCAGCTGAACTATTTTCAGTAATTCAATTGTTGATACGGGCGTTTTTTAGTAGAATACCTCTGAAACACTTCAACCCATGACCAAAAAACCGACATTTTTTGACGCGCTAATCCTTTCTTTTTTTGTGGCGCTTGTTACCTTCCAGCCACACTATCTTCATGGCCAGGTTAACATCTACGAGGTCGGTCTTTATTTGCCTGGCATCAATACTATTCTTCACGGCATGGTGCCATTTCGCGATTTTTTTCACCTGCGAGGCCCCTTTGAGCTTTACATGCCGTCTTTTTTGATGTCGGTTTTTGGAAAAAATATCGCAGTTTTATCGGCTTATTTTTATGCCGGGACAATCCTCACGCTTGTTTTTTGTATCCTCGTCGGAAAAGAGCTTTTTCGTTCGCGGCTTATCCTCTATCTTTTCTCGTTTGTTTTGGTCGCGCGAACGTTTCCCCGGGTCGTTTTTACCTACTGGGGCGGGATACGCTATGGTTTTGGTATCCTGGCGCTTTATTGCGTGGTCAAGTATTTTAAAACTGAGCGCCCATTTTGGATGTTTTTATCTGGTTTTATTTGCGCGGTCGCATTTTTCACAAGCATTGAAATCGGCGTTTGCCTAATGGCAGGGGTTTTGGCGGCGTTTTTATTTTCGTGGATTTTTGGGATTCAGAAAAAAAGAAAGATTTTGCGCGCATTTTTTTGTTTCGTTGCCGGAGCGGCGTTAGTAAAGATTCCTTATCTCATTTACCTTATCGCGACACATTCTTTTTTCCCGTATCTCGAATCAGTTTACGCTGTTATTGTCCACAAGGATGTCGTCATCGATCCCCACATCGTTTCACCCATCCCTTCCAATCCGCTGCAGGCGCTTCTGGCCATGCTGAATGTGACCGGAAAGAATTTTCGCCACATGACGCCAAGCTATCTTTACCTTATTCTTCTTTTTTATTTTGTTTACCGGAGGCGACAGGCGAAGTTGGAAAAAACAGATTTAAGTATTGTCGCGATTGCCGGCTATGGCCTTGTTATGTACAACACAGCCTTTCGCAATATCTGGGCGGCGCAGTTTGAAATGGCCTTGCAGCCGGAAAAGATTTTGTTCTTTTTTATGCTGGAGCGTGGTTATTTGTTTCTGACGGCAAGAAAGCCTCTGCTGAGTCAAGATGTGTTGATGGGGAGGCTTAAAAAATGGGGCATTAATGTCCTTATCTTTGGTTTGATTACTTCATCAATCGGCTATTCCTTTGACCGCTACAATAAAAGGTTTTTTGCGTTTCAATACGCGCGTAATTGGTTCATGGGAAAGGAAACGGAAAGCCTCAAACCCCTTGCCAAAGTGCCGACGAGGCCGCTAATGATCGCGCGCGCCAAAGGTATGGTTGTGCCCATCGAGCAGGCCGATGAGTTGGAAGCCATCGTTGATTTCTTTGATAAAAATACGGCACCAAGCGAGGCGGTTTTTATGTATCCGGAGCTTGGCACATATAGCTTTTTGATTGACCGGCCGTTTGTGGGACGGTTTCCGATTTCTACGTTCTCATGGTTTAATGACCGTTGGTATGATGATCTAATGGCTGATTTTATAAAAATAAAACCGCGGTTTGTTGTGATGCCCAAGGAATTTCCTGTCAATTGGAAGGAAGTGTATTTAGCCCGTGAGGCAAATCGTAAAAAATATGACGGGTTTATTAAAATCATTGAAAGCGAATACGCCCTCAAAACCCAAACACTGCAGTCATATATTTACATTCGTAAAGATAGTTGAGAAAAGGATAGATAGCAATGGCAACCGGCAAAGCGCGCAAGCGCATCCATAAAATTAAAGGTTTTTTTGCGCAAGTGTATTCCTTTGCTGTGCTGCGGCATACAAAATTTAATACGCATTGGCTTCGAAAAAAAGCGCGCGAATTGCGCATCGCGCGTTTGCACGTCGGCTGTGGAAATATTTATCTTAACGACTGGCTCAATATTACCCTTGAAAACAAAGAAGAATATGGCAGAATGAGGCTGCGCGAGGGGGCGCTTTATTTAAATTACAACCTTTTGGGCGATTGGCCTTTTGATGAGAATTCGATTGATTACGTTGCCGCCAGTCATTTTATTGAACATCTTGATTTAAACCATGGAATGGCCTTTACCCAAAAATGTTTTCGAGTTTTAAAAAGCGGCGGTGTGATTCGGTTGAGCTGTCCCAATCTTGAACTTTACGCGAAGAATTACGTTGAGCGTAACAAGGAATTCTTCAATCATCCGCTCATTCGCGAGTGGTGCGCGTTTAAAAATGCCGTGACACCCGGCGAGATTTTTGCCGCCAAGGCTTATGACAGCGGCGGAAGCCATAAATGGTTTTATGATTTTGATTCGCTTAAGCATATCCTTGAATCCGCGGGCTTTGTTTCAGTTCGGAAAGTAAGCCGTCTGGAAGGCCGAACCCCGGATTTGGAAAGAATTGAAATGGATAAGCGAGAACTTGAAACAGTGTACGTCGAAGGCCTCAAGTTATGACCCACAAAACCTACCTTTGCCTTCATGGGCATTTTTATCAACCTCCCCGGGAAAATCCCTGGATTGAAGAAATCGAACGCCAGGACAACGCTGGCACAGGATATCATGATTGGAACGAGCGGATTTCTTTTGAATGTTACCGCCCCAACGCCCTGGCGAGGATTTTGGATGCCGAGCAATCCGTCGAGGATATTGTCAATAATTTCAAGATGATCAGTTTCAATGTCGGGCCGACACTTTTAAGCTGGCTGGAAAAACACGACCGCAAAACATACGAACGGATTCTTGAAGCGGACAGCGATAGCGTTCGCCTGCACGGCGGGCACGGCAATGCGATTGCCCAGGTTTACAATCATGTCATTATGCCGCTGGCCAACCGCAGAGATAAAATCACGCAAGTCCGATGGGGCATTGCGGATTTTAAGAAACGCTTTGGGCGCCAGCCGGAATCCATGTGGCTCGCGGAAACGGCCTGCGATGAGGAAACACTGGAAGTTTTGGTTGAAGAAGGAATGAAATTCCTCATTTTGTCGCCGCATCAGGCGCAAAGCGCCCGGGATGCGGGCGCCAATGAGTGGCAGGATGTTTCCAATGGTAACATTGACCCGACGTGCGCCTATCGGTATTTTTTGAACAATGGTTCCGGGAAATATATTGATGTCTTTTTTTACGACGGGCCGATTTCAAAGGCGGTGGCTTTTGATGATCTATTGTGTGACGCGAAGATTTACGCAAGCCGTCTGGAATCGGCAAAACATCCGCATCGTAAGCACGCCGAACTGATCAATGTCGCCATTGATGGCGAGACCTACGGCCATCATAAAACATACGGCGACAGGGCGCTGGCGTATCTTCTTAAAGTGGAAATCCCCAAAAGGGGTTTTGTCATAACCAATTACGGAGAATTTTTAGAGAATTTTCCGCCGCAGCGGGAAGTCAAGGTTAAATTTGGCGACGACAAAAAAGGGACGTCGTGGAGCTGTTCGCACGGAATCAAGCGATGGCTGGAACATTGCGGTTGCCGCGGCGGAGGCGACGGGCATTGGCGCCAGGATTGGCGAAAGCCGCTTCGCCAGACGTTTGATTGGCTTCGCGATGAGATGGCGAGAATCTTTGAAGAAAAAGGAAGCCTATATTTGCGCGATGTGTGGAAGGCCCGTGATGATTACATCGACATTGTTTTAGACCGAAGCGGAGAGGCCAGGAACAAATTTTTTGAAAAGCATGCCCTAAAACCGTTGTCAAAAGATGAAGCGGTTTTGTGCATGAAGCTTCTGGAAATCCAGCGCAATTGCATGCTCATGTACACAAGCTGCGGCTGGTTTTTTACCGAACTTTCGGGCGAGGAAACGGTGCAGGTGATTAAGTACGCGGCGCGCGCTTTGCAGTTGGCTCAGGAAATTGTCGGTGATGAGTTATCCAGGGGATTTATGCAAAGGCTCGCGCTGGCCAAGAGCAATATCGAATTTTTCAAAAACGGGGCCGGGGTCTACGACCATCTTGTGGCTCCGTCGGTTGTGACCCTTGAAAAAGTGGTCAGCCATTTTGCCATCAGCTCGCTTTTTCGCCATCGCGACGAAAAATTCAGAATTTATGCCTACGAATTTAATCATGTCCATTCGCGCAAGGAACAAAAAGACGATTTGACCTTGTGCGTCGGCCACGTGAAGGTGCGCTCCGTCATTACGCTGGAGGAAATTGACGCGGTGTATGTGCTTTTGCAATCGGAGTTGTATGATTTTTATTGTTATGTCCGCCCGTTTGAAAAAATTGCCCACTATCAAAATTTAAGCGATGAGATTTTTAGCGAATTTACGCAGGGGCATCGTAATAAAATGGGCAAACTCATTTATGACCATTTTGGAAAAGAGTATTATTCGCTCAAGGATCTTTTTAAAGAGGAGAAAGAGCGGATTTTGGAGCTATTGTCCCGCAGCGGTATGGAGCGTTTCAACGTTTTTTGCGAGGAAATATATCAGAAGCACCGGCGCATGATTGATGTTTACCGCATGGCCAAGATTTCCCTGCCGCAGGAGTATCAATTTATCGTCGAGCATAAGCTCTCGGGGGATTTCAATCGGCTGGTGACAGAAAATATTTCTTTTGACCAGGACGCGATTGATAAGGCCCATACGATTCGTGTCTGGGCAAAGGAATCGGGTTTAAAGCTCAATCGCGCGTCGTCAGAACGGTTTTTATCAAAAAGATTTAATAAGCAGATGGCGGAGCTTTGCGTGCGCTGGGAAGATGAAAAAGTAAAAGATTGTTATCGCGTGGGAAAACTTTGCGAACGGCTGGGGATTGAAATTGACAAGCGTTCGGCGCAGGAAAATTACCTTGTGGTTCTTCAAAAATTGGAAAGCGACAGATTGTATCTGACCTCGGTCAGCGGGCAGGGGATTTTGAACTTTATTGAATTGGGGCATTTTCTGGCGGTCAATATCGAAAAGTTTAAAGTACAGCTGGAGCAATTGATTCAAAATCCGGTTTGACACGCCGACACCCAAGCTATACCCATGACGTTGATGGGGAGGGTGAATAAAACTCTTGCGATAAAATTGTTCAAAAATTAAATGGGGCCGCCCCGCTTCGGTGAATATCGCAGCGGGGCGGCCTACGCTATAATCCTATGCCTGAGGGAAATAAGAAGTGTGTTTACGAAGTTTCTCTACGGGACAATTTGCGTCCGGCGACATCGCTGATTTTAAAAAATATTTTCATCAATGCCGGGGTCAATCCCGCTGACATCGTTGAGTACAGCGATGGCTTTTCCTGCCGCGCTTCGGTTTATTTTACCTCAACCTTTAAGGCGAAGAAAACCGCCCACGCCTTACAAAATCTTAGATTAAAAGGCATCGCGATTAGATTAAAAAAGCTCCAAAAACACCAGTGGGAAAACAAAGGCAAAGAGAGCTTTAAACCGTATCGCCTGTCAAAGGCCATTGAAGTCGCCCCGATTTCCTGCCGCAGGCGAGGGCGGTCGGGCAATCGTCATCGCATTTTTCTTGAAACAGCCGGTGCTTTTGGAAGCGGGCTTCATGAGACGACAAAATTTATAGCGCAGTTTGTCGGGCGATATGGCCGTCGGGCTGAAAGTTTTTTTGATATCGGGACGGGAACGGGGATTCTTTCCTTGATTGCGCTGCGTTGCGGCGTAAGACAAGTTTACGCGGTGGATATCGATAAAAATACCGTTACAACTGCTAAACGGAATTTTACAGTTAACGGATACAGCGCCGGCCTCGTCAAATGCCAGGACATAAGAAAAATAAGAGGCCGGCGCAGATATGCGTTTGATTTTGTCGCGGCCAACTTAATTACGCGCGAGCTTATCAACACGAGAAAAAATATTCTTTCGTTTGTGAAGCCCGGAGGCTTTTTAGCAGCATCAGGAATTTCTTTAGAAAATTTTAGCTTTTTTAAAAAGGCGTTTGCGACACTGCCGCTTCGAGCGGTAAAAGTAAAAAAAGGCAAAGAGTGGGTGGCGGTTTTGTATCGGCGCATTGAATAAAGGTTTTACTCCTATGGCATTTTTCGGTGTTTCAGAAAAAAAGGAAAAAGCGCTTTTGTTGCGCATGCAACAGTTAAGCGTTGATGAACGTGATTTGGAAGAAAACTTTATCCGATCTTCCGGACCCGGCGGGCAAAATGTGAATAAAGTTTCTACCTGCGTTGTTTTGTTTCATCGGCCAAGCGGTGTTCGCGTCAAATGCCAGCGGGAACGCTCGCAGGTGTTGAATCGGTTTTTGGCGCGGCGCCTTCTATTAGATGAAATCGAGAGGCGCCGCGCTGGCTTCATTGCGGTTGAAAAAGAGAGCGTAGAAAAAATTCGCCGCCAAAAACGCAAGCGTTCCAAGCGTGCAAAAGAGAAGATGCTCGAATCAAAACGCCATCGTTCACAAAAAAAACAGCTGCGCAGGTCAAAATATGAAGCTCATTATTAACGCCGACGACGCTGGCATTGACGTTTATCGCAATCGGGGAATTTTTGATGCCATTGATCATGGCGTTGTCACAAGCATATCGGTCATTGTCGCCCAAGCCGGCTGGAAAGATTTGTTTAAGCGCCTTACGAAACACCACAAGAAACGACGCGCTTTTGGCGTTGGTCTGCATCTTAATTTAACCGCCGGCAAACCTCTCATCGCTGATCACAAAACGCTTGCCGGCCCCGACGGATATTTCTTTAACAAATTCGATCTCTTTGACCGCGCGATGAAGGGAAAGATTTCCGAGCGTGAGGTGGCGCAAGAATTTAAAGCGCAACTTTTCCTATTCAAAAAATCCGAAATTTCGCCCAGCCACATCGATGGTCACAATCATGTCCATCTTTTACCTGGTGCGCGCGAAGGATTCTTGAAAAGCATGCCCAAAGATTCCTGGGTGCGTTTGCCTTTTGCGAGCCGCGAAAAAGAACTTAACCCCAAGGCGCTTGGCGCAAAAGATGTTTACGGCGATATGAAATATTTAGTTAAAGTTTCTAACTTTCTCTCTCGAGAAGCCAAGAAATCGTGGGGCAATCGTTTTCGGCATGTGGATGATTTTGGCGGTATTGAGCTAACACCATTCCCAACACTGGGGAAATTCCAAGCGGCCATTGAAAAATTACAAGGCAGAGTTTGCGAACTCATGTGCCATCCGGGGGCAACGGCACAAGGGCCGTGCACGCCTTTTTCAAAGTTGCCCGAGCGGCAAAGGGAGCTTAAAATTTTAAAATCCGCCGGACTACAGTCGTTTCTCAAAAAGAAAAATATCGAATTGATTTCGTATCGTGATATCGCTCAAGGAAAACCCTAATATGGCATTAACATTTCTTCGCGGGAAAATCCGTTTTGACCGAAACGAACTCGCCGGAAGTTTTGGCGACATTGGAACGGATTTTCCCTTAGTTGTCAGCCTCATCCTTGTCGCCGGCCTTGACCCCGCAAGCGTTTTAGTGATGTTTGGCGCTATGCAAATTTTTACCGGCCTTACCTATGGAATCCCCATGCCGGTGCAACCCTTGAAAGCCATGACCGTTATTGTTCTCACGCAAAAATTAACCGGCAATATTCTTTACGCCGGCGGCCTTGCGATTGGCATTCTGATGCTTTTTTTAACCGCCACGAATCTCTTAGGGTGGATTGGGAAAATCGTCCCCAAAAGTGTGGTACGCGGTATTCAGTTTGGGCTTGGAATTCAACTCGCCACACTCGCTTTGAAAGAATATGTGGCGTCCGACGGCATTAGCGGTTATATCCTCGCGGCGGTAAGCTTTACAATTGTTATCGCGCTTTTGGGAAATCGCAAATATCCGGCGAGCCTTTTTGTCATTCTTTTGGGGCTTATTTACGCGCTGGCGCTTAAAGTAAATGCCGGAACGCTCGTCAAAAGCATTGGTTTTTCTTTGCCTCATTTTCAAACCATTTCTCCCAAAGATTTATGGGTCGGTTTTATTGTGCTTGCCCTTCCTCAAATTCCGCTTTCTATCGGTAATTCAGTTTTGGCAACGCGCCAGGTGGCGCACGATTATTTTCCCGAGAAGAAATTGGGAATCAGAAAAATTGGCCTCACGTATTCGCTCATGAATCTCGTGGCTCCGTTTTTCGGCGGCATACCGGTTTGTCACGGCTCGGGCGGAATGGTCGGCCATTACACTTTTGGCGCGCGCACGGGCGGCTCGATTGTCATTTACGGAATGATTTATCTTGTATTGGGGCTCTTTTTTAGCTATGTTTTTGGGGAAGCCATCGGGCTTTTCCCGAAGCCGATGCTGGGCGTCATTCTTCTTTTCGAAGGCTGGGCGCTCATGAAGTTAACAAAGGATCTCAAGGATTCCAAAACCGATTTAGGAATAGCGTTTTTGGTGGGGCTCTTGGCTATTGGGTTGCCATATGGTTACATTATCGGGTTGATTGTGGGGACGGTTTTGGCGAAGTTGATTGAGAAAAAGTTTGTAAAGTTGGGGGAGTGAAAAATAAAGTACGTGTCCCCAAAAATTCCTAAAAAAGTTATTAATGAAAGAAAGCCGGGCTACGTCCCCGGTTTTTTAGGCAAGGTGCCGCTCGAGCGGGTTTTATCGAAGTTGGGGTTTGCTTCACGTAAGCAAACACGGCAGTTTATTAATGAAGGGCGTATTAAGGTAAATGGTAAGACAGTGCGCGACGGCTTATTTCAAGTAGCCCCCGAGACAGATCAAATTATGCTCGATGGGAAAGCGGTTAAGAAAGCCCAAGAAATAACCGTTATGCTCAATAAGCCGCGCGGGATAGTTACAACAAAGTCTGATGAAAAAGGGCGCAAAACAATTTATTCTTTATTGCCCCAAGAGTTGCAGCATCTTCATCCCGTCGGACGTTTGGATATGGCAACAACAGGGCTGTTGATTTTAACAACCGACACGCAACTATCCAATTTTCTAACCGACCCGCTTAATGAAATACCGCGTACGTATGTGGTAACGGTTGAAGGCCGTATTGATGGTGGTGATCTTGTTAAAATGCAAAACGGTATCGAAGATAACGGGGAAATATTAAAAACAGTGCATGTAGAAGCACGTAAGGTAAGTAATAAAGAATCACATTTAACAATGACATTAACAGAAGGTAAAAATCGGGAAATTCGACGGATGATGGAAGCCCTTGGCCATGAAGTCACGGCGCTTAAGCGTATCAGTTTTGGTGACATTGATTTAGGGGATTTAAAACCAGGTGAATATAAGGAAGTTAGGGTGTAGTTATCCGGCATTTTAAACCACAAGCCGAAACTGCCGACGAGATAAGCCTCCAAATTGCCGAGATGATTAAAGGCTGCCGTCATGGCTTGGGGCTCACGCAAGGTGAGTTGGCGAAGCGTATTGGGATTTCACAGCAGATTATTTCGCGCATTGAGAAAGGCTATAATGATATGCGCCTTTTGACCTTAGAAAAAATCGCGCAGGGATTGAATAAAAAAGTGAATATAGAGCTGAGATAGGGCGCTTTCAATGGAGGCTGCCCATTTCTCTATTGTTGGAACGGTTTTAGCGAAGTTGATTGAAAGAAAAATTGTAAAGTTGGGGGAATGAGATGAAAGGAGGACTAATGAAAAAAATGGCTCTTTTTATTTTTCCTATGTTGTTTATTGGATGCGCAACGATTAATGCAATGAGCGTTCCCGGCAATACGGCTGCTAATAATCAGCTCAAAGGTGATATTATTCGTATGATTAATATGGTTGAACGCGCCCAAGCCCCAAAGTGTTCCTATAAAATTGTGGATACAAAAATTGTTGGCATGGAGGGCAATACTGTCAAAGAAGAGTGGACCATAGAAAGTTGTGATAAAAAGATTATTTATCCGGTTGAGTTGACTCCTGATCCTCGTGGAGGCACAAACTTTGGTATTAAAACACCGGAAAAAGGAGCACGAGACTAGCTCAAAAGCAAAAGGGGTCTGACCCTTTCTCTTAAATAATTAAACAGGAGAAAAAATGAGAAAAGACATAATTTTTTTAGTTATATTTGCATTGTTTGCCAGTGGCTGCGCGATGAAAAGCTATAGCCATCTGGGTGTTTCTATGAGCGGAGAGAATCAGTTAATGGGAGTTGTATCGAAAAAGTCAGCCAACGAATTTGATACGTTGATATTTAAATTTCATGATCTTGCGAAAAATAAGCAATACGCAGAAGCTTATAAATTATTTTCCGATAACTTAAGATCTACAGTTTCCCTTGAGAAGTTTATTGAAGATCAGGAGAGTCTCGATAAACAGTTTGGTGAAGAAAAAGATTTCGTTCATTTTTATTATAAAGTTGCAAGTTTGCTGCCAAAAATTGATGAAGCACTCTTCTTTGATGCATTTAAATACTATAATCGAGTCATTGGTGCGTATGCTTCCAAAAGGGATAAACAAGTCGCTTATGAATTTGGTGTAGTGCGCATTAATGGATCTTTAGCAATCGATACGATTTCGTTCGGTCAATGTGATAAAGAGTGTTAAAAATTCTGGGGACACGCGCTTTTTATGATATCAGAGTTCCGGGCAAGTTCCGGAAGAAGTTCCGGGAAGTTCCGGGAACACAATACTTAATTGTAAAGGGAGTAAAGCATGAGCGAACAAATGAGTGAGCAGGAAAAAGAGGCGAAATACAAAGAGTTTTTTGAAAAAGCCCGCAAGGGAGTTTTAAAACACTTAAGTGCAGGCGGGGGCTCTCTCCCCTTGGATGAATTGCACGATTACAGTCTGAAGACATATTTAATCCAGCACCAAAAATTTTCACAGCTGATGGAAACTTCCATTGAGATGAATTTGATTGAACATGATGCAGCGACAGGGACGTTTACCATTACAGAACAAGGGAAGGCGTTTATCAAGTGAGTTTGCAGGTCAAACCTCTCGATTCAGTTCGGGAATTCCAAAAAATGGGGGAATCCATGTTCTCACTAAACCGCTTCAAAGAAATTGATTCGAGCTTTCAAACCCGCTCATCCAAGGGCAAAGACGCCAAGGTCACAACACTTTGTTCACTCGATGAATTTCATCGGGGTGGTATGTTCTTCATTAAAAATAAGAAATATTACGAGCGAATGCTGGATAAGCTGGAAAAGGGCATGGCGCTTGACAACGTGGGCGTTGTTTTCCAAGATTCATTTTTTAAGACAATTGAAACGGATGAGAAATCCGGATCGTTGAACAAATTTTCTTTTTACGCGACCGTCGAATCGGTGGATCTGGCGCTGTCGCGTTTTTCAAAATTATTTTACGATGAATTTAACGCGCAGGGCGATGATTTCATCGACGGGAGAAAAACAAAAACGGCCAGGGTTGATCCCACGAGCAAAATCGCGGAGAATGTTTTTCTGGGCGCGGATGTTACGATTGGCGCGCGCGCTGTTATCCACTCGGGATGTGTCATCTTATCACATTCGACGATTAATGAAGACACGGTGCTCTATCCCAACATTGTGATTTATCGCAATGTGCATATCGGCAAAAATTGCCGGGTCCATGCCAACACGACGATTGGTTCGGATGGATACGGGTATAATTATTTTAAGGGAGAACATCTTAAGGTCTGGCATTTTGGCGGGGTTGTGATTAAGGATTCAGTTGAGATTGGGTCGGGAACATCCATTGACCAAGGCACGTTTTCTCCGACGATTATCGGTGAGGGAACCAAAATAGATAACCAGGTGCACATGGGGCATAATTGCAAAATTGGAAAAGGCGTTCTGATTACCGGACAGGCGGGGTTTTCAGGGAGCGTCACGCTGGGTGATTATGTCGCGATGGGCGGATGCGCTAATTTTGCGCCGGATATTGTTGTTGGAAGTCGCGCCCAAATCGGCGGAGTCTCGGGCGTGACCGGAGATGTGCCGGAGGGTGCCACATACGCGGGGTATCCCGCGCGCCCGGTGAATGAATTCTTACGCTCCGTGGCAACTTTAAGAAAATTGGCTTTGAAAGGGAAAGGTAAAGAAAAGAATTTGGCGGAATAATCGGATGGATAAAAAAGAGATGGGAAGTAAAAAGTGATTTCAGCACAACAAGCTAAAGATATTATTGGAGAAAAAACTCAGCCGTTTAAGCAGAGTGAGCGGGTGAGATTCTTGGATTCGCCGGGACGCGTGTTGGCCGAAGATGTGAGGGCGACAAGCGATTTGCCGCCATTCAGCCGCGCGACCGTGGATGGGTTTGCGGTGAAATGCGGGGATATTGGGGCGGCCGGCGCCTCAAATCCTGTGAAGTTAAAAATTGTTGATGTTGTGCAAGCCGGCCGCCCATCGCGTAAAATTTTGAAATCCGGCCAAGCCGTCAAAATCATGACCGGCGGTGTTATTCCCAAAGGTGCCGATTGTGTGGTGATGAAAGAATATGCAGAGATTATTGGTAAAGATGTTTTAATTTCCAAAGGCGAGAAGAAAGATTCAGGAATCAGCTTTCAAGGCGAGAGCGCGAAAAAAGGAAAGCTGCTTTTGGCGCGGGGTAATCGAATCACATCGGGCGTTGTGTCGCTTTTAGCGAGCCTCGGGCTTCCATTTGTCAAAGTTACCAGAAAGGCCCGGGTCGCTATTCTTGTGACTGGCAACGAACTTTTAAATGTTAACCAAAAACTTTCCCCCGGAAAGATCCGCAGTTCCAATCAATACGGCCTTTTTACCCAAGTTAAAGAAGCCGGCGGCGAGCCGACAATTTTGGGAATCGCGCGTGACAATCCTAAAGATACCAGAAATAAAATCCTTCGCGGCCTTACGCACGATCTTTTATTGATCTCGGGTGGTGTTTCCGTCGGAGATTTTGACCTTGTGCCGGGAATTTTAAAATCTTTAGGGCTGAAAATCTTTATTGAGAAAGTTGCTATGCAGCCGGGAAAGCCTCTCATTTTTGGAAAAAAGAAAAATACATATGTATTCGGCTTGCCGGGAAATCCCGTCTCCACCATGGTTTGTTTTTATGAATTTGTCCGCCCATGCCTTTTGAAAATGTCGGGCGCCAACGATATCGCGCTGCCCAAAGGTGAGGCGACGTTGGATGAGGAAATAAAACTTTCTTTTCAGCGCACGAAATACCTGCGCGCAAAAACCTTCTTAAAAAATGGCAGGGTTTTTGCGCGCCTGACCAGCCATCAGGGCTCCGGGAATATCCTTTCACTTGCAGAAGCAGATTGCCTGATTGAAATTGCGGAAGGCGTTACAAAAGTCGCGAAGGGAAGCAGAGTTACCATAGAGTATTTGGTGTAACGAAATTATCGGGAGATGAAATGGAAACGCATAAACAATCAAAAGGCATGGTTGACATTAGCGGTAAAGAAGTCACTAAGCGCGTCGCGGTCGCTTCGGCAGAAATCCGTATGAGTAAGCAGGCGTTTGACGCGCTCGTGAAGGGAAAATCTCCTAAAGGCGATTGTTTCGAAACCGCCAAAGTCGCCGGCATCATGGCCGCCAAAAACACGCCCGTCATTATTCCGATGTGCCATCCGCTTGCCTTAAACAAAGTCAGTGTCACCTTTGCAAAAGACAAAAAGAAATGTCGCGTTGTGATTACCTCGGAAGTCGTGTGTTTCGGGCGCACCGGCGTTGAAATGGAAGCGCTCACGGCCGTTTCTGTCGCGGCGCTGACGATTTACGACATGATGAAATGGGCGGATAAAGCGATGACCATATCCGGCGTGAAACTCCTTTCTAAAAGCGGCGGCAAAAGCGGAATATTCAAGAGAGCGAAAAAAGATTGATGAATAAGAAAGCAAATCTTCGATTCTTTCCTTCGATTGCGCCCAGAAATTACACCAAGTATTTGGCGTTGGCGGCGGTTTTGGCGGTGGGATTCTTGTTTCGTTTTTACCGTATCCTTAACGATAATTTCTTTCTTTTCGACGAAGGATTTTATCTAAATTACAACATGAAGGCGTTACGGTTAATCGAATTTCATTTTGCCAATAGCCTGGGAGATTTTTGGACGGCTGTCTTGTTGCACATCCGCGCCGCGCTGGTGACAGGAAAGGCCCTGTGGTTTCTTATCGTGGACGCGCGGGTTTTTTGGGGCGCCCTGGAAGACTGGCGTTTTCCGCACGTGGTTTCGGCGGTGTTTGGATCGCTCACGCTTCTGGTTATTTTTGCCTTTGCCAAGAAACTTTTTAACTCGTTTTGGATTGCTATCTTAAGCGTTCTTATCTTGGCGGTTCTTCCGAGCCACGTTTTTTATTCCCGGCTGGCTATTCAAGAGGGGATGTGCGGCTTCTTTTTTATTTTGGGATTTTATTTCTATCTTTTCCCGAAGGAATTCGGCCGAAGGACATTTCTCTCCGCGTTTTTCCTTGCGATGGCATATTTCTCAAATTACCGGCTGCTTGTTATTCCGGCGCTGGTTTTTTTTGTTGAACTTTACGCCGGCGTTACCCGCGCTTCAAAGATTAACATCCGAAAATACACGTGGCACACGCTGACTTTTCTCTTTCTTGTCTTTGGAATCGGCGCGCTCAACAACGGCGAAAATACGATTTTGACATTCGCCTGGGTTTTTCATCAGGCGCCCATGGCCACGCAGCATTTTGATATCGTTAATTTCCTTTCCTATCCGTATTATTTGTTTCGCTTGGAAAGCTTTCTTTTCGCGGCGGTTTTTTTCGGCAACGTTTATTTTTTGTTTAAAAAAAATTGGGAGCGCCTTTTTCCGTTCACTTTTTCTTTGTTTTACATGGGAATCTTTTCTTTGACGGCGGAAAAAGGCGCCCGGTATTTGTGCGCCATGCTTCCTTTTATCGTCATTTCGGTTGCGTCCTTGCTCGTGGAACTTTTTAGAAAGCGGGAGAAGATTTCGGTGAAGTTATCCATTGTCCTGCTGACAGCCGCCCTGATTTTAAGTTTAGCCTTAAAATCTTTATCCGTCGTCCATTTCAGCTCTGATTACAAATCGTCGATTGAATATCTTAAAACCATTGACCCAAAACCGAAGGTTGCGACGACCCAGCCATGGATCGCGAAACTCTATTTAAACAAAAACGATGTCACGGAGGCGCCCAGAAGATACGATTATTTTGTCCGCGCCTACAACAAGGGGTTTCGCTATCTTATTGTCTGCCCGCAGGCGTATGTTTCCTGGACGGGGAGCCGGCAGAAATTTGATTTTCAATTGGCAGATTACCTGTATTTCATTACGGCAAATCTTAAACCTCTTAAGGAATTTCCCCATTTTAACCATGATCTTTTGGAGCGTTTTGCCTTCGAGCACAGCGAAAATTTGCGGCAGACCGTCGCTTTTATAAATTCTCCAAATCCTTCGCTTGGAAAATTACGGGTCTATGACATTAAAAATTGCATTACCGTAATGGAAAGGTACGCGCGAAAGGATGCGCGCCTGAAGGAAGGCGACGCCTTAGCCAACTCGCCCGTCAAGTAGCGGGGGAGTTTGGGGCGTGGCAAAGTTATTTCAGGAAATGGTAAAGGATGTATTCTTTTTCGTAGTCCGTGAGGAATTGATGCGCAGGAAAGTAAAATCCGCCTTGCCCGTAATACTGAGTTGATTCAACGCCCGCCTGATTCAATCTTTCTTTTTTTTGAGCCGCAGGAAATCCTTTGGGCAATTTCGCAAGAAACACACCCGGCACGACGCCATGATCACGCTGAAAATACGGCGTGATTTGATACGGCCGCAAACGGCCGGCAAAAAAATTCCAGTTATCTTGTCGCGCTTTGTTCCATTGGTGGTAAAGGGGCGCTGAATTTTTTATCGTCAGGCGCAAAAGTTTTTCATCGTCCGCTGTTAAATGATGAGCGCTCGTTTTATTTTTTTCTTTCGAAATCAAAAGCCCGCCAAAGGGAATCGGATAATATTTCGTCAGGCTGTAAATGGCGTAGTCGCCGTACCGGCCGACTTCGGCGCCGTTGATGCGCGAGCCGATGGCGTAGGCGCAGTCTTCAATGATCGGCAGCCCTTTTTTAATAAGCGGCGCGACGAGTGTTTTGGGGCAGGGAAATCCGAATTCATGGATGATGAGAGCTGCGCGGGTTTTGTTTGTTAATTGACGGGACCAACGGCAAACTTTTTCAATCGTTTTTGTCACACAGGAGCTGATGTAGGGCCCTTGTGTTGTTGTCACAATCAGCACTTCCTCGTTTTTTTTAAGCCCGCAGCGTTTCAAACAATGTTCAAGCGCGGCGCGCCCGCTGTCGAAGGTTTCCAGCCCACTTGCGCCGTCGAGCCAAAAGCCGGGTGTTAATGCTTCATGAGGCGCTTTTTTTGAAATGGGTTTTAAAATAAGCTTATCCCACTCGTTGGGCAAAAAAGGCGAGATACGAATGTGCGGCGTCATGTGCGCCATGAGTTCAAAGGGGCTTTTTATTTTTGATCGGATCAACGGCGATTTCATTTATTTATGCCCCGGCTTTAAAATAATATCGTAACGGGAAACGGCGGTGATTTTTCCGGCGATGTGCTGCTGTAAAATCTCGCACGGGCATCCGCATTTTTTTGCGTAATGGAGAAAAAAGGACGGCGAAAACTTTTTCTTTTGAAGGTTGTGCTCCAATTGTTTGGGCCACCAGGCGGATTGCGCCGTTCCTTTCAGATTTCTTTTCGAAATAAACCTTTGGATGTTTTCTTTGGAAAGATCATCCGGCAATAAAACATCGCCGATGAAAATAAATCCGTTATCGGCGACGACGCGGCGGAATTCATCCAGAATGGTTTTCGCGGCCTGCTCATCGGGAAGATAGTGAAAGACGCTGTAGCATAAAATCCGATCGAAACTTTTTGATTTAAAAGGCAGATGGGAAAGCGCGGATGAAAGGAAATGACTGCGCGGATTTTTTTTCTTGGCCTCCGCAAGCATGGGGAGTGAAATATCGACCCCGGCGGTGTATTTCAGGCGCCGGCAGAAAGATTTTATAAAAAGGCCGGCGCCGCATCCGACATCCAGAAGGCTTGAGTTTTTGTTGGCACGCAGTTTTTTCCACACGTCTTTATGGATGGAGTTCATGACACGCATCGGCAGGGGCTTGCCGTCGTCGTAATAGGCCATTTTCATGCGCGGGTCTTTGTAATGCCTGGCGCAGCGGTCAAACCATTGCGCCCACGAGGCCGCGGGGGAGACGCCCTTTTTTTGTGTAAGTTTTCTCATTTGGGTCAGGAGAGGCGTAAAAAGTTATTTCAAGCGCGCATTGATGTAAATCTCATTGGCCAATTCGGGGAGCTCTTTCCCTAAAAGCCACAGGCCGTTAAAAACATCCTTTGTTAAAATACTGCCGATGGATTTCATTTGTTTGTTTGAAAACGGCTTGATGAAATAACCGCCTTTTTTTTCGATGTGAAATCCACAGCGCTCAATCAAGGACGTGAGCGAATGAATATCAAAGACGCATTGCTGAAGAAGGTCTTTGTTGCGTTTGCTAAATTCCCCGAGGGTTTTAATCAGCCCCATTGTTTTTGCCAGTCGCCGGTGGAGCGATTGGGCGTTGGGGACGTTGACGTGCAAGGTGCCGCGTGGGCTTAGAATTTTTTTGGCGGCACTGAGCAGGTTTTTAGGGTTGGGCACCTCATGGAGCATTCCGGAGCAGACAATAAAATCTACCGGCCGGTTGCTTGTCTCTAAAATATTTTTAACGCAGTCTTCAAAAAAATCCTCGATGGTATGCAGCCGGATTTTCTTCGATTTCTCCTTTTTGGCAATATCGACAAACGAGCTTATCGGCTCGACGATAATCCAATCCTTGACGGGCAAAGAAATTTTCTGGGCCCGCGTATAGAGAAGATCGACTCCGCATCCGATTTCAACCACGATGGCGGGTTTTTTTGCCGCGAGGTGTTCCAGGACGATGTTTTGCCGGGCCCGCGTGAGTTGAATTTCGAAATCCGCTTCCTTGTAATCACGGAAGTAAGCCGCCGGATACGGCCGAAGGCGTTTAAGTTTTTCTTCCCGGTTCATAGTTATGAAGTATATCACTATTCGCAAAACATCTTAAGCGCTTTTTGAATGAAAAACTTTGGCTAAAGGTGGGCAGGAGATGAGTTTTTTCTTGCGCCGTCCTGGGCACGCCTGTAGAATGGCTTCATCGCAAACGTAGATTTTTCGGTTCTTCGCGGGTGTGGGGGGCGCAGAAAGCATGAAAAAGTATCTTTTAGGAACGTGTATCTATAACGAAAACCAGAAAATCATTAAGATGCTGGAAAAGTTTAATGATTATTCCTGCTACGACATTTTGGTGATTGATGACGGCTCGACCGACGGCGCCGGCGAAGAAATAAAAAAACGGTTTCCGGTTGCGGTCATTCGAAATCCCATAAACAAAGGCGCCGGCTACGGCGTCAGGCAAATCATTGATTACGCGAAGGAAAATTCCTATACGGCTGTTTTTTTTGTTTCCGGCAATAACAAAGATTCACCGGAGTGTTTTCAGAAACTCAAAGAGGCGATTGAGGAAGGTTACGATTTTGTGCAGGGTTCCCGTTACATCGACGGCGGAGGTTCAAGCGGCATGCCATTTTACCGAAAGGTTGCCACGCGCTCTTTGCATCCGTGGCTTTTTTCGTTGATTTCGGGAATGAAAATCACGGATAGCACCAACGGTTTTCGCGCCATACGCGTTTCCCTTTTGAAAGATGAACAGATCAATCTCAACCAAAAGTGGCTGGACCGCTATGAGCTTGAGCCGTACCTTTTTTATAAGGCCATCAAGCTGGGTTATCGGGTGAAGGAATCGCCTATCATGCGCGCCTACCCTACGAAAGAAGAAGGTTATACAAAGATGAAACCTTTGGTCGGGTGGTGGAGCATTTTACGGCCCTTGGTTTATTTAGGGCTGGGAATCAAGAAATAAATGACGCCGGATGAAAATAAAGCATGGCGGATTCCTTTTGCGGTTGTCATATTTTTCGCGGGAATCGGAATCTTTTTTCGGTTTTATGGAATCACGGCAAACGATTTTTTCTTTTATGACGAAGGCCTTTACCTTAATCTTCATCGCCCGGTTTTAGAGATTCTTGAGGGCAATCGCCCTTACGCCTGGGGCGATTTTTTGCAGGCAGTTTACACCTGCTTGTGCTTCGCGCTTCGTGAAGGCAAGGCGCTGTATTTTTTTCTTTCTCATTTGCGTATTTTTTGGGGCGGGTTGGAGCAGTGGTTTTTCCCGCATCTTATTTCCGCGGTTTTTGGCTCCGCTACGATTTTTGTTATTTATCTTTTTGCAAAGAAGTTTTTTAATTCAAAAAGCGCCGCGCTGTTAAGCGCGGCGCTTCTTGCAGTTTTACCCAGCCATGTTTTTTATTCGCGGCTGGCGCTTCAGGAAGGGATGTGCGCGTTCTTTTTTCTTTTGGGATTTTATTTTTATCTTTTTCCCGGGAGATTTGGATGGCAAACGCTGGTGTCATCGTTGTTTCTTGCCCTGGCCTATTTTTCAAATTACCGCTTGATTGTGATTCCGGCGCTGATTTTATTCGTTGAGGCGTATATGGCGGCCGCTTCGGGCGCGCGGTTTCATTTCAGGAAATATCTGTGGAATACGCTCGGATTTTTTTCATTTGTTTTTCTGGTTGGAAATATCGACGGCGGTAAAAATACGACAATCCTTTTTTCCTGGATGATTCATCAGGCGGGTTTGGCATCCGGACATTTCAACGCGTTTAATCTCCTCTCTTATCCGTATTATCTTTTTACGCTCGAACATGTTCTTTTGGGATTGGCCTTCTTTGGAAGCGTTGTTCATCTATTCCGGAAGGACTGGAATAAATTCTTTCCTTTTGCCTTCGTGCTTTTTTATATGGCGGTATTTTCTTTTGCGGCGGAGAGAAACGCGCGGTATATCTGTGTTGCGCTCCCTTTTGTTGTTATGGCCTGCGTTTCCGTCATTGAATATTTGTTAAACAAAAAACAGAAATGGGTCAGGCTGGCGGCCCTTTTTTTAATCGCAGTGCTTGTTGGTGCTTTAGGTTTGAAATCTTTTGAAGTGATGAGATTCCGCTCGGATTATCAATCGGCGGTTCAGTATTTGAAAGTCTTTGACCGGCGCCCAACCATCCTTTCCACCCAGCCGATGATACAGAATTTATTTCTCAAGCAGCGCGATGTTGTTGAATGTCCGCTTGATTATGACACGCTTTTAAAATATTATAAACAAGGGTTTCATTACCTGATGATTTGTCCTCAGGCGTATGTTTCATTTACGGAAAATCAAAGGCATTTTGCGCCGAAGCTCAACGACTATTTGCAGTACGTGGCCGATGAGCTGGCGCCGATAAAAACGTTCTCGCATTTTAGCCCCGGGCTTTTTGAGCGGTTTGTTTTTGAACACAACGAGGATCTGAGAACGTCCGTCGATTTTATCAAAACCAATGCCAACGAGGGCGGGCGCTTTAGCCAGCTTAAGATTTATAGCGTAAAAACCCTGGTGGACGCGGTCAATTTTTATCATGCGCGGCTTGACGCGCAAAAAATCCGCGCCGGAGAGTAACGAAAGAGAACATGGTCAAGACACTTGCTTTTAAAGAGGCGCTTAAGGATTTAAATCTGCCAGGATTGGACCGCAATTTATTTTCCTCGCCGCAATGGCTCTCGGTCATTGACAAGACATACCGTTTAAAAATGTTTATCAAATACATCGAGGAGCAGGGAAAAATCGCCAGCTACATTATTTATTCGGTTGTGGATAATTTTCTGGAACAAAAGATTTGCGTCTGCTCCTACTGCGATTACTGCGACGGCTACATCAGCCGCGCGGAGCACTGGCAGCTTTTCTTTGAATCGCTTCGAAAACAGTATCCTCACTACCGTATCGCGATTCGGAATTTACGCGATGAAACGCTGCGGCAAAATCTGAATTTTCAGGTTTTAAGCAAAGAGCGGTTTCATTTCTTGGATATCAGCGCCAGCCTTGAGGTTCTTTGGAAAAATACGCATGATTCTTTTCGCTCGCCGGTGAAACAGGCGCAGAAAAGCGGCGTCGTTGTCCGCCCGTGCGGGAAAGAAGGATTAAAAAAGTTTTTTGCCCTGCATATGCGCCTTCGAAAAAACAAATACCGGCTGTTTCCCCAGCCGTACCGTTTTTTTGATTACATCTGGCAGGAATATATGGAGCGTGATCAGGGAGTTTTGCTGGGGGCGCATGACAAACAAGGGCATTTTATCGGCGGGACGATTTTCTTGATTTGCAACGATACGTTGTATTATAAATTCAACACCTCCGATTTAAATTATTTAAAGCTTCGGCCGAACAATATCCTTTTGTGGGAAGGTATTAAATTTGCCAAAGGGCGAAATCTGAAATTTGTCGATTTAGGTTCAAGCGGTTGCCAGCAGGAAGGGTTGATTCGTTTCAAAAATCATGCGGGCGCGGCGTGCAGGGACATCACGCATCTGGGCTTTACGCCGCCGGGATATAAATTCAGCCGAAAGATTATCCTCTCCGCCACCACAAAATTCTGCACGCTGCCCATGATGCCGAATTTTGTCCTGCGGTTGGGAAGCAACCTCATTTATCCCTTTCTGGCTTAAGGTGCGCTTTGGGATCCGGGCCATTGGCGGGCCGTAAATAAATTTTACAGCCGTTTGGAAAAATGAAATATCTGCTATAATGCCAACGCGTATACATTTGAAGGAAAGGAAATTTGTTGGAAAAATCCGCCGGTTACCGTTTTGAAGAATTATCCGCCGCTATTGACCGCTTCAGCGAAAATTACAAAAGCGACATTACTCCCTCGCAGTATTTTGGCTTTCCTCTTGAGCCGATTCTAAAATCCGAACAAAGACTTCTCGACCCCAAGGGCGATTCGACGGCTTATTTCTCGATGGAATACGGCCTGGCGCCGAGTATTTACAATTCCTTTGTTCGCAGCCAGCCCATGAACGAGGCCAACACATTTTTTGAGCATGAAGTTTTTTCGAATTATTGGCTTTGCGATTATTTGTTTAAAGTTAAAATCGACCGGATGCTGGACATTCCCATTTACGGCGGCGGTTTGGGGGTTTTGGCCGGTGATTCGCTCAAGAGCATCGCGGATTTAGGATTGTCGGTTGCCGCCATCGGGATTCTTTGGAACAAAGGGTATTTTAAACAGAAATTCTGGTATAAACACGGCCAGGTTCCCGTCGAGCTTCAGTGGGATCCCGCCTCGTATCCCGGGCTCATTCCTTTAAAAAATATTGTTGCCATCGAAACAAAGGAAGGCATTCTGCATTTACGCTTGTGGAAATATTATGTTTATAGCTACGACAAGAAGCGAGCCTGCCCGCTCATTCTTCTGGATTCAAACCTCGAGCAAAACAGCGAACATTTCCGGCATTTAACCGACCAGCTTTACCGAAGCGATAATTCTCATTGGAAAATATTCCAAAGGGCGATTCTTGGTATTGGGGGAGTTAAGGCGCTTGAGAGTTTGGGTTATAGCGTCAGCCGTTATCATTTAAACGAAGGCCACGCGGCGTTTGCACTTTTGGAAAAATATGTTTCGTTGGCCGACAAAAATGAAATGGAAGCGCTTAAGAAAAAATTTGTTTACACCTGCCACACGCCGGTTGTTGCCGGGCATGACCGTTTCAAATTGCATGATGTGGCCGGTATTTTGCATGACAAATATGTTCAGGCGGCTGAAAAATTCGGCAAGGAAAATCCGCATTCAGATGAAATCAACCTCACATATATGTCGCTCAACAACTGCGACCGCGTGAACGCCGTCGCGCAAAAACACGGCGAGATCATGCGCCTGCAGTTTCCGGCATTTGAAAAGAAAATCCAGGCGATCACAAACGGCGTCCATGCGCACACGTGGATGTCGGAAAGTTTCAAAAAACTTTTTGATAAATACGCCCAGGTGTTTGGCGACGGGCGGGGCGATCCTCAGCGGCTGGCCTTGGTTTCTCAACTGCGGGAGAATAAGGTTTTTCGCCGGGATTTGTTTGATGCCCATCAGGTCAACAAACATAATCTGATGAATGTCCTGAGCCACTGGCAATTGAGTGAAAATATTTTTACGCTAAGCTGGGCGCGAAGGATTGCCGGCTACAAAAGGCCCGCGCTTATTTTGCACGACATCGAACGGCTGGTAAAGATAGCGCATCATATTGGGCCGATTCAGATTATTCTCGCCGGAAAAGCGCACCCCAACGATAATCTTGGCTCGGCGCATATCGACGAAATCCTCAACCGTATCGACCAGCTCAACAACAGCAAAGACGTCATTAAAGTCATCATGCTGGAAAACTATGACACGTATTTTGGAAAACTTTTAACCAATTCCGTTGATGTCTGGCTCAATAACCCGCTGCCGCCTTTTGAGGCCTCCGGCACAAGCGGCATGAAGGCGATTTTAAACGGTGTTTTGCAAATGACGACTGTTGATGGGTGGGTTGTGGAAGCGATTGACAGTGATATCGGATGGTTTTTTGGCTATGAGCATCATGGGCCGGAGATTGGCTCGGAAGGGGATTTGCGCCTCGATGAAGATTCGGCGGCTCTCTGCGAAACCTTAGGTGACGCGGTTACTCTTTACTATGAAACAAACAAAGATGGCAAGATTGATGCCGGCAGCGCCTGGATTGACAAAATGATTCACTGCATCGAAAAAAGCGCGTTTTTTAACACCCAGCGCATGGTCAACGAATACATTTCCAAAATGTGGCAATAAAGCAGCGCTTCTCCTCACCGCATGAAACAATACCTCGATTTAGTTAAACACATTCTCGCGCACGGCGAAAAAAAAGACGACCGCACCGGAACCGGGACGTTTTCGGTTTTCGGTTATCAGATGAAAATTGATTTGCGTGACGGCTTTCCGCTTTTGACGACAAAAAAGGTTTTGTTCGACGCGGTCGTGCGGGAATTATTATGGTTTTTGCGCGGCTCAACCAACATTAATGACGACTTAAAACAGCACACGCCGATTTGGAACGCCTGGGCGGATGACAAAGGGGAGCTTGGCCCGGTGTATGGCTATCAGTGGCGCAAGTGGGATAAATTTGTTTGGGATGAAAAGGCGAAGGCGTATCGCAAAGAACACATTGACCAAATCCAGTCGGCTGTTGATTTGATTAAAAAAAATCCCAGCTCCCGGCGGATTATTGTAAGCGCCTGGAATGTCGCGGATATCGAGCGGATGGCGCTTCCGCCGTGCCACGCGTTTTTTCAGTTTTACGTTATTAACGGGCGTTTGGATTGCCAGCTTTACCAGCGCTCGGCGGATGTGGCACTCGGTGTTCCTTTTAATATCGCCAGCTACGCGCTGTTGCTTTTAATGATAGCCCAAGAGTGCGGGCTGACACCGGGAATTTTTGTTCACACCTTCGGCGACGCGCATATTTATCTCAATCATCTTGATGGGTTAAAGTTACAGCTTGAACGCGCGCCCTCGCCTTTGCCTCAGGTCAAAATTTCTCAAAAAAATTTATTTGATCTGCAATTTGAAGATATCACGCTCCACAATTATCAGCCTCAAGGGTTTATTAAATTTCCAATCGCGGTTTAAACTATGATTACCTTCAGCATTGTTGTGGCGGTAGATTTAGAAAATGGCATTGGTATAGACGGCCGATTACCGTGGCGGTTGCCGGGCGACATAAAATATTTTAAAGAATTGACGATTGGAGCAACAGGGCGGGGAAGTCAAAACGCGGTGATTATGGGGCGCAAAACGTGGGAATCGATTCCGGAAAAATTTCGGCCGCTTCCCGAAAGGCTCAATGTTGTTTTAACGCGCAACGCGGCGCTTTCTTTCCCGAAAGGAGTTTTAAAAGCTGAAGGCTTGGAAAGTGCTCTAAAAACTCTGAACGCGAAAGTTAGCGCAGGAGAGATTGAATCCGTTTTCGTCATTGGCGGTGGTGAAATCTTTCGTGAATCAATCAAAAACCCGCTTTGTCAAAAGCTTTATGTTACTCACATTCTTAAGAAGTTCGACTGCGATACTTTTTTTCCGCATTTTCAGAGCCATTTCAAACAAATTTCCACCCTTCCGCGCGCTTCAGAAAACGGCCTTGAATATCATTTCGCCGTTTATGAATGGCTTTAAGCCCTAAATCGCCGCTTAGATGCTTCCGGGTTCCGAAGACTTTCCTCTGGATTATCCAAATCTTTTCGGCTATACTTAAGGTGGATCAAAAAGATTCTGTCACGGAGACAGTGCGTATGTAAGCCGTCAGTGAAAAATCTATGAGCGATAAAAAACGAGTCCTGATCGTTGATGATGAACACAGCATCACCCGGATGATGGCGATGATGCTGGAGACGCGCGGTTACGACGTTGATATCGCGACATCCGGCGAAGAGGCCATCCGCAAAGCCGTTGAAAAGCCTGATCTTATTCTCCTTGATTTAGTCCTTCCCGACCTCGAAGGTTTTGAAGTCTGCCGCAGAATTCGCCAGGAAAAATCCACCCACACGATTCCTATCATCATTGTCAGCGTCAAATATCTTTTTGAAGACAAAATCGAAGGCCTGTATCTGGGGGCGGACGATTATATTACCAAGCCCTTTGACCATGAAGAGCTTTTCGCGCGCATGGAGGCGGTCATACGCCGCAGTTTTCTTTTTGATGACGCGGCGCATGATAAGGACGAGATTATCCTTGAACTTAGAGAAATCATCAAAGGAGAGCAGGTCGTCCCGTTTTATCAGCCGATCTTTTTTCTAAAACCGTTTCGATTTTTTGGCTTTGAAGCTCTGAGCCGCCCGTCGACGCAAAGCATTTTAGCTAATCCTGAGTTTTTGTTTAAAGCGGCCTTACGGTTTGGATTATACTGCGACCTTGAGATGATGTGCTGGAAGAAAATCCTGCAATCGGTGCCTTCTCTCAAGGAAAATGAAAAACTATTTCTGAATTGCAATCCTTACCTTGTCGAAAGCCCGAAATTTTTTCATATCAAAACTATTTTTGAGCAACACAAGTTTCTTCCTAAAAATGCTGTGCTAGAAATCACCGAGCGCTCGGCGATTTCGGACTTTGAGGCGTTTTACAAACGGCTGCGTTTTTACCGCGATTACGGATTTGGAATCGCCATTGACGACGTGGGGGGAGGCTATGCCAGTTTTGAATCCATCGTTGAAACCGCGCCGACCGTCCTTAAGATTGACACCCATCTGGTCAACCGCATCAGCGAACATCCCATTAAACGAAGCCTTATCAAATTTATTGTCGCTTTTTGCAAGGAAAACAGTATTATCTCTGTCGCGGAAGGGATTGAACGTAAAGAAGATTTGATCGAGCTTATTAACTTAGGCGTTGACGCCGGACAAGGTTATCTTCTGGCGCGCCCGCTTCCCAATCCAAATCTTTTTGAAATTTATCAGGATATTAAAACCCGCCTTGGTATCAACATTTCGTTATAGGTCCCCGGCAAAACTCCGTTGAAAACTCAGTTGAAGTATTTTGCAAAATTACTAAAAACCGATATAATAAACCGACTGTAAACCCAATATTTCTATGTCCTCTCTTGCCATTTTGTTTCTGTGTGTCCTGTTTGCTTCCGCCCTGTGCTCAGTGGCGGAGGCGGCTATTTTAAGCCTTCCGATTTTGCGCGCCCGCTTGTTTTTGGAGCAAAGCCGCAAAGGCGCTAAAGACCTCCTTTTTTTGAAGGAAAACATCCACATTACCGTTGCCTGCATTGTCGTTATTAATAATGCCGTTAACATTATGGGATCGTTTTATATCGGCCTTCTCGCCGCTAAATTATTTGGCAGCCATTGGTTAGGGGTTGCCTCGGCACTCACGACATTTTTTATCATTGTTTTTGGTGAGATTTTTCCCAAGGCGATTGGGGAACGCTATAAAACGCCGGTATCACTATTTGCCGCAAAACCGCTGCGATTCATTGTCTGGTGCTTGAGGCCATTTGTTTGGGCTATTTTAAAAATGGGGGGATTGGGGAGCGAACGGCACACCACACCGCGTGTGACCGAGGAAGAGATTAAAATGATGATGCGCCTGGGGCGCGACGCGGGGACAGTTGAGGTGGACGAAGAGGTTTTGTGCAACCGTGTTTTTAAACTAAACGACGTTGTTGCTCAGCAGGTTATGCGTCCGATCAGCCAGATTTTTGCCTTGCCCGCCGGCCAGACGTTAAGCACGGCGAAAGACGCGATTATTGATTCGCGTTTTAGCCGTATCGCCGTTTATGACAAAGAGCCTCTGGACATCGTCGGGGTTGTCGAGCACAGGCTTCTTTTACGCCACATCGCCCGGGGCAACGACCAAACGTTCATCAAGGAATTTATGACGCCGCCGATTTTTGTGAATCACCAAACCAAGGCGGACGCCCTTTTGGAAAAGTTTTTAGCCTACAATCAGCATCTTTTTATTGTGCGGGATGACGCCAACAAACCCATCGGATTGATTACGATGGAGGATGTCCTGGAAGAACTTTTCGGTGAGATTTACGATGAGAAGGATGTCAAAATGAAGCTGCGTGCGAACCAGCCGCCGGTAAAACCAACCAGTTAGGCGAGTATGCCCTTTTTAACAGATTTTTCAACCACATTTTTTGCTTACGCGCGCGAACTTTTTTTTCCCATCCTGATAGGTTTTTTTATCAGCGGCATTATCCACGAATTTATCCCCACAAAGATCGTTGAGAAATATCTTGGCCAAAAAGGGTTAAAACCTATTTTTGCCTCATCGCTTATTGGAACGCTTTTGCCAATTTGTTGTTTTGGGACGCTACCCGTTGCGATTACGATGCAGCAAAAAGGCGCGCGGTTGGGGCCGGTTTTAGCGTTTTTAATTACGACACCGGCCACGTCGGTGTCGGCGTTGATGGCCTGCTGGAAGCTGCTGGGCCCCATGTTTACCATCTACATTTTTTTTGCTGTTATCATTATGGGGCTTGTGATGGGAATGGCGGGAAATCTCGTTACGATTGTTCCCAAAGAAATATCGCGGGAAAATAAATCATGCTGCCAAAATGATGGCCACGGCCACCCTCTTAAAAAGGATTTAACTGCAAGGATTGAGTCGGCGCTTCGCTACGCCTTTATTGATTTACCTAAAGAAATTGGTTTTGAAATTCTCATCGGCATCGCGGTGGCGAGCTTAATCATTGTTTTTATGCCGCTTCAACATTTTGTCAGGCAATATTTGAGCGGCACTTTTGGATATGTTTTTAGTCTTGTGGCCGGGCTTTTGACCTATGTTTGCTCGACGGCGAGTGTTCCGATGGCCGATGCCCTCATGAAAAGCGGGATGGCGCAGGGGGCGGCGATGGTCTATCTTTTGGCCGGGCCGGTGACAAGTTATGGCGTGATTTTGGCTGTCCGAAAGGAATTTGGCGCGAAAGTTTTGGGGTTGTATCTGGGCGTTATTTGCGCGGCGTCGCTTTTTTTTGGTTATTTGTTTAATTTTATTACTCAGCTTTTTTAGGGGAAAACGGTATGATGAGTCGAAAATTGTTGGGTAGCGGTTTGGTTGTGTGTTTTTTATGTTTCTTATGCGGATGTACTTTTTTTCAAAAGAATAAAACCCCGGTTGTTAAAGCGGATAAAATTGATTTAGAGGATTCCGCAGATTCCATAGGAACCGTCAAAGACAAGGCGCGGTTGGTGAAGGGCGGCAACCTTCTCTTTGTGCCGTTTCGGGCAGGGAGCGCGGTTGCGGCAACGCCCGAACTGGATCAGCTGTCTCTTTCGGTCGTGCAGGGTTTTGCCGAGACTTTGAACAAGAAGTCAACGCCGTTTTACCTGTTGAATGCCGGCAATGCCGACACGGCGGAGCTTATCCTTAAAGGGCATTTCACAAAAATTTCGAATTCCGGAAAAATTAAGAAATGGATGGGAATGAAAAGCGTGGTACTCGGTGTCGAGGGTAAGTTAATTGACCGGCAAACAGGCGAGGTGGTTGCTCATTTTTCCGTTCAAAGGTCGGTTAAAAGTAAGGGGCAAGGTAGAGGAGAGGCGGCTTACGGTATCGGCCAGGAAATAGCGCAGTTTTTTATTCAAGAACTTGCGAACCAGTAAGCGGGGTTTTAGATGATTGTTTTAACCGGAGCGGCAGGATTTATAGGCAGTTGCATCTTATCGAGGCTTAATGCGCTTGGATTCACCGATATTATTACCGTTGATCATTTAGATGATGATGCCAAGAAAAAAAATCTTGAGGGTAAAAAATTCTGCGACTATTTCGACAAAAAAAATTTTCTTGAGAAAATTCGTTTGGGCCAATTCGATCAAGATATACGCGCAGTTATTCACATGGGGGCGTGCAGCTCGACCGTTTTGCAGGATAAAAAGTATTTCGAGGAAAATAATTTTCGCTATTCCTGCGAAGTGGCCAAATGGGCCCTGTCAAAAAACGCCCGTTTTATTTACGCAAGCTCGGCGGCAACGTATGGCGACGGAAGCCGGGGTTACAACGATGATGATGCCTCAACGCTTCGCTGCAAGCCGCTTAACCTTTACGGGGAATCGAAGCAGAACTTTGATGCATGGGTTTTAAAAAACAACCTCATCGGCAAGGCCGTTGGTTTAAAATTTTTTAATGTCTTCGGGCCTAACGAGTATCATAAAGGCCAGATGCGAAGTGTTGTTGCCAAGGCCTACGAGAAAGTCGCGCGGGAAGGAAAGATGTTCCTTTTTAAATCATACAAAGCCGAATACGCCGACGGAGAGCAGAAGCGCGATTTTATTTACGTCAAGGATGCGGTTGATGTGGTTGTGTATTTCTTTGATCATCCCGGCATCAATGGCATTTATAATGTCGGCACCGGAAAGGCGCGCACGTGGAATGACTTGGCAAGGGCCTTGTTTGCGGCGGTCGGTAAAAAGCCTGACATTCAATATGTTGAAATGCCCGAAGAATTACGGGGGCAATATCAATATTTTACGCAGGCGAATATGGATAAGTTACGCAGCGCCGGTTACGCAAAACCATTTACGCCTTTAGAAGACGCCGTGAAAGATTATGCAGAATACCTTGCAAAAGGCGGACATTTGTAGGTAAAAGTTGTGACGGGCCGGGGTAACGGACAACGATTGAATAAATCATGATTATTTTGATTCTTGCCATTTTGGGTGCGGGGTTATTTGTCATCGGGATTTCCTTTGCCCTAAGGGGATATTGGGCGTATTCAAAGTCTGACCGTGATTCCTCCTCGCAATCCGCGCTTTTGGAAAAGAACATTGTTATTTTACGCCAGCGGGAAAGCGCGCTTCAATCGCAACTGACGGCATCGCAGGATGAGCTCAAGCAGTTTCGCGAAAGCGTCGATTACACAAAAAAGACGGAAGAAAACCTAAAAAAAGAGCTGGAATCGACCCGAAAGAATTTTGAGGAACTTAAAAAGAAAAACGAAATCCAGCTGACGGAAACATTCGCTTTACTCGACGATTTAAAATCGGAAAATGAAACACTTCGAAAAAATACGGATGCTTTGCAAAGCGAGATAGTTAAGCTTCAATACGCGCTGGCTGAAAAGAATCAGGTTGTGGAGGAATTAGAAAAAGAGAAAAGGCTGGCCAAAGACAGAGAAGCGCAAATCCTTGAGTCCCCGGAAGAAATTCAAAACCTTAAAGTTGAAAATAACACTCTCAAGGAAGGCCAGGAGATTTTTAAAGAGCAATGCAAGCGTTTGGAAGAGGAATTGGCCCTCCTTAAGGCGAACGTCGCCGAGAAAAATCAAATCCTCCTCGAAAAAAGTAAAAGCGAAGCGCAGGCGGTGGCCAGCCTTGATTCTTTGAGAATTGAAAACGAATCACTGAAAACATCCCAGCGGGCGCTTACTATAAAGCTTGAACAGTTAGAGAAAGAGGTTGCGGCTAACCGCGAGGAAGTTGTTAAACACTCCAAGGCCCATCAGGAAAAAAGCAAAAGTGAGTCCAAGTTGATATCAACCGCTGAAGCGTTGGCATCCGAAAATAGCACCTTTAAAAGCCGCGTCGAAGCGTTGGAAGTTGAATTAAAGGAAGCAAAAGAAAAGTTGAATCAGCATTCAAAGGTTTTGCTCGAAAAGGCGCACAGCGAGGCGTATCTGGGTGAAGCGGCCAGAAACCTTCAGGCCGAGAACGAGACGCTGAAGGCCAATGAGTCGCACCTAAAGGCTTTGCTTGAGACCTTGGAAAAGCAAAAGGAGATCTTGGATTCAAAAGCGCGGCAAGAATCGGAAGGCTTTGCGCAGGAAAGCGCGAAATCAACGCAGCTTGCATTGCAGATTGAGGCCTTAAAATCGGAAAATGAATCATTGAAAGCCAATGAGATTTTATGGCAGGAAAAATTACGACATACTGAATCTGATTTATCCGCCCTTCGCTCGAAGATGGTTGAGCAGGCAAAGGAATCTCTGGAAAAAACTCAAAGTGAGATGGATTACGCGCTCGCACTCGAAAATCTAAAAAAGGCTAATGAATTTCTTAAAAATAACGAGGCCATGGCCAAGGCCCGTGTTGAGCAGTTGATGAATGAGCTCTCGATGTTAAAGGAAAAGACTGTCGAACAGGCGAAAGGCGCGCTTGAATTGATTTATGACCTGCGCGGGCGCGGCGTCTCATTTGACCAGCAATCGAAATAGGAAAAATATGGACATCAAGGAAATTGCGGCAAAAGACATCATGTCGGAGGTGGTGATTTCCATCGCGCAATCGACGCGTATCAAAGATGCCGTGCATCTGATGTTGCGCGAAAGAATTAACGGTGTTCCGGTTGTTGACCAGGATAAAAAAATCGTCGGGGTTTTAACGCTGGCAAATTTCTTTAATCTTATCGGAAAGATTTTGGAAAATGGCGATAGCGATTTTCTTTCCGAGGTGATTGCTTGCAAACAATTGGAGGCTGAAGGGCTTATGTCGAAAAATGTTTTTACTGTTGAGCCAACAACGACGCTGGATAAAATTATCGCCCTGATGATTGAAAAGAAAATCCATACGTTTCCCGTGATGGAAAATGGCGCGCTAGTGGGTATCGTCGGCCGCCATGATGTGTTAAACGCGATTTTCGCGTATTCATAAAAAGGAATTTAATGCGCGTCGGAATGTATTATAAAAACAGCGATGTACGGCTTGAAGAAATGCCGCAACCGGCTATTGGGGACAAAGAGGTTTTAGTCCGCATCGAGGCCAGCGGTATTTGCGGAAGCGATGTGATGGAGTGGTATCGCAAGGATAAAATTCCGCTTGTTTTGGGCCACGAAGTTGCGGGAGTCATCGCGCGGGCTGGCGTGAAGGTGAAAGGTTTTAAAGCCGGCGACCGTGCGGTTGTTACGCATCATGTTCCGTGCGAGAAATGCGAATACTGCCGAAGCGGCCATGAAACTGTTTGCGAGACGCTGCGTAAAACTCATTTTGATCCGGGTGGCTTTTGTGAATATGTCCGCGTGCCGGCGATGAATGTTGAAAAAGGAATGTTCCGGCTGCCTAAAAATGTCAGCTTTGAAGAAGGGACGTTTGCCGAACCATTAGGATGCGTTGTGCGCGGCCAGCGTTTGGCAGGGGTGAAAAAAGGAAAGCGTGTTTTGGTTATCGGGAGCGGCTTGTCGGGGCTGTTGCACATCAAGTTGGCGCGCGCGTTGGGCGCGAAATCAATCATTGCGGTTGATGTGGATAATTATCGCCTGGTCATGGCAAAAAAATTTGGCGCAAATAAGGCGATTGTCGCGGGGGAAGATATTCCGGCGAGGGTTTTGGAAGTAAACGGCGGGCGGTTGGCGGATGTGGTTATTATTTGTGCCTCGGCGCAGTCTGCAATTGCAGCGGGCCTCAAAAGCGTCGAGCGCGGCGGTGTCGTTTTATTTTTCTCCGCCGCGCAAAAAGATTCGTATTTGCCGGTTTCCACGAATAACATTTTCTGGCGCAGCGAGGTGATGCTCCTAAGTTCGTACGCCGCAAGCCCGTCGGATTTGAAAGAAGCGCTGCATTTAATCGCGAAGCGAAAGGTTGTTGTCAGCGAGATGATTACGCATCGCCTTGGCTTAAATGAGATTCAAAGAGGATTTGATTTAACTGTCAGGCCAGATCATTCATTAAAGATTATTATCAAACCACAACGGTAACCCCCGCTGGGGGTTTAATTCGTCCCGCTAAAATGTCGTGGGACTCATTAAAGGAGAGAATAAATGGATTGGGGAATGAAAAATCGTTTGTCACGGATTATTAAACCCGACGGCAAAGCCGTTATGCTGGCGATTGACCACGGGTATTTCTTGGGGCCGACAAGCGGCCTTGAGGTGCCGCGCAAAACGGTCGCGCCGCTTTTACCTTACGCGGATTCGCTGATGTTAACGCGCGGAGTTTTACGAAATTGCATCCCGGAAGAAACGTCCGCGCCGATTGTTTTGCGTGTTTCCGGCGGCAATAGCGTTTTAGATGAAGATTTATCGAATGAAGACATTACGGTTTCTATTCAAGACGCGGTTCGCCTCAATGTTTCGGCCATGGCGCTTTCTGTTTATGTTGGCAGTCAGTATCAGCATAAGACAATTGTCAATTTAGCAAAACTGGTTGATGCCGGCGAAGATCACGGGATTCCGGTTTTGGCGGTCACCGCCGTTGGTAAAAATATGGTCCGCGATGAGCGCTACTTAAGCTTGTCCTGCCGCATTGCCGCGGAAATCGGCGCGCATATCGTGAAAACATATTACTGCGAGAAATTTGACCGGTTGGTCAAAAAATGCCCTGTTCCTGTTGTGATTGCCGGCGGAAAGAAAATTCCGGAACTCGACGCGCTTAAGTTGACGTATAATGCCATTCACGACGGCGCGGTTGGCGTTGACATGGGAAGAAATATTTTTCAGGCCGCGGCGCCGGTTGCGATGATTCAGGCCGTTCGCGCGATTGTTCACGAAGGTTATTCCGTCGCGAAGGCTCACGCGCTATATCAAAATTTAAGAAAGAAATGATAGGTGTTCATCTATGCTCACGCGGTCAATCGCGCAATTGACGGCAAGCCAAGCGATAGTTGTTGATCTCATCGCTCGTATCGAAGACGCTTTGCGCTCGCCTTATTCTTTGGTAAAGCCGAATATCCGCAAGATACAAAACGGGCTTTTTTCGCATTTTGGCGCGCAGGATGAGAAATTCTTTAAAGAATTGGCATCTTGCTATCAATTGGACCGCGAATCTGTGAAGGTCATTGAGTTTCTCACGCATGACCTTAATGAGTTGAAAATTAAGTTCCTGATTTTTTTTGATAAATATACCGGCGAACTAGCCGATCGAGGGTCAAGCAGTTTCCCTCGGGATTTTACACAATTTTCCGCGCAGGTTTTGGCGCGGTTTAAAACGGAAGAGGAATATTTGTTCCCCTTGATTAAGAAATCCTCTTTGGAATCATGCACAGCAAAAGGGTAAGTCATATTAAAAAGAGAGGTAGAGACGATGAAAAAGATTCACAACGATTTTCCCGCTAAAATCATAGCCTTCTTATGTTGTATTGGATTGGCGGGTTGTTTGCATATACGCGCGGCGGATGTGGTCGAACGAGCGGTGGAAGTTCCCAAAATCATTTTGGGCAACTCGACAAAAGCCCTGGAAGAGGCCCGGGGCCGCGCGGTGTCCAAGGTTTATCAGTGCGCACCCGGCGAATGTTTTGACAAAGTGGCGGAGATTGCCAAAGACAAATCGTTGGAAGTTTTTATCCGCAATAAACAAAAGATGCAAATCGTTTTGATGGATTTACCCGGCACGATTAACACAACCGAGGTGGGGGTATTTTTTGCGCCCGTTGATGAGAAAAAAACAAAGGTGGAAATTGTTTCGTTAAGCCTTTCGACTCAAGAAACGGCCGCCAATTTGATATTTCCTGATTTGAAGATGTCGTTTAGCGAGGAATAACGGGCAAAGGATCAGTGGTTGTCATGGCGCTTAGAGTTGAAATTTTAGCCAAGCCGGATGATGCCAAAAAGTGTGATGAAATGGAACGGACTTTGAAAATCGCGGCGCACGCCTCCAGGGTCCAAATTGAAATTAATCGCACGAATCAATTCGGGCGGTTTTCGCAGCTTGCCATTAATCCCGCGCAAACGCCGGTTATCATTATCGACGGGAATATTGAGTTTTCCGGCCGCAGGCTGGATTTTGAAATGATAAAGCAGAGGTTATACGAACTCGCGTTTAGAAAGGGGTCATTCTAAAAAATGATAGAGCATGAACTTTTATTTTTAGGGCTTTTGATGGAAGGGCCCAAGCACGGCTATGAAATCAAGCGCTTGATTGAGGAGGAGCTTCTGCCGTTTATTGGCCTTAAGATTAAATCCATTTATTATCCTCTT
>ORJL010952065.1_pt1 | contig 49952 bp, 67 predicted proteins | sample 1779941 | NCBI WGS metagenome assembly ORJL01 (sample SAMEA104232317, study PRJEB22302) | groundwater metagenome | biome: forest; feature: aquifer; material: groundwater | place: USA | collected 2011-08-07 | depth 5.8 m | reverse complement strand
TTTTCTTTGTTTTTATGCGCTGGAAGCCCCCCGCCCCCCGCCGCAATGACGACTGCCTTTTTTACGAGATCTTTTATTAGCTCAACTTCGTCAATAGCTATTGGTTGCGGGGAAGCCATAACTTTTCTCCAGCCACGGCCAGCGTCTTCTTTGACTGCTATTCCTTTTCTTGCGAGGATATCTGCTTCTTCTCTTGTGAGAAATGGACCGATAGGTTTAGTTGGATTCTTGAACGCTGGATCTTTTTTGGAGACGATGACTTGTGTTAACACTGAAATAACTGGTTTTCTCATTTTTTCTTTTCGCAACTCATTTTGCAGTGATTGTTCAATTAAATAACCGAGTTCTCCCTGGACTTCCGCGTCTAACACATCGAGTGGCATAGGGGCAACGGATTTTTTCGCCAGCTGATTTTGGATTAAAAGAGCACCGACCTGTGGACCAGAACCAAAGACAATGACCACACCATACTTCTTCTTGATAAAGGTGACTAAGAGTTTACACGTGTGCTTGATGGTTGTGAGAAGATTTTCATAAGTAACCTTGCCAGAACTTGACAATGCATTTCCACCCAAAGCAACGACGGCGATTTTCATAATTATGACTTGATGGTTAAGTTAGCACAGACATCGAAGATATCGAACCGTTCCAAACGTTTTTTACAACCGATAGGTTTCTGGAACCAGCTGCACTTTCCCATCTTCTGCCCTTCGACTGGCTCACACCATCCAACACATTCAGCAGCTAATTTACAAGGCTTACCAGCATCTTTCGTTTTTGTCATAGTGAATGTTGTTTTCTTAATCTGATCATAGACTTCAATGCTTTCTTTCTCTTCTGGATTTGGAGGTGCTATTATTTCTTGCACTGTTGACTTTATTTCTGTATCTTTTGGAATCAATGGCTTTTGTGCAGTACAAGCGACTATCACGAAGAGAGCTATTACCATTAGCAATGTTAGCACTTGTTTCATAACATGTTCACCAAATAGTTGTTAAAAAAATCTCCTAGATAGTACGAGGCTAAGGTAGCAATAGCGCCAACGATAACCATCTCTATACCACTCCGTAACCAATCGCGACCGGTATAATGTGTCTTAGCAACACCAACCAAGAATAATAATGACATACAGACTGCTGATGCCAAATACAAGGCATAAAATGTATCCATAAAGAAAAATGGAACAACTGGAATCAATGCTGCGATCACAAATGCGAAGAAGGTCATGATTCCTACAGCGGCTGGATTTTCTATAGTGCGTTTCGAAATTCCAATTTCTTCTTCCATCATCACTTTGAGCCAACGTTTTTTATTGCTGGTGATACGGTGAACGACCATCTGCAGCTCTTTTCCTTTGAATCCTTTTCTTCTATAGAGATCTTCAATCTCTTTTTTCTCTATTTGCGGCATGTCTTTTACTTCTTCTTTTTCTCTTCGATATTCCTGACGATAGAATTCCATCTGTGATTTTGTAGCGATGTAATTGCCTAAACCCATGGAAATACCGCCTGCAACCATATCGGCAAGACCACCAAGAATGACTACTTTACTTCCAAGCAGTGCGCCACTTAAACCAGCAACCAGCGCTAAATTAGAAACCGTGCCATCATTGAAGCCAAAGACTAAAGCACGAATATACTTTCCCCTACTCTGGTTTCCTATATCCCCTTTTTGCATTACTTTTAGAGAACTTTTGGGGTTATTTAATTCTTTCTAATAACCATAGTTGTTTTCAATAATTCTATGATGGAAGAATCTTTGATTATTCGGATAATGCTGGTAGGTGTAATGCGGATAGACTGGGTAATCTTCATAGTAAAAACGATCCTTATACTTGTATGTCGGATAGGGCAAGAAATATTGGTTGCTGTATTCTACACGGATTTGACAAGGATCAGTACAAGGAGGCACGTTTATATTTTCTGTTGTGTATTGCTTCTCCTCTTGTTTTTGATATCGTGTACTGTCCAAAGGTACCCATTGTGTTTGGGTTGGCACAGTTGCATAGGTGTTTGTTACACTAGGAGCTTGATAAGCGTCTGTATCACTTGCTGTATAAAACGCAATAATTATAGCAGTAATAAGGATTAAGATGAGAATTCCTAAAGCACTAGCTGTTGCCATTTTGAAGAATTTCAAGCTTTGTTCATCCATAGTTGTTTCTTACACTGTTTTCTTTTTAAAGCTTCTGGAGAAATTTTTACCCTAAAATGGGGACAACTTTATTCTGGTTGTTTTTGATCACAAATCGTCTTTACTTCATTATAACGCTGTTGCGCGCCATCTACTTCTTTTTGCGCTCGCTCTAGATATGTCTTTAGTCTATCTGTAGGTTCTAGGTATTTCTCGTCTAGCTCTTTCTTTTTTTGTTCATATTCTTCTGACAATGCAGTTAATTCGTTTTGGTAATTGTCTTTGTTTGTGGTTGTGTCTGTAATGTCATCTTGTCGTTGTTTCATGTCAAAGGCACATTGTTCGCTATAGGTGTAATATTCGCGATTTTTCTCTTCTTGTTGCTGTTGCTCCTGTTGCGCTTGCTGTTCTTGCTGTCCTTGTTGCTCCTGCGCTGTTGCACCCGTCAATTTATTTGCAGGTTCGTTTATCACGGCCGCAGTTGGATTTTCACTATTCATGAAGAACCATGCTACCACTAGTAGTACTATACCCACTATTCCTATGAGCAGATATCTTGTTTCTGTTGTCGGACCGAATATTTCAAAATTTCGACGATTCATTTTATGACTGACCACGTTTACCTATATAAACATTATTTAGTGTCTTTAATATCTATATTTGAGAACCACTATGTATATATGCCTCTTGTCTTTTTTTGCTCACCATGGGAAAAGCACAACAGCAAGTACAACGCTCTTACGTAGCCCCTCTTCTCTTTATTATAGGCATCAGCCTCTTAGTGCTTTATTTCTCAGGGACTACTGCTTCTGGAGAAGTCGTCCGTAGAACTTCAGGAACGTCTCTTTTCGCTGCAGCGCCATCTCCACCAAATCCCTTACCCATCATGTCTACTCATGTAGAACTTAGCCTTCAAGGAAGCTTAGACAGTTATTGGATCGCATTTACGAATAGACAGGGAACTCGCTATTTTTTTCGCTATTTAAGCTCTTTTAACAATATCTACAAATATGGGGATGTCAATAATGAACTTGTTTTTGTTGAAGCACTCTCCTCCACTGCTGGCAATATTGGTCTTAATGATTACTTTGTTCTTTCTAATCAAAGAAGCCCTAGTGATGTTCGAGCAGTGAGTCATGTCTTACAATATACCAATTTTGATCCTATTCAACGAACTGTAACTTTCGTTGAGCAAGAACCTACACGCAACACCAAAACGTTTACGTATCAATTGGGTAACCCAAATCCCTATCCTGCAATGGCTCGTCTTATTTTCAGCGGCAATACTTATCTTGCTTACATTGATCCTCAAGGAAATCTAGCTATAGATATGAATGCTAATGGCGCTCTTCAAGGAACAAAAATTAATCTTGTCGCTTACGAATCTGTTGATGGTGGGCAATTCACTCCTGTCGTGCTTGATTTAGGAACTTCAGCTTACAGCGGGAATAGGCTTACGATCCCTATGGGAACACAGATTCCTTTTACCATGTCTCAAGGAGATCCATCACAACAACAAGTGATGGTTGATTCTTTGCGGATAAAACCTGCGCAAGTAACACTCAATAATGTGCCTCTTACTCTTCTTCAACTAGAGACTATCAAAGGTCCCTATCCTTTATGAGTTAAAAACAAATTATTCTTGCCTTTTCTTGTGATCTTTTGATGGTTATTGATTGATTTTTTTGCATGTTCACTACTCTTTGATTATTATCGGTCGTGACTTTTGCGTTTCCCCGCACTATTCTTATCTTTATAGACCCTTTGGTTATCATTTTCTTCTTCATGGTTTTATTGTGAATATTGTTGTAGGCAATACCTATACCTTTTGCAAAGGTTTTTCTCGTGATGGAATAGAAATATCCTCTAGAGCCGAAGGGCGTAGCAATGACAACACCATCTCCAATTAATAAAGATTCTTCTGTTTTACCATTAATCCTTACTGAAAATCGTATTGCCTCTTGTTGCACTGCATTTCTAACAATAACGTCATTGACTGCCTTTCTTTTCGTTCCGACAATCTCCAGCTTTTCAATCTCTCGTATAGTATATTTTCTTTTTTGCAATCTTTCTAGCACTGTCTCTAAGGGGAGAGTTGTACAGAGATGACCTGTTTCACTTTCTTTCACGAGCGCCTTTGGAATTCTAGGGTAGCGACGCTCTGCTTCAAAAAAACTTCCATCACCGCCAACACTTATCACTATGTCTGGACTCTTTTGATTAATTTCCAAAGAAGCTTTTTTTATGGCCTTGATTGCCCACTGAATTTCTTTTTTTGGCTTTAAAGAAACGAGAGCGACTTTCATCAGAGCGAACACTTCTTAGCAGGTTCTTTCAAGAACTCTTCGAGCAATTCTATGCAATACTGAATATCGTGGAGACTTGCTATACCTACTGTTGTATGAATATTACGGATAGCAACACCCAAGACTGTACAAGGAATACCTCCCTTTGCAACTGAGATGGTTAAAGCGTCTGTTGTTCCAAAATCACTAATATCCAATTGCAAGGGGATATTATGTTTTCTTGCTGTTTCTTTCAACCAGTTATTAATGCAACTGTTTGTAATCATATCAGCATCTTTGATGGTCAAACAAGGGCCACCACCTATCTTTCTTGTAACCTGGTCTCCGAAATCGTTCGTGCTTGTTGTATCAACAGCGATGGCCCAATCAGGATCCAGATTATAGACTGATGTTTCTCCACCATATAAACCAATCTCTTCCTGCACTGTGAAGACATAATATACATCACTATTCCTCTTCTTTAATCGTCTTGCCAACTCTATCAATGTAAAACAACCAATACGATCATCAAGTGCTTTTCCAGCTATCAACTTTCCATCGCGCATATTCACTACTTTTGGATGTAGATGAATATAGGATCCAATTTCAACTCCTAGTTTGAGCAATTCGTCTTTGGCATAGCCTGTGTCAATAATCAACTCTTCAATCTTGACATTTTTCTTCATGCGGTCATCGTTTGCCATTTCCTTCATCGTGACTATACCTGTAATGAATTTTCCTTTTGCTTCTACTTCTACAATCTCTCCCAGCAGCGAGACTGCCTCAAAACCACCTATCTCTGAACACATAATACCATTTGCTTCGATGCTTTTCACCATCAATCCTATCTCATCCATGTGGGCAACGAGCATGACTTTTGCGCCCTTTCCCTTACTGTGCGCGATCAGATTACCAAATTTATCACTATACACTTCATCGATATAAGGGGAGATTTCTTTCTTGATGAACTCACGGACACGCCATTCATCGCCACTAGGTCCTGGCAGCTCCATTAATCGTTTCAGTTTTTCTATATCCATCAGTTGTTTAGTTGGCATTGATCATCACATTCTCACAGCAAATAGGGATATCTTGCTCACTATTGCAGAGACCGCATATTAACACCCCGTCTTCTACTTTCATCTGTTTTTTGCAACATAAAGGTACCTTTAATTCTGTATTACAGATGGTACAAATGAGAACAGTTTTTTTCATCTCTTTTCCCACAGCATTTCTTTTTTTTCTACCTATATAAATCTTTATCTCGCTTCTTGTTGCTACTCTGGTATACTCCTCAAGGTTTATAAGTTTATCATAGCCCTTCTTTTTATGCGTAGACAACCTGTTGTTCTCTTAGCTCTCCTTATTCTTTTAGCTGCTTTTTTTTCTTCATCCTTTCTTCTGCCTCCTTCTGGTCTTGCTATCCGCGCTGTAAGATTCTCTTCCTTGTTTTCAACTTTTTCTGGTGGAAATAATCCTCTCTTAGGTTCTAGTTGTTTCAATGGAATCCTTGACGGCACTGAACAACAGATTGATTGTGGAGGTATTTGTCCTGCCTGTCAGTCTTCTGTAACACAATATGGCATTACTTGGACGTTGTCCAGACCTGCGAGAGTGACACAATTTGCTAATGGTGATTATGCTGTGACTGGTGATGTTGGCATTCAAGCTATTACTCCAAACCCTCTTTGTGCAACAACTACAGGAAGGCATGGCAGTATGAAGAATCCAAGGTATGGACAAGCACAAGGACTAGATGCTCGAGCTGGTGGTTATACAGTATCCTTATGTTTAGCTCCTACTCCTACAAATCCGATTTCTTTAGTCAAAGGAGATTCTTTGCTTTCTACTATTAGTTTACCTGCACAAATTGGTCAAGTCTACCTCGATAGCTCTGCCATCTTGACTGTTACTGCACAACCTACAACAGGTGTTGAGTTTAGACCAGCTTATACACAAAACCCTACAGAACGACAACAACATCAACAAAATAATAATGCACTCTTTACTACGAATCAAATTCAATGGCATTTGCTTCCTTCACTCAGACGTGTTGCACAGACTCCTGCTCTTGCTACTTCAGTAACTGCTTTCCAAAGACCTTGGAGCCAACAATTTTTTCCAGGCTTTCAAAATCGCGCCATCGCGCCAAGAAATAATGTACCTGATTATGGATGGGATATTGCTAATTTAGTTTCTGTCGCTTCTTTACAACTTCTTTTAGATTATACACAGCAAGAAAAAACTCCTCTCATGATCAACTTTTTACAACAAGGAGTAGATCTCTGGGGTATTCATAATGATGGCGGATCTTGGAGCGCCGGCAGCGGAGAACCGCAGGGAAGAAAATATCTTTTACTGTTCTCGAAGCAGATGCTAGGCATTGCTACGCCCCTTAAATACTCTTTCCGTGACAGCTGGGGGTTGTTACATTATTATTTCCAGGAAGACGGACAAACTTACCTTTACAACGATCCTGAATTACCTGCCTGCGCACGACTGGACGCTACGGGAAAACCTGTAGGAACTGATTGTTCGACTCTTGGCGCTTATCCTGTTCGCGATGAAAAAGGATGGATTGACAAATTGAATGGCGGAACAGGCGATCAAGTTCTTTGGCGACAGAAAGAACCAGAATATTTTGATACCCATTATGAGCAACTTTATCTTACTAGATGGTCTCCTGATTATCAATATCATCAACGTGAAGAAGTCTATAGATATTGCTGTACGTTAGACTCGTGGATTGGGTTTGGGCTGGCGACGATGTTACTTAATTTACAAATACAGTGGGAGCATCCACCCTTCTTCGCTTATGTGGATCGCTGGATGGGACAAGATGACACAGAGGCACGACGATTAGAAGCAAGTCAATGGCAGTTGAATCACTACGCGAAACGACAAAGAACTAGTAGCAATTCTTTTGTGGACGCGATGTGGCAACGCTATCGACCTACGGTTGGACCTGCGTGCTATAATGGGATTTGCGAACCGGGAGAAACAGTCGCTACCTGCTCACCTGATTGTGGGCCGACAAAACAGATTCTTCTTCCTTAGAAACATAATCTTTAAAAGCACTTTTTCTCACTCTTTTTCATGAGCACCATACCTACAACCAAAAAACAATGCGCTTCCTGCGGCAACTGCTGCACCAAGTTCTGGATTGCTTATCCTAAGAAGAAGGGACCCTGGAGTGGAGAAGTGGATAGATTTCGCATGCTGGACACGGATAAAATATGGGTGGAAGAGCATGGCGACAGTTTCTTGGTTGTCTTTGACTTTCCCTGCAAGCATGTGAAGAAAACAGAAGAAGGATGGCTTTGCAACATCTATGATTCCAGACCAGAGATCTGCAGACAGTATCCGAGACATTATTCACAGGGTGAAGAGAGATATTGCGCTGCTCTACAAGACTATGCTAAGAAGAAACCAAAGAACGCGCGTGCAAAGTCTTCGCCACGATTGTCGCGTAGGAACCAGAAGGCAAAGAAAAGGTAAGGGTTTGCTTGTACTTTCCTTGGTTGAGCTCATCTTTCTCTATTCTGCTGACGGTAAAATTCTGCGGTGTGACGAATCCTGGGCGTTGGAGCGTTCTCATATTTAGTTCTGGCAATGAAGGAATGTCCACTCCTGTCAATGGGAACTCTTTTTCTTTCACGTTCGCTAAAGGGATGGGCAAGGTTCCTAAGACATAGTTTATATACGTGAATTTTTCTTGCTGCTCCACATATTCCGCTAATTTCAGATTAAACAAATAGGACTGATAAGCATGGATGCACAAGGTCAATAATCGTCTTTGGAGACTCATGATGGCGCGCTTGTAATCACCGGGCACTTCCCACAAACTCTTTACTATTTTCCGCTCATCAAAGAGATTTTTCGGCACTTCGATGTTTTCCGGATTTGGCCATCGCTGTTCAAGCCGCTGGCGATATGTTTTGCTTGTCGGCGACTCCTGGGGAAAGGGATTGAGCAAATATCGTTTGACCGCCAATTCATCGTTTCCATTGACGAGCGCCTCGCCAACCAAGTGCGTGACTGGACGAATAGAGCCACCGAAACGTTGGTCATCAAAGTAATTGGGAATCTGCAGATTGTCTGTGTTCAGTGGTTTTTCGAGATCGCGAACCACTATAGTGAATGCATTGCCATGGTGGCTGCCTAGCTTGATAGGATCATCACTATAGCCCAATATAGTTAGCTCCACGTCTTTGATCTTGATATGCTTGAGAAATTCTATGTCGATTTTGTAGCCAGAGATGATTTGCTCCGTGATTCCGTCCTTATCCTTGAGACCTGCATAATGGAACTTGCCTGGATCTGTGCGGAGACGATTTGCCAATGTCTCTATGACACGAGTGGTTGTCCAGTTTTTTTTCTTGAGCAAGATATAGCAATGATCTCCTTTGGTTCCTATCTTGATGGGGTTTATCTCCTTGACGGAGAAGTCTTCTGGAATTTGCTTGAGTTTCATGTTAGTTGTAAATATTTCTTCTATGGCCTATCTTTATGATAAGAATTCTCATTTTATCTTTTTCAATATCCACAATTATTCGATAATCACCGACTCGAAGCCTGTACCCAAATTCTCCCACTAACTTTTTTACATGAACCTCTGGGCGTATTCTAATGCGCTCAAGTGTCGCTAAAATTCTTCCTTGCACGTCTCTCTCTAATTTTTCTAGTTGTTTTAACGCTTTATCGGTAAACTCAATCTCATACATTTAGAAACCCAACCGTTTTTTCACTTCCGCTAAAGTGTGAAGTTTTCCCGCTTTTACTTCTTTACGAGCTTCAGCAATTTCTTTTTTTGTCTCTTCGTTAACTTCTAGAGTGTCTTCCACCATGTCCCATATAACTTCTTCATAGGATTCTCTCTCAGAAAACTTTCTTTTATTGAGCTCCGTTTGTAGTTTTTCACTAATTTGGATTGTTGTTGCCATAGCTTGCTATAGTGCGTTATAGTATATAAACTTTTCTTTTTTACTTCAATTTTAACGCTTTCTTTAACGCAGGCTCGTCAAACCCGACAATGACTTTTCTATCAATCTCAATGACTGGAACGCCTATCTGGCCTGATTTCTTCTGTGCTTCCTGCGCGTATTTCTCTTCGGCAACATTCAGTTCTGTATACTTGACGTTGTGCTTTGCGAAGAACTCTTTGGTTTTTTTGCACCAAGCACATGTTGGTGACGTGTATATCAAGACTTCTGCCATGTTATTCATCTACCTCCTTTTTTAACATTACTATGGCGAACCGCTTGTTCTCTTCTTTATTTAGACCGATAACGTCGACAATACCATTGTAATAGATATTTAACGGTCCAATATCTTTGCTCTTTGCGTATTCAACAATATACGTCTCTTTATCATAAACTATTTGTATAGCAGTTTCATTCATACTCTTTAATGTATATGAAAAATAGAGTAGATCTCCTTCCTCTGATATCATGCGAATAGTTGAGTTACTTTCCATATTTAGTGTCAAAGGAATTTCTTCTTCACCTATTACCCTAGTGCTTCCTGTTGTCACTAAGTCCTTCTTAAACTCTTTTTGCTCATAAACCTCTAACCACGAACATCCTGAGAGGACTAGACTTAAGGCAAGTAGTATACATTTCACTTTATGGCTCATACTTCTGCTTTTTTTCTTGGTTTATATAAAGTTATCGCCAACCCTATACTGGCCATACCTACGGCTAAGAAACCTATTCTTGTTGCAAGTTCCTGAGAGAGTTGTTGTGGGTACATCTTAATCAAATTGTCTGTTGCTGGATTTAACAACCAGAGATTATTGTCAAAGAACAAGATATGGAACTGATAAAACACTGTGGAGAAATCTATCACTGCTGCGCTTACTATACTTATGATGGTTAGCAATGATCCATATCTGATCATGTTTCTTCTCTCTCTGCTTAGTATCAGACAACTTATTCCTGCCAGCACACTGATGACTAAGAGTTGATACCCTCGAGTAAAGAGCTGTTTTACATCTGCCATGTGCTGCACTTCTTTTTCATTAAGCAGTGCAGGCTGCAAAGGTTCCTGATCTTGCAGATAGTTCATTAAATTTATTGCCTGGTTATTGATGGTTTCTTGAGAAGCATTGATAGTCGTATACACCTTATATTTCTCAAATAATCGTGGATAGACTTTCTCATTGAGCACGACTATGTCTGTGCTGAACAGTACTATTATCACAGGTATTAGCAATATTCCCAGATTTCTAGCGAGCTTTTGACTCATGGACTGTGCTGAGATAAATTGCCAGGAAGAATAATACTATGTCTTGTGGCACTTTCGCGATGAGGATAATTCCGACAAGCAGTACTGCTCCCAAGAGTGCTATCTTTTGTACCTGAATCCTTAACATTAGACAGAATCCTACAATGGCTTCCACTAGAGCAATCAAATAGATGGTTGCGTTGCTGGTGGGCATCATGACACCCATCATGGAATTCTGGATCATAAACGCAGTAGCATCTGGTGCCTGCACCTTGTCCCAGGCAAAATACAAAAACACTAAACCAAGAGCAATCCTGACTATATGCAATGCATTTTTGTCGAGGATTCTCTTGAAGTCTGTAGGCATCTTACTCTTCAACAATTAGTGTTCCTTCCATCTCACTATGGCCTTCACCACAGAAGGTATTACAACGGAACGTAAAGGTTCCTGCTTTGTCTGCTACGAATTCAACAGATTTTGTCTCGCCTTTTCCTACTTTGAGGTTGACATTGAAGTCTTTGATACCTATGCCGTGATCAACATCAGCGCTGTTCAAGTTTATACGAACAGTATCACCTTTTTTGACTGTGATTGTTGATGGCTCAAATGTAAATTTTTTTGCAACCATATTAAACTCTTTTATCTTGCTTGTTGCTGTTGTCGTCTTTTGCGTTTCTGTTGTTTTTTGTTCTATTGTTTTTGGTTCAGAAATCTTGTTTTCCTGACTAGAACAGCCAGAAAAGATCAATACTGCCGCTACTGCAAGTACTAAGAGTGCTATCTCTCCTTTCTTCATCATTGTGTATCCCCCTCACTGATTATCTTATCTATAATATAACGGAATTCTTTTGCTTCCGCCTCTTTATCATTCTGTGCTTCAAATGCATTTCCTATACGGACATATTTACAACCAAAGACAAATGTCGGTATGGTCTGTTCTGGATTGAATGTCTTGAAGATGTTCATCTCACTGGCTGGCACTTCAAATTCAAACTCTTCAGTCAAGAGATTATTGCCTTCGTCCACTTCCCACTGGTATGCAACGATTTTGTCACCATATTCCTTGACTATCTGCTGATAGACTGGCTTGATCCAGGCACAATGAGGACACCAGGATGTTGCGAACTCACGGATAATAGGTTTACCTTCTTGCAGACATAGAGCATGATCTACTGCCTTGAACGAGCTTCTCACATTAGTTGTGTCTGTCTGCTTCTCAATAAGCACTTTCCCAGTCTCCTGAGTACATGCGGTTATTATCATAAGAAAAAAAAGAAAAAAGAGCAATTTCATCTATTTGCTCAATTCCTGATCGATAAGCTGCTTGAATGCTGACCAAGGTTGTGCACCGACTAATTGAATGCCATTGATATAGAATGTTGGTGTTCCTGAAACGCCTGCTGCACTACCTTCAGCCAGATCATCTTGCACTTCTTTAGCAACTTTAGGATCTGTAATACACTTACTGAAGTCACCTTCGTCTAGATTTAATTCACTCGCATACCCCTTGAAGACTGTGTATGGATCTGTGTTACCAGACCAAGCCGCTTGCGTTTGGTATAATTTGTCATGCATTTCCCAGTATTTGTCCTGTTGCAACGCACAATTTGCTGCTACTGCTGCTTCATCAGCTTGCTCGTGGAACGGCAATGGATAGTCTTTAAAAATTAAACGGACTTTTCCTTCCTTAACTAGTTTGAGGATTTCTGGATAGGTCTGTTGGAACGCGCGTTCACAGAATGGACATTGGAAATCACTAAACTCAAAAATAGTTACTGGCGCAGATTTGTCACCAGTTGCTGGATCATCATCTTCTTTTAAGTCTGCCTTTACTATTGGCTGTGGCTGATTATTGTTGCCTATGGATGGATCTGTAGGCGCTGTTGGCTGTTGTGCAGGAGCACTTCCTCCAAAACCGAAGCCACTTGTTAGCACTGAAATGATTAATAATACGGATAACATGAGACAGCCTACTTTCCATGGGGCTGCGTTATCTGTGTGTGTTTGTGGAGCATGGTGCATAGCATGATGCTCAGATGTAGTTCCTTTCTTTGTATTTACCAAGAAGATCAATCCCCCATTTGTTTACTATTATGTACCAAAATTTCTGTAGAGGATATTTATAAAGATATCGCCTTGGAAAAAACATGCTCCTCAAAGCTTAAAAACTAGCTTTTGTTCTCTTTCTCATGGTTACTTTATCTGGCTCTGGATTTGTCTTGCGCCCTTATAGTAAAGAGGATGCAGCTTCTATAGTGCAACATGTGAATGACCAAGACATAGCGAGGAATACTGCTGCTATACCTTATCCTTATACACTCAAGATGGCTAAGGACTGGATTGTCAAATGCCAAAAAAATGCGCAGAAGAAACCTTTGGAAGATTTAGTGTTTGCCATAGCCGTAGATGGATCTGTCGTTGGAGCTATTGGCTTGCATCATATTGAAGCAAAGCATAAATGTGAACTAGGCTATTGGCTAGGACGCGCGTATTGGGGACGAGGCATTGTCACTGAGGCTGTACGATTAGCGACTGAGTATGCCTTTACACGACTTCATTTGCAACGAGTATACGCAAAAGTTTTTCCTTATAATCCCGCGTCTATGCGAGTCTTGGAGAAGACTGGATTTGTCTTAGAAGGCATCATGAAGAAGAGCTTCAAGAAAGACGGCAAGCTTGTTGATGAACATCTGTATGCGAAGGTACGATAACTTATTTATCTTTTGATCTTCTTTAGATATTCTAGTTGTTTCTTTCTATACTCACTTTTATCTCGACTATCTTCGAGCATCTTTATTGCTTTGTCAAGAGGCATTACTTTTTCTCCTTGCCATGCATCTTCCTGTTCTCCTTGTTGTTTGAACTCTTTAATTCTACCGAAGAAGAAATACATCTCATCGCCTTGATAGTGTTCATATCTTTTCTTTTGTTTGTCGGTCTTTGCCCAATTGTTATCCCAGATTATTTTGAGTTTGCCTAAAGCTTCTAGTGGCTCTTCTAGAATTGCTCCTGTCTCTTCAAATGTCTCTCTGATGAGCCCTTGTTCTGGAGTCTCTTGCTCTTCAACACCGCCGCCTGGAAAGAGGAGATAACCTTCTTTGCTGACTTGCGCTAGAATATTGTTGTTTTTATCTAGAAAATAGCCTTCTGTGTTTTTTCTGAAAGGGAGATGGTTTCTGTTTGTTTTCTGCATTCTTTTTCTTTATCCTTAGGATTTATATATCTGTCTTTGTTCACAAATATCTAATGATTATTCAAAAGAAATTATAACAATGATTAAAAAAAACTACCATTCTATAAATGAGAATATATTATTATCTCTTTATTTTGGATATCATGACTCCTGTATTACTTTTGCTGATAAAACTAAAATTCTTCTTCATTTAGAAGCGGAAAGAGTTTTTAGAAAAAAACATCTACGCTTAACAAGAAAACAGATGGAACATCTGGTTAATGTTGGTCTTGACTACTTAAACATTTCTATTAATAACATTGAAAAAGTTTATCTTGCTCAATGGAATAACCAATTTGAAGAGAAATTCTTGAACCTTCTTGGACGAAATTTTAAACCCATATTAACAGGACATCATGCAAACCATATAGGGACGGGAATGGTTGCTGGATTTGAAGATGCAGTTATTGTGTGTGCAGATGGTGGTTCTGAAGATGGAACAACTGCGATCTATCTTAAGAAACATAACAAAATTACTCTCTTGGAAAATTTAAATAATACCATTCTCACGGGAAAGTTTTATGGAACCCTTACCCAAATGATTATTTGTCCATCATTTGGTCGAGCACATGATACCTACCCCGGGAAAACGATGGGGCTTGCTGCATTAGGGAATTATAGAAGAAAGTATGCTCTCTTACTTGAACAATATAAGGATGTTATCAATAATTTACATTTCAATGGATGCGAACATTTACTAGATCTCTTTGAGTTAAAACCTAATTACGATAAGCCTTGGTTAGATAACAATAGATGTGACTTAGCATATACAGCCCAAGAATATTGGATTAAGACCTTCTTACAGAAAATCTATTCTCTCAGACGTTATTCGAGAAATCTCATTTTCGTAGGTGGTTGCGCCTATAATGTTGTCTTAAATACTAAAATCGTAGAATCAAAACTTTTTGATAATGTCTATATAACTCCTGTTTCCGGAGATTGTGGTCAATCCCTTGGTGCATTAATTTACCATCAACCAACTCTCTCTTGTCATTATCCTTTTTTAGGAAGGAGCTTTGGACAGATTTCTCTTCAAACTCCAAACTTATTGAAAAAACTAATAAATGATCTTATAAGTAAAAAAATTATTGCATGGTATCAAGGAGAAAGTGAAATCGGACCGAGAGCATTAGGACATAGAAGTTTTCTTGGAATCCCAACAAGCAAATCTATGCGTATTAAACTTAGTGAGAAAGTCAAAAAGAGAGAACCTTATAGACCTGTAGCACCTATTATTCCCATAGAAAAATTTCATACTTATTTTAAAGGAGACTTCTACTCACCATACATGACTTTCGCTCCTAAGGTCAATGATATCACACGTAAAGTTGCACCAGCCATAGTTCATTATAATGGCACTTCTCGTGTACAAACCTTGGACAAATCGACTAATCCTTTCTTGCATACACTCCTCTTAGAACTGGAAAATGTTGGACTTCCGCCAATTTTGATGAATACTTCTCTTAATATTCAAGGAGAAGCTATGGTCGATACACCTAAGGACGCATTGAAAACTTTTAAAAAGAGCGCTGCAGAGGTTCTCTATATTAATGGTAAAAGATATGAATAACACTATTTTTAGTATTGTTGTTGCAACTAAAGATAGGTCTCTTCATATTACACATTTTCTTTCCAGTCTAAAAAAAGCAGGTATTTTACAAAGAAAAGATACTGAAGTCATTATTATAGACAATAACTCAAGTGACAATTCTACGCAAACTATCTGTAGTAGATATAAAGTCCTTTATGCTTTGGAAAAACAAATAGGAAAATCATATGCTTTAAACAAAGGAATCTTTTTAGCTTGCGGTAAATATATTGTTTTTACTGACGATGATGCGGAAATTAGAGATAAGCACTGGCTTGATTTACTTTATCTCCCCTTTAAAAACAATAGCCGTTTAGGATATGTCTCTGGCAACGTCATAGCCAAATCTCAGGAAACTTATGCACAAAGAGTTTGGGAGAGAAAAGGAGGACTCAGCAAAGGAAAATCTGCAAAATATTTTGATTCTTCTTATCTTCAACACTTTGATTTTCTCCCATGGCCTCTGACAAAGATCTGTGCAGGTGCAAACTGCATGATTCCAAAACAACTTTTGAAAGATTGCGGCTATATGAACACTTTGTTTGGTCCTGGAGCCATGATCCCTCATGGGGAGTCTCTTCTTATTGGGTACGAAATTATCAAGCGCGGTTATGAACTTTATTATGAACCAAGAGCGAAAGTCTATCATTCTCACCCTAAGAAAGTATCTACTCTCATGCATAAACTGTTTATCTATGGTCTTGGCGATACTGCTCTTCATACACACATTTTTCTCAAATATCATGATTTTAGAAGCCTTATCTGGGCTTTTGGAGGTCATCAATTTTATGTTTTTAAGAACCTCATCAAGTCTTTTTTTGGAGTTTATCCTCTTCCCCCTTACCTCACCTTTATCTCCTTCTTAGGCAGCTGTATTGGACCTATCTTCTTTATATATAAGTGGATTGTGACATAAATTCATGAAACTGGTCTTTGTAACAGGAAACCTAATGAAGGCAAAAATTGCCCGAGATATACTTAGCACCTATAATATTGAAGTCATACAACAAAAAGTCGATACACCAGAAATTCAAGCACAAACTGGAAAAGCAGTTGTTGAATATTCTGCACAATGGGCTAGTAAGTTTTTAAAAATGCCTGTAGTTAAAACGGACGTCAGCTACTGCATTCCTGCATTAAATAATTTTCCAGGACCATTTGTAAAATTTATAAATGAATGGCTCTCAGCGCAAGACATCTTAAAACTTATGCATAATAAAACAGATCGTAGACTTGAGATAGTGGAATTTCTAACATATGCAACGCCTGAAGGAACTTTAAAGACATTTGAGATAAAAAATCATTGCAAATTAGCTCGAGAAATTGCTGATAATACAAAAGGAAGTACTTTTGACAAGATCATAATTCGAGATGGCTCAACCGTCCCGCAGAACTTATTAGCTCCAGAGCAATTACAGAAAATCTTCAATGAACAACTTACTATCTGGCACGAATTAGGAAAATATCTGAAATCGATGAGAAAAGCAAAATGAAAGGAAAACTTGTTGCATTTACTGGATTAGATTGTGCAGGAAAGACGTCAGCCATTAGATCGACGAAACTTAGTTTAGAACATCGAAACATATCAACCATGGTTTTTGAAAACCATGCCCCTTATTCTGCATATTGGAACGTTTATAAAAAAATTGCAAGAGAATTTGCAGTGAAAGGAGAACAAGTGCCATATGAGCTAGACCGATTTATGCAAGCATTTGAACTTTGTTTGAACTGTGAAGAAACATTACCTCAGTTGATGAGGGAATTTGGTGTTGTACTTTCAGATAGATATGTTCTAGACAAAATTATTTATGGTCGTCTTCGAGGAAAACAGAACATCGCAGAAAGAGCCTTACAGACAATAAATTTTAGACCAGATCTCACAATTTTCCTAGACGTCAGCGTGGAAACTGCGATAAAGAGAATAAAAAGCAAAGGCGGACCAGAAGACTGGAAAGAACACCCAGAGATGCTTTATCGCGCTCATCAATCCTACAATGAAACATTAAAAGGCTTAGACATACCTATTGTTACTATTTGTGCTGAAAAGCCGTTAGATCAAGTTGTAGATCAATGTGTTGAAGAAATACTTAAATTAGTTTAGCTCTTATACGATAAATGTATACTTAGAGGAGATATGTACCTGATATGCCAAACGACCTAACAACTGAATTCCAACTGAAGCGCCTAGATGGAAAAATTCATGAACTTGAACAAAGATTAGCCAACGTATCTGCCGAGACTGCAGAAGCAGCAGATGCATTTGGTGATCTTATTGATAATGCGGAATTTGAATATTCTGCGAAACAAGAACACCTCGTTGTGCACCAATTAAGAGATTTAAGATCTCAAAGAGAGAGACTTACAGTCATGAGTACTAATGACATTGATTTAAATTCTGCTACAATTGGTACATCTGTAGAAGTTCTGGATATAGCTACTAGAAAGCCACATAAATATAATCTTGTTGGATTAGGGCCTGTTGACCTTGATCAAAATGAGATTTCATACAAAAGCCCTATTGGCCAAGCGCTTTATGGTCTAAGACGTGGACACTTTTGTAAGGTTAATACTCCTAAAGAAACGTTGGAACTTCTAGTTTTAGAAATATCCATATACACACCTTCTTCTTAATTTGCTTATTTTAATGTATTATGATATATTCTATAGCCTTTTTACTTTATTTCTTTGGAGAACCACAGTCAATAAGCTTATAATCCCACTAGCAACGTCGCTTCATTCTCATCAATGTACATCTTTAACTCACGGACTAAGAAGTCATGGACTTTCTTTGAGGGAGAAGAACATAAGGCTTTGGGATGGACTTCAGGGAATTTATGCGGAGGAAAAAGTAACCCTTGATTGTTGTTGAGGATTAAAGGAGTCAATGGTTTGCGGAACTGCTCGTCATGGGTAACCACAAAGACGCAAGACTTTTTGAGACATTCATGAATACCTTGATTGTTCTTGTCTTCCATATGGGCAATAACTGCCTTTTGGTTGTTGTTTAAGAAGTGGTGAAAGCGGATGCCCTTGACCTTACTTACTTTCCTGATAATGACGTCTTTCATAGTGTGTAGCGCAGATGTATATAGTCTAGGAGCTATATAAACCTTTTGTCCCTTTCGAGTGAGTATATGGTTGGTATATATTCATTATATTTTATCTTTGCTTTTCTGTTTGAGTTCTTGCTCTATAAACTTCTCAATTCTAGCACTCATGTTTATGCCTTGGGAAAGCTATTGTGCTACTCTACTAGCAATACCTTCTGCCTTACCAGCGCATACCCAGTTCATTTTTCACTTCAGGCGTAGAGAATACTTTAACAGCAGATTGTTGTTTCAACTGTTTGTCATTTGACCAGATGGGGCATCGCAATTTAAGCGCTAACGCAAAATAGACTACATCATCTGGATCCGGAGAGAGCGCGATTGCCTGTTCTTTGTAAGGCGCATATTCTTTAGGAGGTACGAACGTCACAAACCAAGAGATTACTTTTTTATACAAATCAAAGGCACTATCATCAATCTTTCCTTTCTTTTTTATTTCGTCTTCATACCTCTTTATTTCTTCCAAGGCATACGATGGCGCATATAATATAAGGTCATTCCGTGTTATTACTCTCCGCGTGAATGTCCGTTTTTTAAAGAAAGAAAACAAAATATTCATATCTACAACAAGATGCATTTATGTCGCCTCTTCGATAAAACGCTTGCTCATGCGCTTTTTTGCCTCTCTCCCCATGCGTAGGCAATCTTCTTCTGTAAGCTCTGAGTTCTCCAGCAACTTATCCAACTTTTTCAACAACAGCGCGCGCTTGACCTTATCCGCGAGGAATTCACGCACAGTTTCAGACCAGTTGAGCTCTGGCAATCTTTCCATATCTTTCTTTAACTCTTCTGGGATGGTGATGGTTATGTTGGGCATTGTATAAACCTCCTGTTCTTAATATATATTGTGTATCTAGTGAATGCTGTGGAAATATATAAATCTTGTGATACCTGAATTTGTTTAAATTTTGTTGAATCCCCTTACATTTCTTTCTTCTTTCCTTGCTGCAATTCTCCCTTAATATATTTCTCAATTCTAGCACTCATATTCAACCCATGTTCTTTACAATAAGCACGATAGTGACGCAAGAGTTTAGCATCTATAGTGAAGTTAGCTCTTTCCTTTGGATTTGGCTTGGGCAGCTTTCCTGTGCGTTCAAACTCTAATAAGGCTTCAAAGGCTTCTGGATGCTGTTCTATAGCTTGCTTGGCATACATGACGAGTTTAGACTGTTGCATTTTTGATCAATCTCCTTATATGCTGGATGTCTGTTATGTTCTTTTGGATGATATTTTTAACGACTTGATCTACTTTATAGATATCATAAGACTTATTTTTCATGTTACAAAATCCTATAAATACTGCTACTGCGGTTCTCTTGTTCCCTTCTCTGAAGACATGATCTAGGGCTATAGTTCTCAAGAGATAAGCTACTTGCGTTATCCAATCTTTTGACTTTTGGACTGCGCTTAAAGCAAATTCTAGACTACTTCTGTTCACTATCTCTCCTGTATCAAATTGCTTGTTGATGTCTTGGATTTCTTCTATAGTAATTATCATACATATACGTGTGTATATCTTTTATATAAACTTTATGGTTTGACTTCTTATGCTATTATATCCCTCTTAAATATAGTTTAAAAAATATATATATTCTATACTCTATATCCCTTATCTATATAAGCTCATTTACCACTATATAAGGATGAAAATCAGTATTTTGGGGATACTGTTAGTACTATTGTCTAGTGTGCTTGCTACAGCTGCAGAGACGACTGATTTTGACGCTACTCTTCCTTTGGAAGAACAAGAGACTGAACAGATCGAACAAACTGCTGATGAGCTTTCTGTTGGACAAGATATTATCATAAATACAGCAGCAGTGGTTGCACCAGAAGCGAAACAACGTCTTTCTGATGATCCTCAGTATTACTATCTTTCTTATTCCCAAGAGGACATTGCGAAATCACAAGAAGTCCTTCAAAAAAAGCTTGATATTCTCTATTATGTCTATGAACATCGATACTTAGTCCATGCTTCTGCACAAGAGTTAGCTGCTTTACAAGAGCAAGGTTATGTGGTTGATTATCGCTTAGTTCGTGAGAACAGGGAACGATACAACCTTGGCACTTTAGATACTGAAAACCTGTATTATGTGTATGCTTTCCGCGAATCTGATGTTCCTAGTGTGCAAACAGCTTTACAAGCACAAGATATCAAGATTATTACTACAAATTCCTATGTTACTGTCATTGATTTGAGCGCTGTCCGAGACAAAGAAGCTGTTTTACGTCAGATTGTAGGGATTGAAGGCGTGGAAGCAGCAGAACAGAAGCCTCATTATGAAGTCTTAAATGATCGAACGAATGTAGTTGTTGGCACTGAAGACGTCCGTAGACGTTATGGATTATACGGCGCTGGACAAATTATTGCTATTGCTGATACTGGTTTAGATACTGGTGTTTTAGCTACGTTGCATCCTGATATTCGTGGACGGGTGATTAATTTATCCGAATATGTTTGGGATCCTGGACAAATTTGTCAAGGAACTAATAACACTAATGATTTAAGCGGGCATGGCACTGCTGTTACTGGTTCTGCAGTTGGTAATGGTATTCAGTCCGGTAGTAATCCAGGACAACATAGTTATACAAACTCTTATGCTGGTTCTGCTCCTGAAGCACGATTGGTTTTCCAAGCAATTGGTTGCGACCCTGGTTCAACCGTATTTCCGCCACTACCTGCACAACTTTATCAACCAGCATATAACTTAGGTGCAAGAATTCACTCTAATAGCTATGGTAGTGGAAATGAAGATGGGGAATATAATATATTTGATAATTACAACGATCAATTTGTAAATCTAAACAAAAATTTTGTATTGGTTATGGCTGCTGGTAATGATAGATTTGCTAGCACTACAACGAATAATGCAAAAAATATTATTACTGTAGGTGGTTTTATTGTTGATCAATCAAATACTCAAATTTATGCTCGCGGTCCAACTCAAGATGGACGATTTAAGCCTGATATTTTAAGTGCAGCAGGTTCTAACGGTGGTGCTCCTGTAGGTATAAAAACAACTTATTCCTCTGTTCAAAATCCTTGGCCTTCGGGCGTTTGTCAGCAACTTACTTCAAACCCTGCTTATTGTTTAGCTTCTGGAACCAGTATTGCAACACCTAATGTCGCTGGAGCTGCTGCTTTAGTTCGTGAGTATTTCATAACTCGACGAAATGTACCAGACCCAAGTGCTGCATTAGTGAAAGCGGTCATCTTAAATGGTGGGGAAAGTATATTTAATGGCATTCCTAACCCAAATTATGGTTGGGGTAGAATGAACTTGGTTAATTCTTTTGTTAATGATATGTACTGGGACTTTGCATTCTGGGACAGCAGAGTCGGATTAAACAATAATAGTCAACGTGATCATACTATTTATGTAGAAGCTAGTGGAAAACCTTTACGAGTGACTTTAGACTGGACTGATCCTGCTGCTTGTCCTCAACCTACTTGCTCAGGAACATCACCTAAACTTGTGAACAATTTAAACCTCGTTGTTATTGCACCTAATGGTCAGCGTTACAATGGTAATGACCTTATTGCACCTTACGATGATACATGGGACGTACGCAACAATGTTGAACGTGTAGAGATTCTGAATCCTATTCAAGGTGTGTATACTCTCCAAGTTCGTGCTCAAAATGTACCTCTAGGATTACAAGACTTTGCTTTAGTGGCAAGTTATGATAATCTTCTTATCAGTTATGTTCCAGCAGCACCAGCACGTGTTTGCATGGTCAATGGTCAACCTTGCTGAGCAAAGGTTTATAAATCTCTTTTCCTTATCTTTTTGCTAGGTGATGTACTTGAAAAAAGGGGAAGAGGCCTTGGTTACCACAGCATTTTCTAACACTAGATCCATGATCACTTTTGTGGTTGCTATTTTAGTCCTTTTGGGGCTTTTTGTCATCCTGAATAGCTATTCCAATCTCGTTGAAGAACGAACTATTGTTGTTAAATCAGATAGTGATTTATCTTTAGCTAAACAACGATTGCAAGAACAGACACAAAAATTACAAGAAGAAGTAGGTGCTTTACGTGCAATCGTCAGCTAAATATTCTCTGGTTGTAGGTGTAATCTTTCTTTTTTTCTTCAGTATTCCTTTTAGTTCAGGCTTCTCTGGCAGTGATTTTCTTACTGACTATAAATCACTTATTGTAGGTTATATTTCTTTTTTCAAGCATTTTGGTCCTACTGGTCGTGCTGTAAGTAGTGGATCTTCTGGGTCTGGAAGTGAGTTATCTCCAGCACCCCAGCCGTCACCACAACATCCTTGCGATGCTGCAGGTAACTGCCCTATAGGATATTACTGTCAAAATAATAATTGCTATCAATACACTTGTTTTGACGACACGGACTGTCCACCTAATTTAGTCTGTCGCAATGGTGCTTGTGGATTACGTCCTTGCACGAATGATCGAGATCGAGATGGCATTTGTGATGATGTCGATAATTGTCCTGATCGCTATAATTTTGATCAAAGTGATATTGATTTTGATACTGTGGGAGATGTTTGTGATAATTGTCCAAGGAGATATAATCCTGACCAAATAGACAGCCATAGGCCACCCAATGGACGAGGAGATGCTTGTGACCCAGTCACAGATACTGATGGTGATCATGTCCGTGATGAAGATGATAATTGCCCAACTACTTATAATCCTGACCAAGAAGATGCAGACCAAGATGATATAGGAGATGCTTGTGATCCTTGTCCTTTAATTCGTGGACCTTGCAACCAATTGTGCACGATTACTACAGATACTTGTGATCCTGAATGCCCTCTCTATCCAAACGAACCGGCAGACAGTGATGGCGATGGGTTTGCCTGGGCTGGTTGTTTCAGAGAACAAACTGCCTGCAATAGAATGGTCCAGTGCTGTGAAGAGATAGCATTTACTCACTGCGGTGATTGTGATGATGTCGATGATGATGTAGGAAGGAACTCCTATCCTGGAGCAGACGAACTTTGTGACGATGGAGCAGACAATAATTGTGATGGTGACATTGATGAAGGATGTGGTGCAGATGATGAAGGAGAAGACGAAGATGACAGCACCTATCTCTTAGTTCGCACTCGAAATCCACGATCAGCAACAGCTCGTGAAGCCATGCTTATTGAAAATCTAGATTTAGCAGCATTGAAAAATCAGCTTATCACCTTACAAAAAGAATTAGCCTTGACACAAGCCACACTAAAAGCTATTCTCGCTTATTTCTATGCGACGGACAGCGCGTCAGACACTACACAACAGCTTCTGTACCTGCAGAATGAATTGGAACTGCTGTTAGCACAAGGGCGCTCCCTTATTGCAAAGATTGATGCTGAGGAACCTAATGAATTCATCTTGGAAGATACGCAACATCATTCTACAGACATTGAGCAAATGAATCTGGCACTGAAAGATGTATTAACGAGAATTTAACTATCTTTATTGTCCGTAAGCATCTTTATGTAACTTATGCACTTCTTTGTCTTCTCTGAGTATTTTCAATAGTTCATTAATTTCTTTTGCTACTGCATTCTTCAGATCAAGAGGATGTACTTTTTTCTCCTGAAACTCTTTCTCAAGGTCATCATAATTCTTGTATTCTTTCTTACCGCCATATTTCTCTGGTCTTTCTATCACAAATTTTTCGTTTTTATCTGATTTCATCACAAAGAGTAAGTATTTTGCCAAAGCCATGATCCCATTGTTTGGATCTCCTTCAATACACTCAGCTTTTTTCATTTTGTTGATGACCGCTTCTTCATCATCTAATAAATCTATCTTACTGTTTTCAATGCTAGAGCTCATTTTCTCTCCAACAAGCCCTCGTATTAAGGGATTGATAAGTTCTATTCGTGCTTTGTAGCCTATCTTTGACAAATATTCTCGCGCATAGACCATGATTTTTCTTTGATCCATACCTCCAAATTGCGCATCTACCTTGAGATATTCTTCGTCAAGCGCCTGCATCAATGGGTAGAGTATGCCTGCCATCTTTGGATTATCACCTAGTTTCACGACTTCAGCTGCTGCGTGCTTAGCCTCATTAATACTGGTAAAAGTACTTATTTTAAGCAGATCATAGAAATATTCTTTTTTTAGCTGTAAATCACTTCCTTTAATAAATTCTAGCTTCTTCAGATCTACGCCTATTGTTTTTAAGATGAGTGTTATCGCTCGTGTATAATATTTATTTCTCTTTTCTAATATTTCCCACTGTACACCCGCAAGAGCAGCATGCAAATCAGCAATTAATATCTTTACTTTTATCCCTGCTTTTAAGAAATCTGCTATCTTCAACATAGGGAAGAAATAAGCTATTGAAATACTTCCCGTGGGCATGGTACCCCAGTAGACACTTATCTCCTTTTTCTCTTTGAGAAGCTTCTTGAGATCTTCCTCTCCAATTACTTCCTGGAGATTCCTTGTTATCAAGTGTAATTTCTCTTCTTGATTCATGGTATTTTCTGATGTTGTGAGCTATTTAATCTTTTCTTTCGCTGATTTTAGAAGTATTTCCGGTTTCTAACCTTAACTTTCCGGATTTTCCTGACAAAATTATATAAAAAATATTTCCCCCATTACCTTATGACTTCCTATTATTTTGATGCTTCTATTTGGCTTGATATTTTTGAAGAACGAGAGGAGTCTTATCTCAATAAATATAAGTCTATTCGAAAGTTATTAAAACATATTATATCTTACGGCGAGACTATATTCTATAGTGGTGTTGTTTTTAACGAACTTATTCGTTTAGGATATACTAAATACGAGCTTTACCAGTTGTTTAAACCATATAGGCCATACCTTATCTATGTTTGGTATACTAACCATCATTATGGCAGAGCGAGGGATCTTGCGTTGAAGAGAAATCTCCCCTTGTCTGACGCTCTCCATGCTTTTCTTGCTAGAGACAGTAAATGTATTTTAGTAAGCAGAGATAAACATTTTCAACAATTACGAGATATTATTGTCACAAAAAGTCCTGAAGCCTTATTTTAACTTTTGTCTATTTCTTTTTTCCATTCTTTAGCCATTTCTTCTCGGACACGATGTAAGTCTTCATCAGTTGTTTTATGCTTATTGTTTCGTCTTAATTCCTCTATTTCCTTAAAAATTTCTTTCATCTCTCGTTTTGATATCTTATTTTGTATGGCATTTCGTATTGTTTCACGAACGAATTCTGTTTTGGTCGCATAGTTATGTTTTTTCATAAATTTTTCCATGTTTTTCGCTAATCCTTTTTCTAGTTTTATACAGAGTGTTTCCATTGTAATACTTGGTAATACCAGGTAATATTTAAATCTATCGTTTCTTTTTGAGCAAATAGACACCTAAGAGCATGACTGGAATGTTCAACAGTTGCCCCATGGTCAAAAAGCCAACCATCACTTCTGGTTCACGGACATATTCTATCACAAATCTGAGGATACCATAAAGCAGTAAGAATAAGCCAAATAAGTATCCTTCTTTATGCTCTTTCTTCGCTTGTATTAACAATATTATAAAAATCAAGAAGTTTTTTGCACTTTCATAGAGCTGTGAAGGATGACGAAAACCTTCAACACCAGGAAACTTGACAGCCCAAGAAACAGTCGTTATTCTTCCTGGTAACTCTCCATTGAGAAAATTGCCGATACGACCGAATGCTAAAGCCAGAGCAGCTGGAATCATCATGTAATCTGCGAGATGCAAAAATCTGATGTTCTTTTTCTTGCAGAACAACCATGTAGCAATTATACCTCCAACTAAACCGCCGTGAAAAGATAAACCTCCGTGCCAGATGGCAATTATTTCTACAGGATGCTGAAGATACCATGAGAGATTATAAAATAGTATTTCAAAGAGACGTGCGCCCAGGACGACACCTATCACCAGATACAGCATGTAGCTGTCTAGCTCTTCTTCCCTCATCTGGAGTTTTTTCTGACGAATGAAGTGTCGCAAGAACAGATAGGCAAGGACAAACCCTAAAGCATAGATAATACCATAATAGCGAATCTGGAATGGACCTACTTGGAGCAATACGGGATTAATGGTGTGAATAAACATGGATTTTCTTTCTTTTCTCTCCATAAAAAGATTTCCCCTTCTTAGTAACAAAGATGAGACGACAAGCTTTTATAGACTGTCTGTGTTTTTTGGTTTTATGCTAGAAAAAAAGGTGATCGCGGTCAGTGTTCTTCTTTTACTGGTAGGCCTAGGACTGGGAAGTCTTGCTACCCTTCTCTTGCAACAGCAACCTATCCAAGAACCTTTACAGCAACTGAGGAATTATGAACGCACCGTGACTGCCCAATTTGTAGCTGTTGATGAACGAGGAGAAGGTATTGTTGCAGATTTAGTCACTGAAGTCAGAGATGGGCAAGGATTAGTGCTGGTGAATGTCAATAATGTTTTAGCAGATGTCACTACACAATACAGCGCTCGATTAGCTACCGCAGTTGCCAGCAATTATACCAAGATTGATGTCTCTAACCTTGATATCATCTATAATCTGAAGTCTGAAGCTGGCATTGTTGCAGGACAAAGTGCTGGCTCTATCATGGCTGTTTCTACTATTGCTGCGTTGCAAAATAAACGCTTACGGGATGATGTCATTATTACAGGATCTATCAATGCTCTTGGAGAAGTTGTTGATGCTGGTGGATTACGAGCGAAAGCTGAAGCTGCAAAACGAGGCAAAGCAAAAACATTCTTAGTGCCGAAAGGCAGCGGTAGTCATTTACTCAACTTGACCAGAGCAGAGACTTGTTCTTCATATATTGGAAAGTCTTATTGCATTGTTACGTATCCTGGTGAACTTGTCAGCATTGGTGCTGATCTTGACCTTAACGTTGTAGAAGTAGAAACTGTTGCGGAAGCTATGGAGTATTTCCTATGATCTTGTGGTATAGAGTACGGAGACGATTATGGACTTTACTAGTTCCTACACTGTTGATTCTTCTGGTCTTTGCCGCTGGATTCAGTCTCGTATACTATGGGAAAAGTGTTCTGACTGGACTGGCAATTACGAAAATACCTTCTTCTCCTCAAAAGACGGCTGTACCGTTGCTTGGCGATCCTTTCGCTCTTGATGACTATGTTCCTGTCGAAGTGGAAGTATTTGCCGATGGCATTTTATTGCGAGGGCCTGACTGCAAAGGATTTTGGATAGCTATGCCCTATGAAAAAACGTTTTCCATTAAACGTGGAGAACAGGGCGTCTTTGACATTCGACCCACACAACATGATTTAATGTATGACATCTTGACCAATTACAATATCACGATGGACTATGCACGGATTGAACGGATGGAATATGACTTTTACTATGCGACGGTGCTGTTAGAAACTGATGAGAAGATCTTGCAGCTGGATACCAGACCGAGTGATGCTTTAGCATTGGCAAAGAGAATGCATGCGCCTGTGTATATCTCTACGAAACTTTTACGACAACAAGGGAAGACCATCTGCAATGCCACAACATGATGATCTTGATTTGGATGCTTTATTGCGAACACATGATCCGTCAGACAAAAGAAATAGAGTGCTTATTGCCCGAGAATTAGGTGACTATTGCTTTCCTCAAGGACCTCAACAAGGACCTGTATTACCCATAACCATCCCTTTTTATGATACTGTTGCCTGGACTCGCGCACAACTCTTGTTACGTTTTCCAGATTTTGTACGGCTGATCACTGGACGTGCCCAAGAATTTTCTCCTGACACTGTCTATTATACTATAACTGTTGACCGCTCTAGTAAAGACGGCGCCAAAGGATATCTTTGCTTAACTCCTTATACTTGAGGGAGTATTATCACTTCTACACTCTTTACCAATTTTTTGAACTTCTCCGCGTCCGCGTCTGTCCCGACAACACCTGCACCATAATGCATGGGGATAGCAATTTTTGGCTTGATGATTTCTGTAGCTTTTGCTGCTTCTTCCGGCGTCATGACGTAGGTTCCTGAGACCGGCAAAAGAGCAATATCTATATTTTTTAACTGCTGCATCTCTGGAATTACATCTGTGTCACCCGCATGATAGATTCTTTTTCCATTGAGCGTGATGATAAAACCGACACGACCATCTTCTTTTGGATGGAAGACGAATTTTCCTGAGCGAAACTTATTGGTATTATACGCTGGAATAGTTTCAATAGTAATTCCCTGGACTTCTTTTTTTTGGAATGGCTCGATAAGCACGACGCTACTAATCTTTTCTGCTATTCTTGACAACGTACTTTGACATTCTGGAATGGTAACAATCGTTGTTCCTTGCTTGAGCAGTTTTTCTATATCTTTCAAGCTGCAATGGTCTTGATGTTCATGCGTAATCAGAATGAGATCTGCCGCTTCTTTTGGCTCTATTTGATAAGGATCCAAATATATAACTTTATTTTCTGTTTTAAGCTTGAAACAATCGTGATTGAGTCGTTCTAGAGTTATTCCTTCAATATCCATATATGGTCACCTCTGGTTTTTTATTGTTTTTTCTACCTAAATCTTTAAAAAGGTTTGTCTTCTCTTTCCACAGATGAAAGTAAAGGGGGTTACACTTGCATTTGGCATCGCTCTCTCGTCTTCTTATTTTGCATGGTTAATTGTTGATTTATTTCTTGAAAACAGGAGCTATACTTCTTATGAGAACTTCTACATCCACGCTGCGGTCAGCTTTCTTATGGTGCTTGCTGGCTTATTTCTCAAACACAAAGTCATTAGATGGGGAATAATCTTTGGAGGTGTTCTTGTTCTATTTTTTAGCACTTTACTTTATACTTGGGATATTCTAGTACATATACTATGACCAACAAATAAAAATCTTGCCTTTCACACTTCTGATGAATCTTTTTCTTTGCACTATTAATTTATTGTTTATGTGGTCGCCCAATATTCTTGCGAAGATATCTTTATATATTCATCTTTCCTTCTCTCTTTTATGAAAGTCAAGGAAGTAGCAATGGTAGTTGCGTTAGCATTACTGTCAGCTTTCTTTGTCGGACTTTTAGTTGATGCTTTATATGTAGAACCTACCTATGATGAGTTCTGCAAACCTTCTGAACGTCCTTATCCTGAAAAGGCTTATCCTGTCAACCCGCCCAATTGCCCTCCTAGCAACTTAACAGCACAAGAACAACAACTCATCCTTCAATGCCAGGATGATAAAGGTACACCAGACTACTACGTTAACGATCAAGGATGCGCAACTGGTTTCAAGGAATGCAATTACTGTACCAGAGACTTCAATACTGCTTTGGCAACCTATAATAGAAACGTCTTCTTTATTGTGACTCCTTTAGGATTACTCGCTATTATTGTTGGACTCTTTATTAGCTTAGAAGTAGTGGGGTCTGGAGCTATGTTTGGAGGCATCCTCTTGATGGCTTATGGCACTATGCGATACTTCTCAGATATGAGTAAATTGATGCGCGTTGTTGTTATCGGGATTGAATTACTGCTGTTGATTATCATTAGCATCAAGAAGTTACGAAAATAAGGCATAAGCTATTTAAGCAAGTTCTGTTGTTGCATCACTATGGTCGACACTGTAGGGAGAAAGTTGGTTCGCATCATTGACAAAGCGACGTTTAAGGAAGTTCTTCTCTTCTGGATTCTTTTTATGTTCGTCTTTGGCTGTGTCTATTTTTCCCTGACTGTTGTCTCTGATGCTGTCCTCTACCGTGGCAAGGTTGTACAACCAACTCTTGGAAATTTTTTCCTGATGCAATATTTCAGCTTTATCACCTCTGTTTCAGCATCACAGGGTTATGGTGATGTATTTCCCCTTGGGGTGGCAAGATTCTTTGCTGTTTTAGAAGCGGTTACAGGATTATTGCTCTTTGGTATGCTCATTGCGAAACTCGTCTCGGTTAAACAAGAAGTCATCTTAGAAGAAGTGTATTCTATTTCCCATGATGAAAAGCTCAGCAGAGTGCGATCTACCATCAATGACTATACTTTGGATATGAACAAAGTCATGGATAAAATTCATCAAGGGCTCATCACCAAACGGAGCGTCAAAGAGTCGTGGGTACACCTATATACCTTATCAAAATCCTTGCAAGACTTAAACCACTTAATCTTTAATCCCAAGCGCGAATCTTCTGAATATGTGAAAACACTTGATTTCAATCAGCTCGATTTATTGATTGTAGGCATGACCTCTGCTCTTCAAAAGACCGTCCAATTCCTAGATCTTGTCGACCAACGGAAGCTTGAAATTGACAGAACACATGTCGCAGAGACCTTATCTGCCATTTATGGAGCCATGAAGCTTTTTGTTGACCATTATATTACTATCCCTGAGCTCCGCCACCAATTAGGCGACTTGCGCCTGCTCTTAGACTCCACCAAAACTCTTTTAAATAAGTATTTAGGATATAAAAAGTATATATGAGGGATAACCTCGTTTCACGAAGGGACCTTTTACGACTACACGACGACATTGGGGTTTGGGGGTGCTGCTAGGACTTGTTTCTTGTGAGAGCTCTCGCCTTTACAAAGACACTGGACTATCAGTGCTAGAGGAGCTGCAACGAAATCTCGCTTCACAGCAACAGACAGCATCTTTCTCAGAACAACAAATTTCTTTTTCATCACTTGAGGATAGGATTCATGGACCTTTTTCTTCTCCCGCTGTGGAAGATACTTTACTTTTTCACCGAGAACATACTTCTCTCCTTCCTTATCATCAACAGCAAGATCAACAACAAAGTTATACATTGGGACCCTTGTCCCTTTCAGCGCAGCCACCAACATTCTCTCAACAGCAAACATTGCAGCTGCAGGTCTCTTCCTTTCCTCTTCCTTTCAAAACACTGTCTTTTGCACAACCTTCTGATGAATCACCTTCTTTCTCTTCTGGCTATGTCTCCCGATCTTTGTCTTTCTTTCAGGAGGAATGGCAGGTGACTGGCGATAGACCACGAGATGGCGGGGAAGAGCAGGACATTCCGCTGGGCAAGCTTGGACGACTGCTGAGGAAATACCTGCTGGAAGACAGTGATCATCCTGTAGCGCAAACCTATAGAAACACGATGAAGTCTCTGGCGAAGCTGTCTGATGGACCAACACAGTGGCTGTTTGGCGAGCGGAGCAACTCTAGCATCGACTTTCGTTTAGGAACAGAGAAGGCTGGGATGTACTGGAAGGTTACTTTTGGTTCCAGCGATCGTTTCATTCTGGGCTATGAACAGGCAGTTACTAGCGGTGATACCAGCGCAAAAGATGGAGGAACTGCACTCTTTCTTACGTATGTGCATACCATTCGATAAGATATAGATTATTATTTATTAGTACACTTTGTTGAGCACTACCGCGACCTTGCTTGCGTCAACAATAGCTTTCACTTCAACGAGCTGGTTTTTCGTATAGCTTTTTTCGTCTTCACCAACGAGAATAATAAGATCATATTTTATGTCTCTTGTTTTGTCTAGCGTGTCTGCTATAATAATTCTTGGCTGCGCGCACCCACCAGGTGTTTCTAATTGACTATTTCCTGTGTTTGTTGGACAGGCTTCTTCGCCTAAGATCGCCTCAACTATGTATCCTTTGACGGTGATGGTTTTTCCTTTTAGCGCTGAACGATGCTCAATGACGTCTTTGACTGATAGAGGAGTTATTATTTTTGCCAATGGCAGATCAGCAACTGTCGCTAATCCTTCTTTATTTGGATCTGTTGGTTTGATAACACCCTTTCCTGGTTCATCGACGATGGTTTTTCCTTTCTCACCATTTGTTGTCTGCTCAGTTGTACAACTATTGATAGCAAATAATACTGCTACAAGCACTAGAATAATCAAAATAATCTTCATTTTCATGGATATATACATATTTTACCCCTTAAAAAAGCTTTTGGAAAACTATTTAAAGCATTCTTTCCCTTTTCTCTTAGGGTTCTGGTTGTTAGGAAACTTATGAAACACCTTATTGCCGTCTTAATGGGCGCAATCTTTCTGCTTAGCGCATGCACTCCGATAGGAGAAGAACCTTCTTTTTCAGACCAACGATTACAACAATTTACTACGAGCGAAGAATTGACTGCATTCCTGAAAGAACACCAGCAGCAAGCAGGTAATTATGGTGGTGGACCTCTGCTCTTTGCTGGAGCAATGGAAGACAGTGGTGCACCTGTGGAACAGAAAGCAGCAGTAGCAGGTGATCGTTCTGGCAGCAGCTATTCTCAAACCAATGTTCAAGTGGAAGGCGTTGATGAAGCGGACATTGTCAAGAATGATGACAAATATATTTACACATTGACACAAAATAAGGTTGTTCTTGTCGATGCTTATCCTCCGACTACAGCAACTATCACAGCAACGATCGAGATTCCTGGACAACCGAGAGACTTGTTTGTCAATCGGAATCGCTTAATAGTATTTACTGATTTGTATCAACCCCTTTACTACGCGAAAGGCGGTGATGTTGTTCTTGAGCAAACTGCGAAGCTTGCGGCTCCCAGCAGCATTCTGCCTCCTGAATACTATCAACCACCAAAGACTGGCGTGCTGATTTATGACACGACCAATAAAGAAAATCCTGAACTGGTTGCGAACTATACTGTCGAAGGGAATTACTATCAATCGAGAATGATTGGTGACTATGTGTATGTGATCGCGCAGCACACTCCTTCCTATGGCGGCGGACCAATACCTTTGCCAGCGTTACGCTCTGAAGACAGCATAGTGATGGAGTCTCCAGTTGCTTACTTTGACAATTGGGAGCCACAACTCAACTTTAATTCTATTGCTTCCTTTAACTTGAATGATGTGGAAGATGTGAATTTACAGACGTTCATGCTGGGCTATGCCAATACTCTTTATGTCTCTGAAAAGAACATGTACATCGCGTACCAAAAACAACCGCCATACCTTTACTATGAACAACAGGAGCATCAGAAGTGGAATGACATCATTTTACCTCTCCTTCCAAAAGCGTTGCAGGAAAATCTCAAATCCATTCAGCGCACTGTTAAAGATCCTTATGAGCAGCGCATCGAAATGCAAAAGACGTTGGAAGACTATTATAATTCTTTTCTGACTGAGGAAGAACGAAGAGTTGTCGTTGAAAAAATACGAGCAGCAACAGAAGCTTATGAAACTCAACAGCAACTCGATAGGATGAAGACCATTATTCATAAACTTTCTTTGGAAGAGGGAATTATCAAGTATGAAGGCAGGGGAGAAGTGGAGGGACAGCTTCTGAATCAATTTTCCCTGGATGAATACAAGGACTACTTACGCGTCGCCACTACCACTTACCTGTATGTTTCCACGGCGCCAGAACAGCGCTACAATAATGTGCATATTTTAGATGAAGACTTGGAAGTCGTTGGTAGTCTTGACCATCTCGCGCCTGATGAACGAATCTACTCTACAAGATTTATGGGTGACAGATTATACATGGTCACGTTCAAGCAGGTTGATCCACTTTTCGTCATTGATTTATCTGATCCAAAAGCACCGACAGTTCTGGGCAAGCTCAAGATTCCTGGCTTTTCGAATTACCTGCATCCGTATGATGAAAACCATATTCTTGGATTAGGGCAGGATACGGTTGAAGAACAAGGACGAACTATGACTGGCGGGTTGAAAATAGCCTTGTTTGATGTCTCTGATGTGAACAATCCAAAAGAACAGGCAAAACTGATTATTGGCAAGAGAGGAACATACTCAGATGTCTTTACTGACCATAAAGCCTTCTTGTTTGACAGCGATAGAGACTTAGTGATTTTCCCTGTGAGCGAGACGAAAGACGCTAACTGGGAACATGTCTGGCAAGGAGCTTATGTGCTACGAGTAAAACCAGACATCGGCTTCTTGACTTTGGGCAAAATTACGCATGGAACATATGATCCACAACAACCTTATGACACTTATTCTACGCAAGTGAAAAGAGCTTTGTACATCAATGATATTCTCTATACTATCTCTCCGAAGAAGATTAAGATGAATGATCTGGATGACTTGCAGATTGAGCATAAGACCCTTACACTGCCCTACACAGAAAATGTGTATTATGGTCCTATAGCGTATTGAAGCAATATTTATATACTCTAGTATATACATCCTTCTATGAGCTTTAACGCAGATCTGCACACCTATGGATGGTTAACCTTTGAACGAGGCACATTTGAACTACCGGGCGTTTCTTATCGTGGAGAACGTTCACTTAAGACATTGGTAGATCGGTGTACTGCAGTTGGTCTCGATATGATAGGTTTTGTCAATTTTGGTGATCGTCGTTTTGAACAATTGTATGAAACAGCAAAATCACTCCCTCAGGGATATCTCTTTACTATAATGCGAGAAAAAGGGCAACCTATAGGCTTAGCTGTTCTCCCTCCTCTTCAACGACTTGTGTATATTCTTCGTGGACAGCAAGTTCTTACCAAAGATGGTCATGTCCTAGTGTTAGGAGCACCACAACAGTTTGCAGATAATCAACCTATAGAGAGAACCTTGCAGGAAGCTCGAGATTTAGGTGCACTCATTATTGCGCCAGGACCTTCTTTTGTTCAAGGCAAGAATGTTGAAGGGACTGTACCTGGGCGTGCGGAATACACATCACCCCTTGCTACCCAAACTTTAGAAAAGACTTTTGATCGTTTCCATTCTTTTTTTGATGCAGTTGAAACGTTTAGCGCAAGCCCTTGGCCCAGATCTTTTAGAGATTTATTTCGCTTAAAGCAACAGAATGAAGCGTCTGCACTTTTTGCTCAACGATATGACATACCAGCAATTACTGTTTCAGAAGCACATGCTCTCTCTCATTTAGGACATGCTTACATTTCTCTTCCTACACCCATAAGAGATTACGAGCCAGTATTAGAAAAATTACGAGAACAATTAAAATCAAAGGAATATACTGCTCACCAAGAAACTGTCTCTCTTCCTGGCATGGCACGATGTTTAGCTGCTGATTTATGGAACCATTTCCGTGTTCATCGTGGCTGGTTACAGATACGTAGGGAATAAATTTATTTAACTCCTCTTTTTTTGAGATATTGAATTAAATCTTCTTCTGATTTACCTATAGAAGGATCTCTTTGTATATCTCTTATTCGTTTTTTAATAATATCATCAGACATGTCTAAGAAACTCTTCTCTTGTGAGTTTTAAATCATGTTTTATAATTTTGTTGAGAAGACCTCTATCAATCTCTTCTCCCGGATGATTTGGAACTGTGGTTGTTCTGCCGTCTGTATGTTGAAAAAACATATGACTTCCTTCCTGTCTTATACATATGAATCCTATCTTCTGAAGAATCTTTGCAAATTCTTTTGCTGTGAGTAATGGTAGTTTTGACATCCCTAAACTTCTATCTGTTGCACACTTAGGAATTTTGTCTTTGGTTCGTCTTTGGATTTTACTTTGAGGTATCCTTTAATGGCTTCCTTGATTCTTTTCACTAGTTCTTCTTGTGTCTTAGCCTGTGTTCTACATCCTGGTAATTCTATGACTTCTGCAATGAGATATCCATCTTCTCCTTGTTCTACCACAATGTTATATGTTTGAGCCATATCCATCAGAACTGCCTCCTTCGTTTATATGTTTTTCCTAAGCTCAACTTTGAGCTCCTTTTACTTTTGTTTGTTTTTGTTCTTTATCTGTATTCCTGAGAAAAAACCGGAAATCTTTCACTTCTCCTCTGTCATTACTCAGTAACTAAACTATAAGGAAATACTTAAATATGGAGTCTTCTCATTTTTAGTGATGAAACATACTCTTATCAACATTCGTACTCTTTTTCTTTTCTGTTTTATCATTGCAGTTCTTTTCTTTGGTTTTTTGACTCTAGCTGAATCAAAAAAGGCAAATACTGAAGATGTAGCCCTTTCTCTTCTCTTTTCTAATACTCCTGGGCAAGAAGAAATTTTTCAAAAAATAGATTCTGCAAAACAATTAGATCCTGTTGCAGCTATTATGGAGAAAGCTAGAATGAATGAGGAAGCTACTGAGGAAAAGGCAGATGATTGAGACATGAAAAATAGTTTACTTCTTCATATTCTTCTTGTCTCTATTTTTATTGCCCCTATGACTGTTGCTGATCAAGTCTTTATTAAACAAGCTACCTTACCAACTCCTTTAACTTCTCACGATTGTGTAGAAAATAGTTTGACCCATAAAATCTATTGTTTTGGTGGTTATACAGGAAGTACAACAACAAATCAAATTATTGAATATGATTCTATTAATGATAACATATCAATCATGAACACTCAACTTCTTAGTCCACGTTCTGGATTAAATTGTGCGGAAGACTCGTCAACTCATAAAATCTATTGTTTTGGAGGCAATACTCAAGAAATAACAGAGTATGACTCTTCTTTGAATAGACTAATCTTAAAAAATGCACAACTTCCAACTTCAAGAAGTGAGATGGGATGTGCAGAAGACTCTTCTACTCATAAGATTTATTGTATAGGTGGTTCAAGTGGTTCTGGCCCGTTGAGTGATATATTAGAATATAATCCTCAAACAGATACTCTTCAACGAATGTCAGCACCATTTCCTGGTGGAAGACGAGCTTTAGCTTGTGCTGAATATAGTAATACTCATAAAATTTACTGCTTTGGTGGCGAATTTCAGAATTCAGTCTTAGAATATGATCCTGGTAGGGATCTCTTAGTTATAAAGAATGCTGTTCTTCCTACAGCACGAAGATTTGTAGACTGTGCATCAGTCCCCTCTACTAAAAATATTTATTGTTTTGGAGGTGATGATGTCACAAGAGTTACGCTAAAACAGATTGTTGCCTATAGTCCTGATAATGATACTCTCACTATTAAATCCGCTGAACTTCCTTCTGGGAGATTCGCTTTCGGATGTGCTGCAAACTCTAACACTCATAGATTTTACTGTTTTGGAGGTACTCTTGTTGCCACTTCTTTATACACGAACCAGATTGTCGAGTATTCTGATAAATTACCACCCATCTTGATTCCCATTGGTAATAGAACCTTTATAGAGAATGAGACGTCCATCATTCAATTGGAAGCTACGGATCCAGACAATGATACCTTAACATTTGCTACTGATGCTGCATTGGTCTTGCCAAGTCCATTTTATTTTAATGAAACAACAGGTTATTTTGCATGGACACCAACATTTTATGACGAGGGAAATTACAGTGTTACTTTTTCTGTAAGTGATGATGAAAACACTGTTTCTGAAAGAATAAACATCGAGGTTGTTGATACACCTTATATTAATCTTGTCTTAAATAATATACCTATTTTAGGTGATACTCTTAATTTCAGTCTTATAGACACTGCACATCCTGGCGCTTCTTATTTCTTGTTATTTTCAATAGCAGATACTCCAGGAATCAATCTCTCAGATGGGCGCGTCATACCTCTATACCCTGATGGTATCTTCTATGCTTCATTATACTACCCACTGCTTATAGGTTTATATGGATCACAAAGCCGACTAGACCAATTTGGCAATGGAGAAGCATTCTGGAATATTCCACCTATTCGAGAATTGGCAGGCTTTGAACTCTCTACTGCCTTTGTTACCATTGATCTTCGTGCCCCCCTCCCAGGAGCTATACTTTCAATCTCATCTGCCAAAAGGATTAAAATTCTTCCGAGAAATTTTACTGTAGATAGTAATACAGTAGCACTCTGGCATTTTAACGAAGGAAGCGGCAATATAACACAAGATGCTAGCAGCAATGGGAATGATGGTGTGCTTAAAAATAATGTTACCTGGATTACTGGTATTGACGGAAACGCTTTACGCTTTAATGGTGTTGATAACTATGTGGAAGTTCCTGATAGTTCTAGTTTGCAGATTACTGATGCCTTTACTCTAGAAGCATGGATACAAGTTGAGGATATTCTTTCTGATTCTACAGTCGACACTCTCATCGGTAAAGATCACCAATATGCTTTTGGCATAGGAGATACTCTCTTCCCAAGAAATATAGCTTTTGGCTTTGAGAACCAGACTCCAAATATCTGTGATCCAACTGGATGGTGCGATGGCAATGGACCAGTTCCTTTCAACGAATGGCATCATGTGGCAGTACAATATGACGGACAAACGATGAAGACGTTCTTAGATGGTCAATTACAAAACCAGTATTCAGCACAGTTTACCATTCCTGGGGCACCAACACCTTTAGCTATCGGAGCGAGAATTATCTTCTTACCTGAAAGTGGACCAACTGCATTCTTTAAGGGAACCATAGATGAAGTGAGAATCAGTAATATTGCCAGATATTAATTAATATACTCGACTTTACTCTGTGTAGGTTTTATAAACGTTCATTTTACCTTGTCTATGACTGGGCATAGCTTGCTGATGGTTGTGTTTTTTAGTCACGTCTAAGGTTATTACTTCAATCCACCCATTCTACATACTGTTGTTCCACACTTAGGGCACTTGCCTTTTGCAATCTTTGTGCCTTTTGCTGTCAGGCTTTCAACTGGGTCCTTAATTTCTACTTGTTCTTTACACTTCACACAATATCCTTTTGTTGTCATGGTCTTTCCTCCTCTATGGAACATACTTGGGGGTGTTTTAAAGGTTTTGGTAACAGTTTACTTGGGTATATCCTTTAATGGCTTCTTTGACTCTTTTTACTAATTCTTGCAGTGTCTTAGCTTGGGTTCTGCATCCTGACAGTTCTATGACTTCTGCAATGAGATATCCATCTTCTCCTTGTTCTACCACGATGTTATATGTTTGAGTCATATCCATAGGATTGCCTCCTTCGTTTATATGTTTTTAAAATATTTCCTTACTATTTTTTTCTCCTTCCAGATAATCTTCAACATCCATGTTACTTTCTATTCCTAAGTCTGCTAAAAGGTCTATCATTGCAGAAATTGATATTCCTGCTGTTTCAGCCGTTTTACCAAGAGATATCTTTCCTTCTTTATATTCTTTGATTGCGAAATACACCCTTCCTTGCTCAACTAAATCCCTTACTATCGTCGATTTATCTTTTGCTGTAGCAGTCGCTATCTTTTCTATTGCATCCATGTCTTGCTTAGGCAATCTTACTGTTATGACATTATTCATTCGTTTCATTGTCAAGAGTCTCCTTCACTAGATTCATAATCTCTTTTGAGTATCGTCCATATTTCTCTAATTTTCTTAGGTAATTTTCTGCTTCTTTTTTTTGAACGATCTTTCTTTTATGAAGCTGTACTATAATATTAGGCACAGTTATATATTTAATCCTCAATATTTTACATGCATTGAGTGCTCTCTTATCATCTGTAATCAATGGACTATTAGTTTCTATACAAGCAGTTATACACTCTGCTTCACCATCGCCTAAACTGAAATCTTCCTTTATTTTCAGATATGTTTTCTTATTTTTTATTGTGATCTGATCTATCTTTTTCTGTTTTACTCTTTCTTCTATCATTTTTGCATCAAATGTGCTTTTTTGTTTTGCGCTTTCATCATATACTTTTTCTGGAATCGTTATCTTTTCTTTTATATGATCTAATGTTTTATCCAATGCGCCTATCTTTGCAAGTAAGATTAATGACGAGCTATCGATAATGTTCATGTAATCTATTGTAAGACACTCGTAGTATATAAGCTTTTGTTTTTTTCACACTTCTCATGCTACCCCCATAGATTTTATAAAGCAATTTTCGTTATAGTAGAGGCTATGATCACTTATCTGGAAAAACCACAGTCGAAAGAGACAGTACAGAAGCTGTTACACCCTTTAGTTAACCAGTGGTTTTTCTCAAAATTCAAGGATTTCTCCCTGCCGCAGCTCTATGGGGTCAAGGAAGTGCATGACAGGCAAAATATCATGGTTGTGGCTCCCACAGGCTCAGGGAAGACTTTGACGTGCTTCTTATCGATTTTAAATGAATTAATACGCCTCGCTGACGAACAGAAGCTGGAAGACAGGATTTATGCTGTCTATATCTCTCCTTTGAAGGCCTTAAATAACGATATTGCGAGAAATCTGAAAGAACCCTTGGCAGAGATGCTCATACTTGCTGAACAAAAACACAAGGATTATCCTATTCGTGTGGGTGTCAGAACTGGTGATACTACAGCCACAGAAAAACAGAAGATGCTGAAGCATGCACCACATATTTTAATCACTACTCCAGAGTCCTTAGCTATTCTGCTTTCCAGCGATAGATTCCGAGAGTTATTGCGTGATGTAGAATGGTGTGTGGTTGATGAAGTGCATGCGTTAGCAGAGAATAAACGCGGTGTGCATTTGTCGTTGTCTTTGGAACGATTGCAAGAATTAGCACCGAAGATGACTCGAGTAGGATTGTCTGCGACTGTTGAACCTCTGGATGCGGTTGCGAATTATCTAGTTGGCATGCGAGACTGTAAAGTTGCTCATGTGCAGTATAAAAAAGAGTTTGATCTGCAAGTGATTAGTCCATTGCCTGATCTGATTGACACGACGCATGCTAAACTGCATAATGCTATTTACCAGACTATGGATCAATTGATTCAGGAGCATAAGACGACATTAATTTTTACCAATACTCGTGCAGGCACAGAACGTGTGGTACATCACCTGAAAGAACGTTTTCCTACCAAATATACAGAAAATATCGGAGCACACCATGGAAGCTTGAGCAAGAGACATCGTCTTGATATTGAACAACGGCTCAAAGAAGGGAAATTAAAAGCTGTGGTTTGTTCTACATCTCTTGAACTAGGCATTGACATCGGCTATGTTGATCTCGTCATTTGTTTAGGCAGCCCGAAGTCTGTAGCGCGCTTCTTGCAGCGAGTAGGCAGAGCTGGACATTCGTTGCATGAAAAAGTAAAAGGAAGATTAGTCGTTATGGATAGAGATGATCTTGTAGAATGTGCAGTCTTGTTGAAAAACGCTGTTGAAAAGAAGATTGATACTATTCATATTCCAGAAAACTGTCTGGATGTGTTGGCACAACAGATTTATGGCATGGCTATCGCAGACCGATGGAACATCAAAGACGTGCTTGCCATGGTGAAACGAAGTTATTGCTATAGAACCTTATCAGAAGCTGATTTCCTAGATGTCATTAAATATCTCGCTGGAGAATACGCGACGCTTGAAGATCGACATATCTACGCCAAGATCTTTTATGATCATGCTACTGGTGAAATAGGCAGACGAGGAAGATTAAGCAGAGTCATTTACATGACTAACATAGGCACTATTCCTGATCAGACTAGTATTCTCGTGAAAGTCAATGAAAGTGTTGTTGGAACACTTGATGAACCGTTTTTGGAACGACTCCAACGCGGAGATGTGTTTGTGTTGGGCGGACAGACGTATGAATTCTTGTTTGCTCGAGGCATGGTCGCACAAGTGAAAGCTGCTGCTGGACGACAGCCTACTGTACCTAGCTGGTTTTCTGAGCAATTGCCGTTAAGCTATGATTTAGCCATGTCGATACAGAAGTTCAGACGACTGATGGATGATATGTTTGTGAATAAATATAAGAAAGAAGAGATTCTGGAATTCATTCGAACCTATTTGTATGTGGATGAAAACGCGACACAAGCTATTTACCGATATTTCTATGAACAGTATTTGTTTGCGACTATACCCCATGACAAACAGATGCTCGTAGAGTTTTACCAAGATGACGTAACGAACAAGAAATATGTGTTGTTCCATTCGTTATATGGACGAAGAGTCAATGATGTATTGAGTAGAGCTATTGCGTACGCTATCTACAAATTGCAAAAGAAAAAGCCACGAGATGTTGAACTAGGCATTAATGACAATGGCTTTTATTTAGCGTCTGAGAAACCTATACAGGTGTTACGGGCGTTGGATGCTTTGAAACGAGAAGACTTGTGGGCTGTGATGAAACTAGCTTTGGAGAAGACTGAAGTATTGAAAAGAAGATTCAGGCATTGCGCTGGACGCGCATTGATGATCTTGCGTAACTACAAAGGACGAGAGAAGAAGGTAGGGAAACAACAAGTGAGCAGCATGATCTTGATGAGCGCGCTTAGACGTATCAGCGATAATTTTTCTATTCTCAAAGAAGCAAGGAGAGAAGTCCTGGAAGACTTAATGGATATTGAGCATGCAGCTGTCGTGTTACAACAACTTCGAGAACGAGACATTGACTTGAAGCAATTCCATACTCCTTTGCCCAGTCCTTTTGCCTTTACCTTGATCACTGAAAGCTATACTGATATTCTCAAGATGGAAGACAAGGTTGAATTCATCAAGAGGATGCATAAGAACGTGATTGCTAAATTAGGGAAACAATATGATGTGCAAGAGATTATAATCAAAGAAGAGTAGTTTATTACTACTAGTCATCACAATGTCTTTCGCCAGTAGGCAAAGGAGTAACAGGCTCTGATATTTCTGCAAAATACTGACCTATTTCTCTTTTTATTCTATCCCACAAGGCAACTTCTTTTCGAGCATTATGACTCATTACAGCATTGAACTGGAGGGAGTTTACTCTTTGAGCATCAAAACAAGTATCAGATTTCTTACATCTAAAACTAGCAATTGTTCCTTCAACAAGATCATAGAAACTTCCTCTTACTTCTAACCCTGTTGTTGTTAGAGTTGCTTCTTCTCCAGTATAATCACGATTTATTCCTTCCCTTATCTCATAAGCAACTCTTCTCCTTAATTTGAGACCAACATAGTGTAATAATTCCTTTATCTCCTGAGCATCTCTCGGTAACGGAAATTCTACAGTTGTTTTTCCAACCACTTCTTCTAGTCTTTCTTCTGGCATCTTTTCTTCCTCTTTTTTTGCCATATAAACTTTGTGGTAGTTACAAGGAACCTCACTATTTATATACTAGTATCGGTACCGATATATCGGTGTCGATATAATGCATGAAGGCTATCTTAAGATTGGAGTTCTGAAGATTCTCTCGAAACAAGAGCGTAGCGGCTATGACTTGATGAAAGAAATAGAGCACCATACTGGAAGAAAACCAAGCCCAGGATCGATGTATCCTCTTCTCAAATCATTACAAAAAGAAAAACTCATCACAGCTAAAGACGAGGGGCGAAGTACTATTTACTTATTAACCTCACGAGGAAGAGACTACCTCAAAGAATTACTTACTCATCGAACAGAAATGCTGCATCACATGCAGAAAAACCTGCAGTTTATGGAACAAGTTTGTGGCGAAAAACAACCAGGCATTCAGAGAATGTTCCAACGGATCATCAAAGGCAAGATACCTTTTGGGCCTTTCACCCATGATCTTTCTCAACTACGAGACACTGTCTTGGCTGCTGCAGAACGACCTTTGACGAAACAACAAGAACAACATATCTTGAAATCCATCATCCAAACAAAAAAGGAGATTGAGTACATATGCAAAAAGTCCTGATTGAACTGAAAGATGTGTGGAAAACCTATCAGATGGGAGAAAATATCGTCCATGCTTTACGAGGCGTTTCTTTCAAAATCCATAAGGGAGAATTTGTTGCTGTTGTTGGACCTTCTGGGTCTGGAAAAAGTACTATGATGAATATTATTGGCTGCTTGGATATTCCCACTAAGGGAAGTGTTTTCCTTCATGATCATAATATTGCCCATCTTTCTGAATCACGATTAGCATCTATTCGTGGCAGAACCATTGGATTTATTTTCCAGCAATTCAACTTGATACCGACGTTAACTGCCTTAGAGAATGTTGCGTTGCCTATGCTGTTTCAGGGAGCTCCTTTAGCTACTCGAAGCGCTAAGGCAAAACAATTACTGATAAAATTTGGGTTAGGAGATAGAACTCATCACAAACCGAATGAGCTCTCTGGAGGACAAAGCCAGCGAGTCGCTATTTCAAGATCACTAGCGAATGACCCTGACGTCGTTTTAGCAGATGAACCTACAGGCAATTTAGACTCCAAGACTGGCGCAGACGTCATGCAGACATTAGCGGAGATCCATGAGAAACAAGGCAAGACTGTTGTTTTAGTCACTCATGACTTAAATTTAGTCCATCACGCTGAACGTGTCATCCACTTGAAGGATGGCATGGTCGAAAAAATTGTTCCAGGAGGCAAGAAGAAACGATGAAATCCATTATCTATCTATTGAGCTTATTGCTGCTGAGCACATCAGTATTTGCAGCAGAAGCAGGATTAATCCGAGTTGACATGCTTGGACAGGATCCTGATCCAGTGAGAGCTGGCGATGTCGTTGAAGTCAGATTTCGCATTGAGAACTGGTGGGAAGACACTACACAAGAAGTAACCATTGAAGTTGTTCCAGAATATCCTTTCTTACTTTACGGATCTGGCAGCAAAAATCTAGGACGTCTTGAGGGAAGAAAATTTGGTGCTGATGCCGTGTTTGCAGACTTCAAATTACGTGTCGATCCTGCAGCAGTTGATGGAGAACAAGAATTGAAAGTCAACATCTATAACGGTGACTCCAAAATAGAATACAATGACCAATACTTCATTGATATCGAAAACGAGAAAATTTCCTTGAAGCCTTATGTTGCAGCAAGTGACTTAGTGGTTGGTGGCAACAAAGGTAGTATCACTATAGACATTGCCAATAGTGGCGGTTATGATGTGAACTCTCTGGAATTACAATTGTTACCTTCAGAGGATTACAAACTCTTGTCGACTAGCAACTACATTTACATCGGTGATGTTGATGCTGATGATGTAGAATCTGAAGACTTTGACATCTATGTCGAGAAAGATGTGCAACAAGTCAAGATTCCTTTGCGGCTCACCTATGAAGTTGATGACCATGATTATACTGATGATTACACGTTGACTTTGAACTTACTGACGACGTCAGAAGCAAAGAAGTTGGGATTAATCAAGAGCAGCACAGGCACTTGGGTAACTATCCTCGTTGTCTTGGTCATTGTCGGCTACATTGTCTATAGGAAGCGCTTCAGAAAACGATGATCAAGGATTATCTGCAGCTCGCTTACACTTCCCTGAAAAACAGGAGAGTTCGTAGCTGGCTTACTATGGTAGGTATCTTCATAGGGATAGCTGCAGTGATATCACTCATCGGGCTTGGACAAGGACTAAGAGTTGCTATTATGGGGCAGTTTAACTTTCTGACGACGGACATCTTGACCGTCCAAGCATCTGGACTTCAAACAGGGCCTCCTGGAGAAGGTGTTGTCAAGCCGCTGTTGGATTCTTATGTTGCTGACATCAGCAGTATTCCTGGTGTTGATCGAGCCATCGGCAGACTTATTGAGAGTGCGAAAATAAAATATAATAGTGTCACTGATTTTAGTTTTGCTGCAAGCATCCCTGATGGACAAGACAGACGAGAAGTTGAACGCATTACAAATCAGGAAGCTGCTGAAGGACGATTGTTGAAAGACGGTGATACCAACAAAGTTGTTCTAGGAACAAATTATGGAAAATCTGAGACCTTTGGCAAACCTGTCCAGCTTCGCGATACAGTCCTTGTGCAAGGAGAGGAGTTTGAAGTTATCGGTATCCTGAAGAAAAAGGGAAGCTTCATCATTGACAATGCCATTCTTATGAATGAGGACATACTCAAAAAATTGTTTGATATCAATGATACTTACGATGTTATTGCTATCAAAGTTTTACCTGGCGCAAGCATGGATGTCGTGAAACTACGGGTTGAAAATTACTTACGGAAAGAACGCGATGTGAAGAAGGGAGAGGAAGACTTTTCTGTGCAGAGCCCTGAACAGGCATTAGCTAATTTAGATTCTACCTTATTTGCTGTGCAGATCTTTGTGTATGTGATTGCTGGCATCTCCATTATTGTTGGTGGCATAGGCATTGCAAACACCATGTATACCTCTGTTGTTGAACGCACGAAACACATTGGCATCATGAAAGCTATTGGCGCACAGAAGAAGATGATTTTCAGTCTCTTTTTATTAGAGTCTGGCTTCTTAGGTTTTGTTGGAGGATTGGTTGGCATTCTGATTGGTGCAGGCATTGCTTATGGACTGGCATTTGTCGGATCTACCGCCTTGGGCAGTGATCTCATTCGTGTTTCGTTGAACTGGTTTATTCTTGTTGGAGCATTATTATTTTCCTTTGTCATTGGTACAATTGCCGGATTTTTGCCTGCAGTACAAGCTTCTCGTTTAGTTCCTGTTGAAGCGTTGAGGTATACCAAATGATTCGATTAGACCTCATGAAGTATTCTCTAGCAAGTCTTTGGATACGTAAACGAAGAAGTTTTTTGACGATTCTCTCTGTGTTTATTGGCATTGCTGCTATCACTACTTTGATTAGCTTTGGCCAGGGCATTTCCGCATTTGTCGAACAGATTTCCCAAGAAATGGGCAGGGACAAACTCATGGTGCAAGCAAAAGGTTTTGGTTTTGGACCTCCCTCTTTGGATAGTAATGTTCGCATGGATGAATCTGATTTAGAAGCTGTCAGAAAAGTAAAAGGCGTTAGCGAAGCTACGGGTATGTATGCTGTCAGCGGTGAAGTAGAGTTTAACCATCAGAAGAAATATGCCTATCTTATGGGTGTAGACTACAAAGAGTATAGGCAACTGCTGGAAGAAATGTTTGCTTTGGACATTGTCGAAGGCAATCCTTTGCGCGGCACTGAAAAAGCGAAAGTAATTTTAGGATATAATTATCAGCTTAAAGACAAGATTTTCAAACAACCAGTCCAAGTACGTGACAAGATTCTGCTGAATGGCAAAGCATTTACGGTTGCTGGATTCTATGAGGAAGTTGGTAATCCACAGGATGACTCTAATATTTTTATCACCAAGGAAGCCATGGAAGCTACATTTACGCCGAAGAATTACATTTATCTGTTAATCCGTGCTGCACCTGGTGTTATACCTACAGATCTTGTTGACAAAGTTACTGATAAATTACGCGATCATAGACATCAGGATCCTGGTGAGGAAGACTTCTTTGTGCAGACGTTTGAACAAGTGATTGCTACGTTTTCCTCTATCTTAAACATCATTACTGGCGTGGTTATTCTTATTGCTTTTATCTCTGTGTTTGTCGCTGCTGTCAATATCATGAATACTATGTATACTGCTACTTTAGAAAGAACGAAGGAGATTGGCGTGTTCAAGGCGATTGGATCTAAGAACAGTTATATTCTCTTCTTGTTTGTGTTAGAATCCGGATTATTGAGTCTGGTAGGAGGTATTCTTGGTGTGATTACTGGTTACTTTCTAGCTACAACTGCCGGGAACTTTATTGCGCAAGCTGGTTTTGGTGTCTTTTCACCACTGTTTACGTGGCAACTCGTGGTTGGAAGTCTCGTCTTTGCGTTCTTGATTGGTGCACTGTCTGGGTTATTGCCTGCCTATCAAGCGTCGAAGCTGAAACCTGTTGATGCGCTACGGTATGAGTAAACTTTAAAAAGTCTTTATTTTTTCTTACTCTATGCAAATATTATCTTTTTCGGAATTACAAAGACTTGTTCAGCACCACCCGAATGGTTTTCATGCTGTATTTACCGCAAATACCTCTTCTGGCGTCATAGGTTTAGAACGCTTTACTGTTGATATCCTGACTGCAATCCCGAACACTGGCGCTACTCTACCGCAACTTTGTGCTCTCATCGATCCAAAGACTCATTTACAGTCTGTTGAACGTCTTGTCTGCGGTGTCTTAGATCAAGTGCTTCTTCGCTCTGGCCTAGTTTCTCTTACTGGTGAGGAGCCACGTACTTATCATCTAACGGATCTTGCTCGTCATGCCACTTATACTCCTTTTCGTGTATGCCCATCTCCCTCTTTTCAGCATTATCGACAAAATTAGTTATTATATCATTAAAAAACTATGAATGAATAAGTTTTTCTAGTTTAGCCTTATTTTCTCTGGACAGAAATTCTTCTTGGCTTTCGTTTGTCTCTTTTATTCTCTCTTATCTCTTTCGCATGAAACTTGTCTTTTCTCAACGCATGAATGGATTTTCTTCCCTGGAAGCCATCGTCAGCCTCATGCCAGAAATTCACCGTTGGTTCACCGATACGCCAGCACAAGAAAATTTCACGACCTTGGAACGTAGAACGGAAGTCAATCAATCCTTCATCCAGATCTCTTAACATAACACCTTTTTTGTCTATCTTATCTAGTTCATCATACACTTGATAGGAAGCACGATGGAATTCTTTCTCCATAGCTCTCTGGATTCTGTCGTCCTGCTCTGGATCTTCGTGGCTAATGTCCATACTATCTAATAAGAATAAGTGCCTTCGCATCCTATTGACCTTTCTGAGGTGTTTTTGGACCTCTGGCAGCATCAACCGAGCTTGTTCTATAGTAAAATACGTGCGTTTCACAGGTACCATAATATATTTGAACTCCTATATAAACGTTCTTCTTATGGAGCTTCTCCCAGGAATACAAGCAGTGGATCTAGCATTGTTGTATAAGGATTATTTGATTATTGGTGATCTACAACTAGGTTATGAACAGGTTGCACAACGACGAGGAACCTTAATTCCAAGATTTCAACTTGCAGACATTCTTGAACGCTTAGGGAAGATATTCCATGCAGTACAGGCCAAAACCTTGATCATTAATGGTGATGTAAAACATGAATTTGGCAGGATTTTAGAACAAGAATGGCGAGAAGTCTTGCAATTTTTTGACTTTTGCCTTCGCCATGTACAAGACATTATCATCGTCAAAGGTAACCATGATTTAGTGATTGATCCTATAGCGGAAAAAAGAAATATCCAAGTTGTTGACTTCTATAGGATTGATGATCTCCTTATTTTTCATGGGCATAAACTGCTCAAAGAAACTGCACCTATCATGATCATGGGGCATGAGCATCCTGCTGTCTCATTCAGGGAGAAGCCTGGAGACAACTTCAAATGTTTTCTAGTGGGACCTTGGAAAAAAAGCACATTACTTGTGATGCCTTCCTTCAATCCATTGACTGATGGGAGTGATGTGACGAAAGAACGCTTTTTAAGTCCCTACCTAAAGAAAGGTATAGATGAGCTTCTGGTGTACGTCGTTGAAGACAAAGTGTATCCCTTTGGAACAGTCAAAGATTTACTTGTCTAATCCTTCTGGCGTCTCTGCATCCTGCTCTTTCTTGAGGATCTCCTTAATCATTTCACGGTCAAATCCAGCGTACACGTGATCATTGATGACTAAGACAGGAGTCGATTGCTGACCAGAAAGTTTGTACATCTCTTCGAATGCAGTCTTATCTCGAGAAACTTCTCTATTTTCAAAAAGAATCTCATTCATACTCAACAGATTCTTCAACATTTGCGAATAGGGATCATCATTGCGGCAATAAACGATAACTTTCATAGGATTCCTCTCTCTCTTTCTTATTAAAAGATTTCCTTTCCCTTGGAGGGCTCTGGTGCGAACCTAAGTTTTAAGTAGAAAGAGGCATAGCCTCCTTTTGGAACAAAAGGAGAGGTGATGCCTCTTGGCAAAACAAGAGTATGATGACTACTTAAAATTTATTGAAGAGGGATTACAGCTTGCGCAG
>ORJL010360094.1_pt1 | contig 50012 bp, 39 predicted proteins | sample 1779941 | NCBI WGS metagenome assembly ORJL01 (sample SAMEA104232317, study PRJEB22302) | groundwater metagenome | biome: forest; feature: aquifer; material: groundwater | place: USA | collected 2011-08-07 | depth 5.8 m | reverse complement strand
TGCTGGTCAACCGTCGCGAGGAGTTCGTCGGTGCTTCGGTAGAATTCCTCGACGGGCTTCGGCAATCGGGAGCACTCCGCAAGACCCTCAAGCCGACTGGCTAGCCGAGGTGGGCAAGAACTTTGTCTGGGTAGCTTAGGAGGTCCGGAGGAGGATGGGGAACTGTTCCACGTACTGCTCGAGGGTGAGGGGCTTCGGGTTCTGCTTCGCCAGGTCGGGGTGCTCGTCGAGGTAGGCGCGGAACTCGGCCTCGTCGACGAACGCCTGGTGCACCTGGAAGCAGTTCCCGCGCGTCTCCGGCAGAATCAGGAAGACGGGGTCGACCGGGGACGCGGACCAACCCCCGGGTCCGAGGGTGAGGACGATCTCGGTGCCGGAGATCAGCGAGCGGGCGCGGATCTCCGCGCCGGGCTGTCGGCGCAAATCGCAGAAGGCGCAATGCACGCACCGGTAGGTACGCTCGAAGCCGGGGAGAATCGTGGCCAACACGCCGCCGTCGCCGTTGATCGGCTTCATGCAGAAGTAGCACGTCCCGGTCATGGTGGGGACGGCTTTCTTCGGTTCGGGGGACGAAGCCGCGCAACCCGCGCAAGCGGCCGCAGTCGCGAGCAGTAGGACCAGGACGGCTTTCATGCAGGACCCCCCGACCGCGCACGGATGTCGCTGGGGGGAACTGTAGCCGATCCGCGGCCCCAGAGGCAGGGAAATCGCCCGGAACGGCGGAGCGCCGGGCGCACGTCCACGGCGCGCGCGCTTCGGGAACGATCACGGCCGCCCGGGGCCCGGCGCGAGCTTTCCCAGCAGGGTGAGCAGGCGCTCCTTGCGCGGGGCGAGCAGGTCGTGGACCGCCTGCGCCTCGCGCGCCTGGTTCTCCTCGCGCTCGCGAACGAGGTCCCAATGCGCCTGCTCGATCTGCGCGTCCCGGGCCGCGGCGGCCTCCCCGGACCCCGAGTACCGCTTCGTCTTCTCGCCGCAGCGCCGCGCGGCGGCCCGGGAGTCGCGCGCGTCCGATTCGGCGCTGCCCGCCATCCCGCGCGCCTTGGCCAGCAGGCGGTTGACCTCGTCCACCGTCTCCCGCATCGCCGCGAGCTCGCGCGCCAGGGCCAGGCCGGCGGCTTCCAGGCGCTCGAGTGCCGACTCGAGCCGCTTCGCCACGCGGATCCCGTCCTCCTTGAGGTCGGCCAGCTCGGCCTGGCGCACGCCTTCGCAGGCCCGCTCGACCTGGTCGCGGGCCTCGACCAGCGCGCGCTGCCTGAGCTTCTCCAGAAGGTCATGCTGCTCGCGGGCGCGCGGCCGCTCCTTCTCGGGGCCGCGCTCGGCCATCGTGCGCGCGCGGGCCATCTCCGCACTCAGCTTGGCGACCCGGTCGCGCCACTCCTCGAGCACGCGCTCCCGGCGCCGCTTCGCCTCTGGGATCGGATCGGCGCGTTTCATGAGGCCAGTGTACGCGCGAAGGCGGGAAGGGACAATCACCACCCACAGCGCGGTTCCACCGCAAACCGGGCGCGAGGCGGCTGTCCGCGCAAATCCCAAATCCCAACCCCGCGATGGAGCGCGGCTGAGGCATGGGAGGTGCCTCCCCGACATCGTCGGGTTTGCGACAAAGAATCTTCGCTGGGCACGAAGAATCTCACGGATAGTAGAGTAGAGCGGCTCCACGAACCGGAAGATGACGGCTCCCGGCGTCCCGGACGAATCCGATTGTTGCCTGCGACTTCGTCTGCTACCATCCGCAGGTCCAATCGACGTGAAGGAGGGGAATGATGCGCAGCTTCTTGGCAATCCTCGCTCTGTTCGGGGCGTTGCTCTCGTCCGGGTGCATGAGCAAAGGATACCAGCACGAGACCTATGCGCCCACCGAGACCATCGTGCGGCCCGGGCAGAGGGCGGCTCACGGCCACGATGAATCGGCCGCGTGCGGCTGGGGCTACTCCGAGCACTTCTGGTACGACCAGCCGGAGCAGGAGCAGGATCTGCCCTACCACCCGGACCCGCTGGAATTCGTTCCGCGGTAGGAGCTCCGCTACCGGCGGTCGGCCCCAGGGACTACCGGTGGCAGCACGATGCTCCCGAAGAGCCCGGGCCCCGCTTCTCCGAGATCGACGCGGTCCCGCTTCCGTCTGCCCGCTCGCCGCTTCGCTGGGTTCGTTGACTGCGGACTCCGCGGTGCTAGAATCGCACAGCTTTTCCGGTCCCGAGTCCCGAGTGCATGCGAGGAGGCCGTCATGACCGAGCCCCTTCCCCGGATCACGATCAAGACTTCGCGCGGCGACATCAAGCTCGAACTGTTCGAGGACGACGCCCCCAACACGGTGGGCAACTTCATCCAGCTCTCCGAGAAGGGCTTCTACAACGGCCTCAAGTTCCACCGCGTGATTCCCAACTTCATGGTCCAGGGCGGCTGCCCGCAAGGCACCGGCACCGGCGGCCCCGGGTACACCTTCCCCGACGAATTCAGCTCCCGCAAGCACGACAAGGGCACCCTCTCGATGGCCAACTCCGGCCCCGCCACCAACGGCAGCCAGTTCTTCATCACCCACGTTCCGACCTCGTGGCTGGACGGGAAGCATACGGTGTTCGGCCGCGTGCTCGAAGGCCAGAACGTCGTCGACGCGATCCAGACGGGAGACAAGTTGACCGAGGTCAAGATCGACGGCAAGCGCAACCACCCCTACGAGGTCAAGAACTCCAAGAAGAAGTAGCCGATGGTCGCGCGCGCGCCCCTGGAGTACCGGGTCTCGATCCCCAAGCCGCACACGCACCGGGTGGTGGTCGAGCTCACCGCCCGGGGGCTCGCGCGCGGGCCGGCGGTCTTCCGCCTTCCCGCCTGGTCCCCCGGGTCGTACAAGATCCGCGACTACGCGCGGAACGTGATCCGGCTCGAGGCGCGCGACGCCCGCGGCCGTCCCCTCGCCGCGCGCAAGCGCGACAAGCAGACATGGGAGGTCGACCGCCGCGGCTCCGCCGTCGTCCACCTGGTCTACGAGGTCTACTGCAACGAGAAGACGGTTCGCACCTGCCACGTCGACGACCGGCACGCCTTCCTGCAGGGGCCGGCCCTCTTCCTCTATCTCGACGGCCAGAAGGACCGCGCGGTGCGCCTGCGCGTCGACCTCCCGCGCGGCTGGCACATCTCCACGGGGCTCGACCCGGTGCCCGGAACGGCGAACGCGTTCCGCGCGCCGGGCTACGACGACTTCGTCGACTGTCCGCTCGAGATCGGCACCCACAAGGTGATCGAGTTCGCACAGGGCGGCCGCCCCCACCGCTTCGCGATCTACGGCAAGGGCAACGGGGACGGGCGCAAGATCGTCGCGGATACCCGCCGCCTCGTCGCCCAGGCGGCGAAGATCTTCGGCGGCCCGCTGCCGTACCGCCACTACACCTTTCTGCTCGCCCTCTATGGAGCGGGCGCGGGCGGCCTCGAGCACAAGAACTCCACCGCGCTGATCACCACGCGCGGGGCCTTCCAGCCGCGCAGCCGCTACCTCGGCTTCCTCGGCCTGGTCGCCCACGAGTTCTTCCACACCTGGAACGTCAAGCGTATCCGCCCCGAACCGCTCGGACCGTTCGACTACGAGCGCGAGGTTTACACCCGCGCCCTCTGGGTGTTGGAGGGGTTCACCAGCTACTTCGACCATCTCATCGTCCGTCGCGCCGGGCTCATGACCCGCGCCGAATACCTCGGCAAGCTCGGCGAGCAGATCCAGCGCTTCCGCGAGACGCCCGGCCGCTCCGTGCAGGACCTCGAGTCGTCGAGCTTCGACGCCTGGATCAAGCACTACCAACCGGACGAGAACACCCCGAACGCGACCGTTTCCTATTACGAAAAGGGCAGCCTGGTCGCGCTGCTGCTCGACCTGGAGATCCGCCGGCGCAGCGGCGGCCGCCGCCGCCTCGACGACCTGATGCGGTTGCTCTGGCGGCGCTACGGCGTCCACGACCGGGCGTTCGCGGAGCGCGAGATCCAGGGCCTGGCCGAGGAGGTCGCGGGCGGCCCGCTCGCCGGGTTCTTCGCCGACTTCGTGCGCGGCACCGTCGAGCTGCCGTTCGAGGAGGCCTTCGCCCCGGTCGGCGTCGAGCTGGCCTACGATGGCCCGCCCGACACGCAAGAGGCGACGCTCGGCGTCCGTCTCGCCGGCCGCTCCGGGCCGGCCATCGTCGGCGCCGTGCTCGCCGACGGCCCCGCGTATCGCGACGGGCTCAACGCGCGGGACGAGATCGTGGCCTGGAACGGCGCGCGGATCGACTCCGGCTCGCTCTCCGAGCGCCTCTCGCAAGGCCGGCCGGGCGACCGCGTCAGGCTCACCGTGTTCCGCGATGACGAGCTGCGCAGCCTCCGCGTCGCCCTCGGCGCCAAGCCTGCCGGAGCGCTGCGGGTGCGCGAGTGCCGCGAGCCGTCCCCGGAGCAGAAGGCAGCGCTCGAGGCGTGGCTCGGGAGCTGAGGGCCCGAACGCGCCGGGGGCGCGATTCCCGAAGGCGACGCACGAGTGCGCGGGTTTCGGCTCGCGTCTCGATGACGTCATCGTGATCGAGTCGCTCGACGTGCGATCAGGCACGAGAACGAGAACGACCCACGAGTACGACGCGACCACGCCGTCGCGTCCCTTTACCGGTATTCGTCCCCGAGCACTTCATCGAGGCGCAGCACGTCCCGGTGGAGGGTGCAGGCGCGCTCGGGGCCCGAGATCACGACGAGGTCGACGCGCGCTTCGCGCTCTTCGCCGCCGTGGGCGGACAGCCACTCGATCGCGGCGAGGGCAATCCGCCGGCGCTGCCGGGGATCGACGCGCTCACCGCCGAGGGCCGGATCAGGGGCGCCGACCGTCTTGCACTCGACGAAGCAGACGGTCTCGCCGTCGAGCGCCACGAGGTCGAGCTCGCCGCGCCGGCCACGCCAGTTGCGCGCCAGCACGCGCCAGCCGAGCGACTCGAGATGGGCGGCCGCGTGCTCCTCGCCGCAGTGCCCGCGATCCCGGTCGCGCGCTCCCCGCCGCGAGCGCTCGTCGCCGGTCACGCGTCTTCGCGGATCCACTGCGAGAGGATGTGCCCCACCTCGCGGTAGAACTGCCCCTCGATCTCCTTGACCTCGCTGGGGTCGAGGGTACCGAGGGAGTGCATATGCTGGGCCACGGTCGGGGACACATCCTTGTCCAGGCTGCCGAGGAGCTTCGAGCCGATCTCGCGACGCTGGTTGAGCAGGATGGTCAGAATCGCAACCTTCCTCGCGCCTGAAATCATAAGTCCCTCCACGCAGCATGCAGGTACCACGACCCATGATACGTCCGCGGCCTCGGGGCGTCCACGGGAAATGCCGGATCGGGTGCAATACCGCAATTGCAGCGCTGCTTGATCCCGCGGATCGATCTCGGACAGGTCACGGTCACGGTCACGGTCACGGTCACGGCGCACGGCGCACGGCGCACGGCGCACGGCGCACGGCGCACGGCGCACGGGCAAGGGCCACGGGAGCCGCCGCGCAGGACCGGTCGTGCACCCGGCAATCTCCAACGCCGTTGGTGGAGTCCACTCAAGAGTTTCGTCGCGTCGCGCCGCAATGGCTTGGAGAGATAGGGCACGGAGGGCTCATTTCCCCTCAGCAAGGGCCCGCTTCACCGCGGGGGCCTCGCGCACTTTCTCGAAGTCCGCGTCATCCTCGGCGAACCGCAGATTGGCCCAACCGCACTGCCGGGCGCTGCGCAGGGCGTCGGCGCACTCCGCCGCCTCGCCCAGGAGCGCGTGTGCGGTGGCCAGGCCGTACCAGGCCTTGGCGCTCGCTGCGTCGAAGCGCAGCGCGGCGCGCAGGTCGTCGCGCATCCGCTCCGGCTTCCCCGCGCGGTACCAGTACCCGGCCCGCCACAGGCAGTCCTCCACGCGGTGGAGCGTCTTCTGCTCGCGCAGCTCGGCGTCGCGCGCGAGCTTGGTCCCGAAGGCCATGAGCGAGAGCAGCACGTGTACGTCGGCGTCGACCTTCATCTCCGCCAGGCCCTTGCGCCAGGCCGAGATCATCTCGGGGTAGTCGCGCTTCATCTCGGCGAACCGCACCGTGATCTCCTCGACCTCGCGGCGCATCGCGGTTCCTTCGCGGTATTTCTGCACCATCTCGCGCGCCCCCGGGTAGGTCATCGCCGCGCGGAAGAGCCGGCGCACGGAGAGCTTCACCTCCGGGGCGAGAAAGAGCACCTCGGGGAAATGGAGCAGGTCCTTGGCCACCGATTCCGCCAGCATGGCCCCTACGGGCTTCTTCAAGTCTTCCGCAAGCTTGCGCAGTCGCGTGACCCATTCCTCCTGATCTTCCGCGAACGCTCGGAAGTCCGGCTGGGCCTCGCCATCGCGTCCCGCGCAGTAGAAGAGGAAGCCGCGCAGGAACCGCGTGTCCGGCGGGATCGTGCCGGGCGCCTGCGTCTCGGCGATCACGTCGAGCGCGCCCGCGTAGTCCTTGCGGAAGGCGAGCACGAGCGCGAGGAAGTTCGCCCGCGACGGACTCGGGGTGAGCTTCTGCGCCTCGCGCAGGGCCCGCTCCGCCTCCGCCAGCCGGCCCTGGTTGTAGCGCAGGCGCCCGAGGTATTGCCGGGGCTCGGCCCATTCGGGCGCGTTCTGGATCACGAACTCGAGGTCGCTCTCGGCGCCGACGAAGTCGCCGGCCTCGATGCGCAGCACGCCGAGATTCATCCGGGCGAGGAAGTTGAGGGGGTCCAGCCCGTTGTACGCGGTGAGCTCTGCGAGCGCGAGGTCCAGGTTGCGCAGCTTGCGCCCGAAGGAGATCTCGCCCGCGGGGTGCAGGTAGACGCCGTGCAGGCCGGCGCGCAGGAGCAGCGACTCCGGCACGCGGTCGGCCAACGTCTCGAGTTCCGCCACGGTCTCCTCCAGCTTCGGCTTTTCCGCGCCCAGGGCATCGCGGAACAGGCGCACGTAGCGAGTGAACGGGTCCTGCGGCGCCCAGCGCTCGAGCTCGGCGAGCAGCTCTTCCCCCTGGCGGAATCGGGCCGGCCCCTCCGCGCGGTCGAGGGCGCTGTGGAGCAGGAGCAGGGCGAGCCTGGCGTGGGCTCGGACCAGGCCCGGGTCGAGCCGCCGCGCCTCGCGGTACGCCTGCTCGGCCTCGGCCAGGGCGCCCGTTCCCTCATGCACAGTCCCGAGCCGGAAGTGCGGTTCCGCCAGCTCGGGAGCGAGCTGGATCGCCTCCCGCAGAAGCCGCACCTGCTCGCGGGCGCCGCCCTGCGCGAGCACGTGGGAAGGGTTGGCGGCCCGATGGAGCAGGTCCTGCGCGCGGCTGCGAAGTTCGGCCGCGGCGCGCTCCTGCCGGGCGCGCTCGCGCTCGCGCCCGGCGTCGGCTTCGAGGACCTCGAGCCGGGCCCAGCCCCAGAGCGCGCCGGCCCCGGCGAGCAGGAGCAGGACGCCGACGAAGGCGGCCTTGCGCCCGTGCCGCCGCAGGTCGCGATGGAGGCGGTGGCGCCACGTCAGCGGCCGCGCGCGGATCGCCTCGAAGCGCAGGAAACGATCGAGGTCGGCGGCGAACTCGGCCATCGAGGCGAAGCGGCGCTCCGGCTCGGGGTCGAGCGCCTTCATCACGATGGTCTCGAGGTCGCGGGGCAGGTGCGGAGCGACCTTGCGCAGGGGAATCACCTTGCCGTCGGCCACGTTCTGCATGACCTGGAGGACTTCCTTGCCCTCCACCGGCGGCGTGCCGGCGAGGATCTCGTACAGGGTCGCCCCGAGCGAGTAGATGTCCGACGCCGGGCCGATCCGGTCGTGCTCGCCCGCCGCCTGCTCCGGGGACATGTAGTGCGGCGTGCCGAGCGCCTGGCCGGAGAGCGTGATCCCGCGCCCGGTGGTGATGTCGCGCGCGAGGCCGAAGTCGGCGACCTTGACCGCGCCCCATGCGTTCACCAGCAGGTTGGTCGGCTTGAGGTCGCGGTGGATCAGCTTCTGTTCGTGCGCGTGCTGGAGCGCGAGGGCTGAGTCGCGGATCCAGCGCACGCGCTCGGGCACGGGCGGGGCGTTGCGCGCGACCCGTTCGCCCAGGTTGTGCCCCGCCACGTACTCCATCGTGAAGTAGTCGACGTTCTCCTCGCGGCCGATTTCGAACACGCGGACGATGCCGGGGTGCTCGAGCCGGGCGACGGCGCGGGCCTCCCGGTGGAAGCGCTCGATCTGCGTCGAGCCCGCCGCGGCCGCCCCGTGCAGGGTCTTGAGCGCGACCTCGCGTTCGAGATCGGTCTGAAAGGCGCGGTAGACCGTGCCCATGCCGCCCGAGCCGAGCTCTTCGAGCAGGAGGAACTTGCCGAACTTGCGCGGGCCGTGCAGGGGCTCCGCGCGCGGGACGGGCGGCGGCGCGGCGACCGCAGCTCCGCCTGCGACCGGCAACGACGGCAGGCGGTCGAGGATCAGCGTGCTCGGGCCGTCTCCGGGTCCGCCGGGCATGGTGTCGGCGATGCCGGAATCGCCGCGTGAGGCGGTGACCGGTGTGCCGGGGGCGCCGGCGGGAGCTTCTGGCGGCAGGGAAGCGGGATCGGCGGCGACCAGGGTGATGCGGTCGAGCGGGCGGCCCGGGGCGGCAAGGAAGTCGGGCAGGCGGTCGAGCGGGACCATGCCGCGGACCACGAGCAGGTCGGCGAGCGGGGAGCCGCTCGCATCGGCCTCGGCGCGCGCGGTCTCCACCTGGTCCCGCGGCAGCCCGGCGGTCTCGACCGCCCAGCGGGCGACCTCGGCATTGTCGACCATGGTGCCCAGTATCCCCGAAGCGGGGAGACGGGGTCAAGCGCGGTCCGGGACGGCGAAACGGCCGGCATCGGACCGGCATCGGGTGGTGGCAGGCCTATTTGGATGCCGCGGGGCCGGCCGCATCCGCCGGCCGGTCCGGCGTCAGGATGCGCACGCTGCGGACCCTGCGCGGGGTGGATTCGGCGACCTCGAGCACCACGCCGTCCCGGGTGGTGCACCGCTCCCCGGCCTGGGGAATCTTCCCGGCCAGCTCCAGGCAGAGCCCCGCGATCGTCGACGAGTACTCTCCTTCGGGAAGCGCAAGCCCGGTCTCGCGATTCACCTCGCGGACTTGCGCCGTTCCCTGGACCAGGAGCACCCCATCGGCCTGTCGCTCGATCTCGCGTGGACGGGTCTGATCGGGCTCGCTGAAAATCTCTCCCACCAGTTCCTCGACCAGGTCCTCGGTGGTGGCGACCCCGACCATGCCGCCCTGCTCGTCGACCACCACCGCGAGATCGAGCCGGCGGTTCTGCAATTCGTGCAGCAGGTCCGTTGCGCGCATGGTCTCGGGAACGTAATAGGCGGGGCGGAGCAGCTGATCCAGCGGGATCTCGGGCCCACGGGCCGCGTGACGCAGAGCTTCACGGGTGGAGATGAAGCCCACCACGTTGTCGGCGGCGCCGTCGAAGACGGGGAGGCGGGCGTACTTCGCCTCCAACACGATCCGCCGGATTTCGTCCGGCGCGGCCGACCGCGAGAGCGCGAGGACGGAGCGTCGCGGGACCATCACGTCGGTCGCGTGCAGCCGACCGAAATCGATCGCGCGCGTGGCGATGTCGCCGGTGCGCGGGTGCACCGTGCCGGTTTCCGCCGCTTCGTCGACGATCTGGCGCAATTCCTCCACGGACAGACGCGCCTCGGTGAAGTTCGTACGGTCGCCGAACAGGCGCAGGATCGCGTTCGAGCTCCCGGTCAGCAGCCACACCAACGGCCGGGTCAGGCGTGAAAGCCCCAGCAGCGGCCGCGCGATGAACAGGGCGTATCCCTCCGACTTGCGCAGCGCGAGGGACTTGGGCACCAGCTCCCCCAGAATCAGGGACAGGTAGGCGATCGTCGCGATGACGATCGCGAGGGAGATCTGGCGCGCGTAGGGCGCGAGAAACCCGACGCCGGCGAACGCCGGCTCCAGCCGCTCGGCGAGGGTCGCGCCGCCGAACGCGGCGGTGGTGGCCCCCACCACGGTGATGCCGATCTGGACGGTTGCGAGGAACGTCTCCGGCCGCGCGCGCAGCGTTTCCACCGCGCGGGCGGCGCCGCTGCCGGAGCCGACCAGTTCGCGCAGCCGGGTTCGGCGGATCCCGACCACCGCGATCTCCGCTCCCGCGAGCACGCCGTTGGTCAGGATCAGGCCGAAGATGAACAAGACCTCGGTGAGCATGGCGCTGTGCTCCTATCGATCACCGCAGCACGACCGGATCCATCCCACCGATCGATAGGACCCCCTCGGCGGTAAGGACCTCGACGACCTTCGCCCAGACCGCTCGGAAATGCGGTGCGAGTCGATTGCGAAAGAATGCCCGGTCGAAACGCTCCCCCTCATAGCGGGCGTTTCGGGAGGCCTCCTCGATGTGTCGGTATGGCCTGGCAATCAAGAGGAGCCGTTGCTCGGTGTTCAGGAATTGCCGAACCTCGTAGTGATCGTGGAGACTACGGCCGAGTGCGCGTCCGACGGCCTTCACGGAGATGCAGCAGACATAGAACAGGAGGGTGACTTGCCAGTCGCTCACGTCCTGCTGCGGGCTCTTCAGCGCCGCCACTTCTGTGAGCGAGTCCAGGACCTGCGCATCGTGCCGCGCGAGCTCGAGGTAGCGGACGACATCGGGGAACTCCTGCGGGTTCATGCGCTGCGCCTGCTGAAGTGAACGATCCACTCGCGCTCCAGCGAGTCCCTTCGCAAGGGCGATTCCGCCCGAGCCGTGCGCAGGTCGAAGGGCAGCCTCCTGAAGATCCGGTACATCTCCTGCTCGACGCCGAAGATCGAGTCGAGCGCATCCTCGCGATACTCGCGCAAGAGGACGAAGATCAGATGGAACTTGGACTCGATCTTCTCGCCGATCCACTCCACGTCATCCAGACCGGCGACGCGCTGCGCCAGGTACAGCCCGGGCGTGGACCACGATCCCTCCAGGTACGGCAATGCGCCCGTGGCCTCGAGCTCGACGCTCGCGGGGCGTGCCATCGGACCCAGACTGACGGGAACGATGGTCGAGAATCCGGGGCTCTGCTCGCGGCTCAATTCGGGCCTCCCTGTGGTTGCAGCACGACCTCGAGCGGGACCTGGTCGACGAGATCCGCGTTCAAATAAACTCGGATCAAGTGCTTCCCCGGGCCGGTCAGGATCAGGTTTCGTGTTTGAACCCCGAAGTCCACAGAGTATTTCGGGTCGAGAACCTGAAGCCTGATGCCGCCGAACACGGCGATGGTGCGATCCAGCGCATCCTGCAGTTCGAGTTTGACATCGTAGCCGCCCTCGGCATCGGTCAACCGCACGTAGATGCCCATGGTGTGATGAAGGACGGGAAAAGAGTGGGCGTAAATGCGGTCGAAAACTCCGATCACGGACCACTTGTTGGAACCCTTCTCCTGCAAGACCTGGTCTGCGATCAAGACGGCCTGGATGCGTGGGAGCCTCGGCATTGCTCCTCCTGGGTTGCCCGTCTACGCCGGACACCGGCCGAATGTCGGCCGCCTTGGTGTGGGCTGGGAACGCCGGAGTCATCCAGGCACACCGCAGCGACCGTCGGCTGTGCGCCTTATAGCAGAAGGGCCGGGATCGGTCAACACCGGCCCTGAGCGCCTGATCCAGCCTGGCGCCGCCTCGCGAGAGTTTCGGGCGGAGTTCTCGAGGCCACCGGCTCCGGGCCGCTACGGAGCCCGATTCTGCACGAACTGCCAGCCGAACCGGCCTTTCACACACAAGTGTCCGTGTGTGACTTCGTGGTCCAGCGGCGAGGTCACCTTGACGATCCGGTTCTCCTGCACATGCAGGCGCAGGGTGCAGCCCACCCCGCAGTAGGGGCAGATCGTATCCGTGATCGTCTGCTTCGCCTCGTCCCAGGTCCCGGCCGCGCGGCGCTCGTGCTCGCTGCGGAACATCAGCGCCCCGGTCGGGCAAACGCCAATGCAGTTCCCGCAGTAAACGCAAGCGCTGTCCGGCAACGGCAGCGCGTACTCCGTGGAGATCCGCGCGTCGAAGCCGCGGCCCGCCACCGCGATCGCGAACGTGTTCTGCGCGTCGGCCCCGCATGCCTGCACGCACTTGTAACAGAGGATGCACTTGCCGTAATCGCGCACGTAGAGCTCGTTGTCCCACTTCACCGGCTGCGCCACCGTCTCCGCCAGACCCTCCGGCACCGGCGCGTGGTGCCCGGCATGCGCGTGGTCGCGCGAGCACGTGCATCCACCGGAGACGGCTGCGCCCGCCTCCGCGCGCGCCCCGGCATCCGCCCGGCCACCCGGCCCTCCTGCATGAGCCCCCCCGCCGCCTGCGCCGGCCCCAGCATGTGCGGTCGTCCGCGCGCCCGCAGGCCCGCCGACCGCCTCGGCCGCCGGCGCGTGTGGGCCGTACCGCTCCGGCCTGGCGCCGTAGCGCGCCATCCAGCCCTTCACCTCGGCCGAGGCGCAGGACAGGTCCGCCGACGAGGCGAGGAACTCCAGCACCATCCGGCGACTCGAGCGCACCCGCTCGGAGTCGGTCTTCACGACCATCTTCGGCTCGACTTTGCGCGAACAGGCGGGCGCCAGCACGCGCGAGCCTTCGACCTCCACCACGCACACGCGGCAGACGTTGATCGGCGTGAGATTCTCCAGCCAGCAGAGCGTCGGCGTGTCGATCCCACGGCCCCGGCAGGCCTGGAGAATCGTCGTCCCCTCGGGTACGGTCACGGGTTGCCCGTCGATGGTGAACTCCACCGGTCGCGGCTGCGCGGTCATCTTCCCCCCCCGAAGAGTCCGAGCTTGCGGATCGCCGACTGCGCGGCCCAGGAGGCCGTGTGCCCCAGCCCGCAGATCGACGCGTCGCGCATCGCCTGAGCGATGTCGTCGAAGAGCGCGACCTCGTCCTGCGCGCTCCCCAGCGTCTTTCCCGAGGCCAACCGCCGCAGGACCTCCTCCTGGCGCTCGGTCCCGACCCGGCAGGGCACGCACTGCCCGCACGACTCGTCACGGAAGAAGGCGGCGATGCGCAGGACCGTGTCGGCCAGGTCGGCCTGGTCGTCGAACAGCATCACTACGCCCGATCCGAGCGAAGCCCCGGCCGCGCGGGTGCCTTCGAAGGTGAGCGGCAGGTCGATCTCGGCGGGCGTGACGAACGTGCCCGCGGCCCCGCCCAGGAGCCCCGCGCGCAACGCGCGCCCGTCCCGCACGCCTCCCGCCATCGCGATCAGTTCGCGGAGCGTGGCGCCGAAGGGCACCTCGTACACCCCGGGCCGGGCCACGCAACCCGAGAGGCAGAAGAGCTTCGGCCCGGTCGACTGCGCCGTGCCGATCGCCGCGAATGCGGGTCCGCCCTCGAGCACGATGTCGAGGACATTGGCGAGCGTCTCCACGTTGTTCACCAGCGTGGGCTTGCCGAACAGGCCGTGCTCCACGGGATAGGGCGGCTTGTTGCGCGGTTCGCCCCTCAGACCCTCGACGGAATTGAAGAGCGCCGTCTCTTCTCCGCAAATGTACGCGCCGGCGCCGCGGCGGACTTCCAGGTCGAATCCGAATCCGCTCCCCATCACGTCCGCGCCCAGGTACCCGCGCGCGCGCGCGGTCCGGATCGCGTGCTCCAGGCGCGCGGCCGCGAGCGGGTACTCGCCGCGCACGTAGATCCAGCCGCGCGCGCCGCCGACCGCCCAGCCCGCGATGGTCATCGCCTCGACCAGCGCGTACGGGTCCTCCTCCATCAGGAGGCGGTCCTTGAACGTTCCCGGCTCCGATTCGTCGGCGTTGCCCACGACGTAGTGCGGGTGCACGGGTGCGCGCGCCACCGCCTCCCATTTGCGCCCCGCGGGGAAGGCGGCTCCGCCCCGGCCCAGGAGCTTCGAGTCGGTCACCTCGCGGATCACCCCCGCAGGGCCGAGCTCGAGCGCCCGCCGCAGCGCCCGATAGCCCCCGTGCGCCCGGTAGTCGTCGAGGCGCGCCGGGTCGATCCGACCGACCCGACGCAACAGGCGCGCGCCGCCCGGACCCGGGGCATACGCGGCCGGACGCCCTCCGCTGCCCGGGCCCGGGGTAACTGTCCCTGGACCGGCCGCGCGGCCCAGCCCCGGCGCAGCGGCGGCGGGACTGCGCGCGGCTCCGCCCGGTCCGGGCGCATGCGCAGGGGGACCCGGCACCGCTGCGGCGGAACCACCCAAGAGACCGCCCTCGCTCCGCGGCCGCGTCGCCGCCACGCCCGGAGGAGCCGCCCCGCCCAGCACAGCCCGGACCTCCGCCGCGCTTGCGGGCGCCAGGGCACACGCGCCCAGTCCGGCGATCTGGAACAGCACGGCCGGCCCGCGCTCGCACTGACCCAGGCAGGGGCTGCGCCGCACGGCCGAAGCCAGCTCCGGATGCCGTTCCAGCTCCGCGCACAACTCCCTGCCGCCATTCATCCGGCAGACGATGTCGTCGCACACGTGCGCCACGCGCGTCGCCCCGGGTTCCGTGGCCAGCAGCGCGTAGAAGGTCGCGACTCCGTAGGCTTCCGCGGGCGGCACGTCGAGCCGGCGGCAGAGGTGGTTCATCGCCCCGGGGCTGAGCCATCCGATCGCGTCCTGCACTGCGTTGAGCACGGGCAGGAGCAGCGTGCGCCGGCGCTGCGCTCTCTCCAGGCCGCCGAACGCCAAGTGCGGGCCCGCCTGCTCCGGCGGTCCGAGCGCGGCGTCGATCGCCTGCGTCTCCGCGGCGCTGGGCGTCGCGCCGGGGATCGGGTGGAGGTCCATTCACTGCCTCCGGGCGCCGGCCGTGGCGGCGGCGGCGGCCACGCTGCGCTCCGGGAGCTTCTCGATCCGGACCGACGCGGCTTTGAACTCGGCGGTGCCGGACTTCGGATCGACCGCGTCGATCGTCAGCAGGTTGGTCGCCACGTCGTCGTGGAAGTGCACGCTCATGAACACCAACCCCGGGCGCAGCCGCTCATCGTAGCGCACCGGAGCCTCGAGAAAGCCGCGCCGCGAGACCACCCGCACCCGCTCGCCGTCGGCGACCCCGAATCGCTTTCCGTCCTCCGGGCAGAGGTCGAGGCTTTCCCCGCGCCGCAAGGGCGAGGTGTAGCCGCTGCTCTGGACGCCGGTGTTGAAGGACTCGAGCCGCCGGCCGGTGGTCAGCCGCAGCGGGTACTCCGCGGTCAGGCGCTCGACCGGCGGGTCGTGTTCGACCGCGTGAAAGGGCGCGGGTGGGCCTTCGATCGGGTCCTGCCAGAGCCGAGTGTGCAGCGTGGGGCTGCCGGGGTGACTTTCATCCGGGCAGGGCCAGTGGAGCCCGCCCAGCTCCTCGAGGCGCGCGTAACTCATCCCGCGGTGCCAGGGGGAGAGCGCGCGGAGTTCGTTCCAGACCTCGATCGCGGTGGGCCGGCCCCAGTCCTTGCCGAGGCGCCGGGCGAGCTCGCCGATGATCTCGCGGTCGTCGCGCGCGCCGGGGGGCGGTTCGAGCGCCTTGCGCACCCGCTGCACGCGGCGCTCGCTGCTGGTCACCGTGCCCTCGGACTCGCACCACGAGGCCGACGCGGGCAAGACCACGTGCGCCATCTCCGCGGTCCGGGTCAGGAAGATGTCCTGCACGACGAAGTGCTCGAGTCCCCCGAGCAGGCGCAGGGTCCGGTGCAGGTCGGCTTCCGACTGCGCGGGGTTCTCGCCGATGACGTAGAGCCCGTGCAGCTCCCCGTGCTCCATCGCATCGAACATCTGCGACAGGTGCTTGCCCTTCTTGGGCGGGATCACCGCGCCCCAGGCGCCTTCGAATCGGGCGCGCAGTTCGGCCTGCTCCACGTCCTGGCCGCCGGGAAGCCGGTTGGGGATGGCGCCCATGTCGCCGCCGCCCTGGACGTTGTTCTGGCCGCGGAGCGGATTGAGGCCGCAGCCGAAGCGGCCGACGTGGCCGGCGAGCAGGGCGAGGTTGATCAGCGAGAGGACGTTGTCGACCGCGTTGTGGTGCTCGGTGATGCCGAGCGTCCAGCAGATCTGCGCGCGGTCGGCGCGGCCGTAGGCGTGGGCCATCTCGCGGATCGCCGCCGCCGGCCCGCCGGTCTCGCGCTCGGCATGGTCGAGCGTGTACTTCTCGACGCCTGCGCGGTAGGCCTCGAAGCCGACCGTGGCGCGGGTGACGAATGCCTCGTTCGCGAGCCCGGCGGCGATGATTTCACGGCCGACCGCGTTGGCGAGGGCGATATCCGAGCCGACGTCGAGGCCGAGCCACGCATGGGCCCACTGGGCCGACGTGGTCCGCCGCGGGTCGACCGCATAGAGTCGCGCGCCGTTGCGGATGCCTTTGAGGACGTGGTGGAAGAAGATCGGGTGGGTCTCGCGCGCGTTGGAGCCCCAGAGGAGGATGACGTCGGTGTGCTCGCTCTCCTGGTAGGAAGCCGTGCCGCCGCCCGCGCCGAACACCGTCGTCAGACCGACGACGCTGGGGGCGTGTCAGGTCCGGTTGCAGGAGTCGATGTTGTTGGTGCCGAGGACCGCGCGGGCGAACTTCTGGGCGAGGTAGTTGACCTCGTTGGTGGCTTTGGAGCAGGAGAAGAGGCCGATGGCGTCGGCCCCGTGGCGGTCGCGGACGGTGCGAAAGCCGGCGGCGGCGCGGTCGAGAGCCTCGTCCCAGGTCGCGGGGCGAAGCTTGCCGGCGTCGCGGACGAGCGGTTGGGTGAGGCGGGTGTAGGATTTCATGGCGACACCTCGTGGCGCGCGCGCGACCAGGGGCGCCGCGGGAGTGCGGGAGAATGGGTTCGGGAATGCGGCCCCATGCGGCGATTATCCGAGCGGGCGGGAGGGGTTGCAAGTGAATTGAAGTGACGGCGGCGGGGGGTGGGCGCGGAGTGGTGGCCTGTCCGAGGGTCCGGCGACTTGCAAAATGGCGTGACCTGCGCTATCTTCCGGGCACGGACCCACGCGGCTTCCGGACCGCCCGCCCCCAATTCTCGCGGGTTTTCCCCGGGCGCGTGAGGGCTGGGCAAGCAACCGGATAGGCCTGCTGCGAACGGCGCTCGCGCGGCACCCGGAGAAGGCGTGGCCATGACGGAATCGTTCAAGGAATGGTCCGAGAAGTGGCATTGCCGGGACTTCCGGCTCGAGGAGCAGGTCGGCACCGGCGGGATGGGCGCCGTTCACCGGGCCATTCACTTGCCCACGGGCGGCACCTACGCGGTCAAGGTGGTGAGCCCTCGGACCCGCGCGGATTGGGACCACCTCAAGCGGGAAATCGAGCTCTCGCTCAAAATCCGTTCGCCCCACGTCATCCGAACCTACGGGTCCGAAACCAAGGGGAAAGAGGTTTGGATCGTCATGCAATACGTGGTCGGCGACTCGCTCAAGTCGGTCCTGCGCAACCATCTCTTCCACCACCGGCAGTTCCCCTTTTTCGACGCCGGCGACTACCTGGCCCTGTTCCGGTCCATCGCCTCGGGGCTGCACGCGATCCACCGCAGCGGTGTGGTCCATTGCGACGTGAAGCCGGAGAACGTGATGCTGGGGGAGAGCGGCTACTGGGTCCACGATCTCGGCATCGCCCGCGAGGTGCATGCGAAGCCGAGCGAGGTCTCCGGCACGCCGACCTATATGGCGCCCGAGCAGATCCGGAAGGAACCGCTCGACGCGCGCACCGACCTCTATTCCCTCGGCGTGACCATGTACGAGGTGGCGACGGGCGTGCCCCCATTCCTGCCGCCGAGCCTGCAGAAGATCGCCGACGGCCTGTGCCAGCCCGGCCTCCTCCCGGAGCAGCGCTGGGAACTGTTGGGGAAGTACCTGCAAGCGCGCATCGCCGACCTCCAGACCAGCCGGATGGGGATCGATCTTCAGCAGGCGCATGCCGAGTGCCTGTTCGACCAGCACCTCAAAGTCTCCCCCCGGCTGCCGGCGGTCTTCCCGTACGCTCCCGAGGTGGGCAAGGTCCTGCTGAAGTGCCTGGCGAAGGACCGGCGCTTCCGCTGGTCGAACGCCCTGGAGCTGTGCGAACAGCTCGACCGGCTTGGCGCCGCTCCGGCGGACGCGTAGGGGCCGTCGGGAGATTGCACGCGCAGATCGCGCATCCGCCGAGGTGCGACCAGCACTCGGGGTGGTGCGGCGCGCCGCAGCGTGCGCACGTTGCACGCGGGTCGGCCACGCACTCGCCGCACACCCGGCACACGATCGAACTGGCCCCCGCCGGCCCTCACATCCCCCACGGGTCCTCGAACGTCACCAGCGCGCGGAAGCCGCGCTCGAACGTCGCCCCGATGTCCGGCCCGTAGAAGTTCATGTCGGCCTCGTAACCGCCGCGCTTCAGGCCTTCCGGCGAGGTGAAGTACCCGAGGTGGTCGTTGGCCAGGCCGATGATCGTGGTGCTCGCCTGGCCGAGGCCCTTGACCGCTCCCTTGACCCCGACGCCGACATCGACGCACATCTCCCCGGGCACGGCGAGGAAGATCGCATCCTGCACCTGCCAGTAGCCGATGAGCACGTCGCCCGGGAAGATCAGGGGGATCTTCGGCGTGGGCAGGCGGATCTTCCGGGTGCCGGCGCGGAGCAGCACGCGCGAGTTGGTCTGGATCGCGGGCAAGCGCTTGTCGACCTCGTCGGCAAGTGCGCGGCCCATCGCCTCCACCCGGTCCCACTGGGTCTCCCCGCCGGGGGTGTTCGGACTCATGTCCCCTTCGTCGCCGTTGGTGAAGATCGCGGTGAAGGCTTCGCCGTGGCGCTGCTCGAGCTCGCGGCAGAGCGCGCCGGGGAAATCCGCGGAGACCAGCATGTCGTCCGATCCGAGGATCGTGGGATGGGCGGCGTAGTTGACCAGCACGCCCATGGGTGCGCCGTCCGCGCCGTCCACGCGCAGGAGCGTGAAGTCCGTGTCGCGCGGGCCGTTGTCCACCCGCCGGTTGCGGTTGAAGCCGTCGAGCGTGTCGAGCTTGACTCCGAGCCGCGCGGGCCGGAGCGCGGCGAAGGCGTCGAGCACCGCCTGCGCGGTGGCGGCGGCGGTCTCGCGGAACAGCTTGTCGTCGTACACGCCCATGGCGATCCACCAGTGGACGTCGCGCGCCAGGCCCCCCGAGCCGCTGTGGGTGTGGGTGGCGGACATCATGAGCTGGTCCGCGCGCAGGTCGACCTTGCCCTTGAGCGCCCGCAGCACCGCTTCGCGGCAGCGGCGGTCGATCCCGATCAGGTCGAGCACGACCAGTGCGAGGCGGGACTCGCCGTCGTCCAGGACGAGCGCGCGTGCATAGATCGGGTCGTGCACGCCTTCGCTCGGCTTTCCCTTGCGGGCGGAGTAGCCGCCGAGCGGGACGGGCTTGTTCGGGGTGATCTCCTTCTTGGCGAAGCCGGCGCGCAGTTCGCCGGCCCAGGCTGGAGCCGCGAGGACGAGCAGGAAAAGCACGAAAGCAGTGGGACGCGGAAACCTCATGGGCGTGAACCTCCTCGGAAGGGGAATTCCGCCATGATGCCGGGGAAAGCCGCGCGAGGCAAGGAATCCGCCGGGTGGGTGGCCGGGTGGGTCGGCGGCACCAGCGGTTCCCGGCGGGACGGTTCCTCGTGTGCAGCCGCGGGGCGAAACCGCGTCGAGCGGCATTGCACCGCCTGGGCGAGCCTGATAAGTTTGACGGCATGGACGCCGTCACCATCCTGCTCGGGTCGTACGCGCTGATCTTCGGCCCCATCCTTCTGGCGCAGGGATGGCTCCGGCGCCGGACCTTGAAGCGCATCCAACCGCTGGTCGATCGGTTGGGGGGCTGCCTGCTCCCGGGGGGTGGATCGTCCGATCCCCTGCTGCTGTGGAAACAAGACGGATTCCACGCCATGCTCTCCTTCCATGCGGACTGTTGGAAGTACTTCGGCCGCTGCGCGATCTTCGCCTGCGCATCCTGGCCGGTCCCGTCCTCCGGGGCGGCGCCGAAATGACCTCCGGGTGCGCGCGCGCGTCGGGATCGGGAACGGTGCCCGGACCTCTCACTCCGCGGCCGGTCCGGAAGCCGTCCCGCGGCGCAGCGCGAGGGCGGAAAGCGCGTAGAGCCCGGCGGCGATCGGGATCAGGTTGGCCAAACCGACGACCAGCGACGCGTACTCCGCGAACCCGCCCAGCACGGCGCCGATCAGGTTGGACCCGAGGGCGCGGGTCGGATCGGGAGTCTCGCGGAACGACACCGCGAATACGCCTGCGGCGAAGAAGATCGGCAGGGACAGCAGGGCGGTGGCGGCCGCGGTGCCGGCGGCGCCCATGCCGGCAAACGCCGAGGGCGGGACCAGCCAGGAAGCCAGCAGGGCGGCGGCCAGCCCCGCGTAGGCGAGGCGACGCGGAAAGCCGACCCGGTCGACCAGCACGGTCATGCCCAGGATCGCCGCGAGGATGCCCGTGAACACCGCCGCATTGACGATCCAGGTCGACCCGAACAGCAGGGCGAGCACGGTGATCGACCGGGTCTCGAGCAGCATGAACGCTGCGCCGAGGAGGAAGAAGTGGGGCTCGACGCTGCGCGCGCTCGGAGCGGCGGCGAGCACGGAGACGATCGCCAGGAGGGCGACGGCGCCGATGACGAACCAGTAGTCCTCGGGAATGGCCCGCTGTTGCATGTAGAGGTAGGGCCAGTCGTCGGTGCAGGGCGGCAGGTCTCCGGCCTGGAGCAGGGTCGGCGGCAGGCGGCTTTCGAGTCCCGGCCCGGCGAGAAAGACGAGGTGGATCTCGTCGGGGCCCTTGACGATGGCGGGCGGGGTCCCGAAGGCCAGCTCGAGCATCTTGTGGAGCCGGCGCGCGATCCACTCCTGATTGATGCAGAAGGAGAGGGATGCGAGGCCGTTCGGCCCGAGCAGCTCGCGCACCCGGCGCAGGCATTCGACGGTGTAGACGTAGGTGTCGAGCCGGACGCTAGACATGCTCGAGAAGAGGCGGTGGGAATCGAGGAAGCCGAAGACCACGGCGTCGTACGGCCCGGTCGCGCGGCGGAGGAAGGAGCGGGCGTCGTCGACGTGGAGGGTGACGCGCGGGTCGGCATAGGGCTTCTCGGGATGGCGCCGGCCCAGCTCGGCGATGGTCGGATCGATCTCGACCGCGTCGATTCGGCGCGCCCCGGCGCGCAGCGCGGCGGCGACGTCGTTGCCGGTGCCCGCGCCCAGGATGAGGACGCGCTCGCGCCCCTCGGCGTACCGGTAGGGGGCGTCGTACATCACGCGCCAGGCTTGCCAGGAGACGATCTCCGGGTCCTGAAGCGCGGCGTCGGACAGGTTCATCGCGTTCTGGTGGTAGTCCTCGTTGACGTCGAGGCTGAAGCCGAACCGCGAATCGATCCCCTGTCCCGGGAGGATCGAGACGAGCTTGATCTTGTAGTAAGGCGACCAGAGGAAGCCGCGGTCGTCGCGGGCGAGGAGGAAGAGGGCGGCGGCGAGGAAGGGCAGGCCGGCGAGGATCGCGCCCGGGCGTGCCCGCAGGGCGAAGAGCCAGGCGGCGGCGCCCACGCCGAACCAGAGGGTCGGGGGCAGGGAGAAGTACGAGAGGGCGGCGTGGGCGGCGACGCCGGCGAGGCTGCCGAGGATGTTGATGGCGTAACCCGCGAGGGGCGGGTGCGGGGCGAGGGCGCGACCGAGGAGCTGGCCGATGGGCACGAAGAGGAGGGTGGAGAGGGCGAAGGCCCCGAGCAGGAGCGCCTTGAGGTCGAGATCGCGGGCGACTTTTCCGCCTTCGAGGACGTTGGTCTGCCAGAGCTGGAAGCCTTCACCATGGGTGAAGTGGAACTGATAGCCGCGGGCGGCGAGGATGGCTCCGATCGCGCCCAGGAGGAGCGCGGGGAAGAAGGCGGAGAGGTCGCGCTTGCGGGGGGCGAGCAGGCAGCCGAGGCCGAGGCCGAGAAAGCAGGCGATCAGGACGAGGTTCGAGTAGTAGGCGAGCACGCGGAACTGGGCTGGCGCCCAGCGCAGGAAGGTCATCTCGAGGAAGAGCGAGACGAAGCTGACCAGGAACAGCTGCCAGCGGGACGGGGTCTCGTTCATGGCGGGGGACTGTACCAAACGCGGCCGGGAGCGGCCAGGAATGGCGCGGACCGCGCAACGAAGCCGTGCACGCGGCCGGGAGTCAGTCAGGCGGGACGGGACACCCGGAGGCGCAAGGTGATAGAATGACGCACTCGCCCAGGAGATCGAGGTCGCCCGACTCTCGCGGTTCGCGGAGCTAAGCTACCCCGAGTATGTTCTTTCCTATTGCTCGTACCCGTTCCCGTTCCCGATGAGCCTTTTCCGGGCACGGGAACGGAAACGGGGAGGAACGGGCCGCGCCCCGAGAGCAGACGATCGGAAAAGACTTAGTCGCAGTAGCTTAGACTATCCCGGCGGAGGCACCGAGGCCCGCCGCCTCGTGAAGGAATTGCGGGCGGGGCGGCGGGGCGACCCCTGGTATACTGAGCTGGATCGACATCGTATGATCACCGGTTGACTGGGGAATCGGCCTCGTCAAGCGTCGTGGAGCCTATCGGTTGGGCTGGTTCAGTAAATCGGATAAGCATGTCACATTGTTCCTGACGGATTCGCCGATTCACGGGATTTCCATGCTCGCGATCGTGCCCTACTTCTCCGACCTGGGGTCCTTCGGCGCCGTCCTGGCCGGCGCCTTCGTGCTGAGCGGGCTTGCGATCCAGCTCCGGTTCTGGCATTTCCGTCGGCGCCTCGCGGCCGCGATGAAGCCGTTCGCCCTGGTGCTGTTCGCGCGCCCGTCGCGCGGCCGAATGACGGTCGAAGTGGACGGGCTTGCGGGCGAGATGTCCTGGGCCAAGACGGCCTACGGCATCGGGGTTCCCCGCACCGGCTGGGTGCGGCTGCAACTGCCCTGGACGCCCGCGGAGCCGGTGATCGTCTCAATCGAGCGGCATCAGGTCTCGAGCGCGGCGGTGATCCCGCTTGGCGACCCGGCATTCGACGGTCGGTTCGAGGCGCGGGGCCACACGCCCGCCTACGTGCGTGCGCTGCTCACGGAGGAAGCGCGCCGGCGGCTGGAGGCGATCGCGGGGCTGGAGGTGGGGCAGCCCCACAATGAGCCGCCGCTCATGGACGCCGGGCCCGCGGGCTTCACCCTGCGCTTCCACCGCAACCTCGCTACGGAGCCGGCCCGGATGGCGGCGTTCCTCGACCACGGGTTGGCGGTCTTCCGCGCGCTGCGCGCCGCCGCTCCGGCGGCCGCGGAGTTGGTGCGGGCGGACGCCGGCCGCTGCCCGGTCTGCGGCGATCCCCTGCGCGACCCGGTGCGGCGCTGCAGCGAGTGCGCGACGCCGCACCACGGCGAGTGCTGGAGCTACTTCGGCGGTTGCGCGATCTTCGCCTGTCGCTCCCGCGGCAGCCGCGCCGGGGCTCCCACTCCCGCCGCAAAGGGGAAGTAGCGCCGCAATTCTCCCGGCGCGGGAGTGTCGCCTGCAGCAGTGCGCCCATTGCGCTCAGACGCGCTCGAACTCGACCCCGCCCGCCCGCTCGCGGGGCTTCACCCGCCCCTCCTCCTCGAGCGCCTCGAGGTGGCCGAGCACCTCGGCGAACGCCAGCCAGACGTCCGTGAGCCCGAGCTCCCCGAACAGCCGCCGACTGACGTCGTACGCCGTGGCGGGCTCGCCGAGGAGGGCGAAGATCTTCTCCGAGCGGGCGCGATGGTGCTCGCGGACCCGGCCGATCACCCCGCGCAGGTCCTCGACCGGCTCGCCGTGGCCGCAATAGACCATGTCCACGTCGATTCCGTGCAGCCGGTCGAGCGAACGCATGTAGCTGGCCGCGCCCATCGTCCCGCGGCTCGTGTGGCCGCCGAAGAACGGGTTCGGGGTGGTCTTCTTCAGCACCGTGTCTCCGGCGAACAGCACCCGGTTCTTCCGGTCGAGGAAACAGACCGAGCCCGGCGTGTGGCCGGGAGTGTGAAGCACCTCGATCTCGGTCCCGCCGAGCGGAATGCGGTCCCCCTCGTCGAACGTGCGCTCGATGCGGGCCGACCGCATCAGCGTCATCGCCTTGCCGAAGGCCGCGATCCCGCGGTCGAACAGTTCCGCCGGGAAGCCCATTTGCGCCGAGTACCCGCGGTAGCGCGCCAGCATCGCATGGTGCGAGTCCGGGTAGCCGGTCACGCGCGGCGCGTCCGCCGGATGGGCGCGCACCGGTGCGCCCGAGACTTCCTGGATCCAGCCCGCCTGGCCGCAGTGGTCGATGTGCGCGTGGGTGAGGAGAATTTCGGAAATCCGCTCCGGAGCCGCTCCCGCGGCGCTCAACCCGGCGACGAGCGCGCGCCGGTCCTTGTCCCAGTCGAGCCCGGTGTCGATCAGCACCCACCGGTCTGCGCGCAGGAGGTAGACGTTCACGTCGCCGACCGGGAACGGCGTCGGCAGCGGAATCGGGTGAATCTCGTAGTCTGGCGTGGAGATCATTTCGGCAGGTCGATGACCATGAGCATCTCTTCCGCCCAGCCCGCCATCTCGTCGACCTCGACGTCGAGCCCGTTGCTGGTCAGCTCGATCACCGCGGCGCCGCGCTGCACGATCAGCGTGTGCACCACCAGGGGCTGCGGCAGGCCCTCGACCGCGACCTCCTTGTGGGAGTGCAGGGCGCGGTCGGACCCGAGGACCTTCGGCTCGTCGTACGCGCTCGATGCGATGTGCAGCACGCCTGTCTTCATCGCCTCGTCCTTCCGCTCGAGCAGGCGGGCCACCAGGTCGTAGGCCCCCCGGCCGCGCTCGGCGCCGGCGCACTCGATCACCAGAGCGTTCAGCCCCTGCGTGCCGTCCGCCATCGGCGGCGTCAGGGCGACGTTCCTCGCCGCGTGAACGCCGCGGAGGACCTCGTCCACCTCCGGGCGCGGCAGCAGCGCGAACGCGGAGCGGATCTTGAGCAGGGAGAGCGAGGCCTGGGTCGAGGTCCAGCCCTCACGCCGGGCGACCTGCGCGAACCGTTCGAGAGCCAGGTCGATCGCGAGCAGGGGTTCCGGATCGGGCCGGCCGTAGCGCTCGGGGAAGAGGATCGGGTCGAGGCTCTTGGGCGGATTCGCGAGGAGCTCGCCGAAGGTCGGGGCCGGCTTCCGCTTGCCCATTGCCTCGAAAAATCGTAGGGCGTCGGTGTAGATCTGGGTTTCGGCGATGAGGATGCTCAGGACGTACTGCATCGTCGGGTCGACGCCCGCCGGCTCCGCGGTCAGCACTTTCTCGAGTTCGGCGAACCATGCCGATTTTCCTTCGGCTTCCAGGACCTGCCGGGTGACCGCTTGGGCGTGCCCTTCGACCAACGCGTTCAGGGCCTGCAGGGCCTCCTGGGTCTTGACCGCGGCGACCTGGCGGCCCAGGTCGTGTCCCGCATCGTCGCACGCATGGACCAGCTCGTGGAGGAACACGGCGCGGAAGAACTCGGGGTCGAGCACCTTCACCTCGGGCTGGACCTGAGCGATGGCCTCGAAGGTCTCGGGCACGACGTAGATCGTCTTGGTCGCGAAGCCATACTTGCACATCAGGACCGAGGAGTAGAACTGGACCGAGATCTGCACGATCTGGTCGAGCTGCTGCTGAGTGACGCCGGGGATCACCGCCCGAAACTGCGGCTCGAGCTCCTCATGGAGCACCGGAACGAGTTCCTCGCGCGAGACCACCTTGACCGGGATGTCCCGTTTGGGAGGCAGGCCGGTCTTCTCGATCGCGTCGCACAGCGGGGCGACGAGTGCGCCGATGGCGGCGGCGTCCCGGTAGAGGGGACGCGCGTCGCCCCGGGAGGATCGCGGGTCATCCTGGGCGGAAAGAGGTAAAGGGGCGAGGAACAGCGCGCAGAGCAGAGCGAAACGGCGCATGGGGCGGGGCTCCTCGAGTCGGAAGGAGCGGATCCTAGCAAAGGGGTCGCCGGCGCACAATGGCTTTGGAGCGCCTCCACGAATCCATCTCGCGGAGGGAGGAACCGCGCCACGGGCCTGGGGCGGTCCGGCCGCGGAATATTCCGGGCCGGACCCGGTTAGACTGGACTCGGCCCCCCCCGCAGCGGTAGTCTGGCGGAATCCGGTGCGCACCCACACTCCCAGCGTCGGAGACCGCCATGCGCCGCGTCCCCGTGCTCGCGCTGTTCCTCGTCCTGCTCTCTCCCCGGGCCTGGAGCGACGAGCTCGATCCCTCCCAGCATATGTGGTACGAGGCGTCACCGGGGACGGTCCTCGAGTACGACGTATCCATGTACTACGACTGGACCCGCACGTCCTCGCGGGAAGGCGGGGTGCTGGCGGCCGCCGGCCGCGCGATCGATGGCGGCGACACCCCGGGCCAGCCCTGGTACGCCACCCACGACCCGGCTGAGGTCGACTTGCGTGGCCGGCTCCAGGCGCTCGCGCCGGCGGACGGTCGGCTGCGGTTCCGCTTCACCTACCGTGATGTGCGCGTGCACTTCTTCGATTCCACCACCCAGGTCAAGTTCGACTACGCGCGCAAGGCCGACCGGGACAAGGCCGACAAGCGCATGGTGCAGCTCAACGACCCGAAGACCCGCGAGCGGTTCACCAAGGTGATGGGGCTGATCGACAATCCGTTCGTGAACCAGTTCTGGCGGGTGCTGGCATACGGAAAGTTGCGCGACTGGGGCTTCGAGTTCTCGGTGCCGGCGCGCGGCGGGGAGCCCCGCCTGGAGGGCCTGGAGGCAGCGCTGCGCGAGCGCCTTCCCGCGACGGTCCCTGAGGAGGCCCGCGCGCTGCTGATCGCGGATGCGCAGGACTTCCTCGGGATGATCTTCCCCGCTTTGCCGGACCGCCGGGAGCTGGAGCGCGGCGTGTGGGGCGAGAAAACGCGGTTCAAGAACGATGGACTCGAGGCGGTGCGCGGGCGCAAGTGCCTGCGTTTCGCCAACGCCGAGCGCAAGAGCGTGACCCGGGCCGACGACGGAGAGAAGGAGACCAAGCAGACGGACCGGCTCGAGGAGTCGATCCTCTACTCTCCGGCCGACCGGCTGGTGCTGGCTCATGAGCGCAGGCTGAAGAGCGCGGTGCTGGAAAACGGGCGCGACGACTCGGTCTTCGGCAACGGCGAGAGCCGCGCCGGCGTGCGCTGGGTGCGAACCGTTACGCCGGCGCCGAGCTCCGACTGATCGGCGCGCGATGCGCGGGCAACCGGGGGGGGCGGGAGGGGGAATGTCCACCACCATCATCAATTTCTTCAGCGAGGCACAATACGAGGAGGTGGTGCGGGAGACCGAGGGGTTCCTGAAGCGCGTCCCCGCGAACCCGACTGCGGTCCACCTCAAGGCCCAGGCGCACTACCAGCTCGGCGAATACGAGGCCTGCATCCGCCTCCTCGAGCGGGCGATCGTGTACCTGGTGGGGCGGGAGCCGCTCGAGACGCGGCTGAGCCTCGCCTCCCTGCTGGCCAACGCGATGCTGGAGCAGGGTCGCTACGAGGAGGTTCGGGATCTCGTGGCGCACTCCGTGCCGGAGGAGTCGACGGCGCGCGAGGAGTACGGCGAGCTGCTGCTGGCGAGCGCCTGGGCGGCCCACTTCGAGGGTCTGTTTCACCTTGCGGATCGCGCGACCACGCGGATCTTCGAGATCTCGGGGGAGCACTTCACCAACGGGCGCGCGGCGCTCTGCGCGGCCCTCACCGCCCGCCGCGAGGGCGAGCTCCACCGGGGCAAGGCCTACCTGGTCAAGGCGGTGCACCATCTCAGCCAGGCGGAGAACCTGTTCGGCAATCCGCGGGCCGTGTGCTCCGTCTACATCCTGCAGGCGCAGATCGCCCGCCGCGGCTCAGGAGACAGCTTCGCCGCAGTACGCGTGGAGCTGGCGGCGCTGCCCAAGGGCTCGAAGATCGCCACGCTCCTGCGCGAGGCGGTGGACCTGTACGCGCGCTTCGTCGCCAAAGAGCCCGTCGCCGCGGCCGTGAGCGAAGCCGTGCTCAACGGGGTCAAGCGCACCTGGATGGCGCTCCTCCCCGGTGCGCAAGCCCGTCCGCATCCCACCGTGGACGAGCCCGAGGAACTGGCCGCGCCGCTCGCATCCGAGGCCCAGCCGTTCGACCCGCAGGCTTCCGCCGAAGCGCCCTGGGCCGAAGTGCGCGTAAGCGAGGCCGAGAACGACGCCCCGCCGGCCGCGTCTGCGCCGCCGGTGGAAGAGAGCGCGAAAGCAGCGCCGCCGGTGGCAGCGAGCGCGAAACCCATGTCGCCGGCGGAAACGGAAGCGGGAGCCATGCCTGTGGCCGCGATCGAGCCCGCGAGCGGGGAATCCGCTCCGGTGGCCGGGGCCACGGTCGGGTTGGCAGGCGAGGAGCGCACCTCCGAAGACCTGCCCGTGCTCGAGGAAGCCCTGCCAGCGGATGCGACACCGGCGCCGACGGTGGGATCGCCGGCATCGCCCGCAGCGGGGGAGGTCACTCCTGAGAAGGATGCCCCGGCCGAGGACGAGGCGGGGCTCGCAAGATCCCGTCCTCCCGCAGAGGAACTGAAGGTCCTGCCGAATCTCGCCGCGTCGCCGGATCTCGATCAGTTGTTCGCGCCGGCACCGGCACCGGCCCTCCCCGCCCCTCCCGTCACGCCCCCGCAGCCCCCCGCCGCGGAAACGAGGATCGCCGACGGTATTGCAGCGGCGAAAGCGGCCGCCGCGGAGCCGGGGTCCAGGTCGGTCCCGAGGGCGGTCGCGAGCGCGAAGCCGGCGGAAGGGGCCGCGCCCGCGAAGGCCCCGCCGGCCGCGGAGGGGCGCAAGCCGTCGGCGGCACCGCCTTCCGGAGGTGCCTCGGCGGACGTGCCGGTGCTGGTGCCGGTTCCCGGCCCGAAGCGCTCGCCGACGGCGAAAAAACCGACCGAGCCGCTCCCGATCGCCGCGCCGGTGGTGGACGCCTTGTCGGGCGAGAGGGTGATCGAGCAGCGCCTGCGCAAGCTCCAAGTGCGCACGGAGGCCGACTCCACGCTGTTGCGCAGGTCGAAGACCCCCCCCGGGACGATCCTGCTGGTCGAGCCCAACGATGGGGTCGCGCGAGGGTTCGGCGAGGCGATCAAAGACACCACGTTCAAGGTCGCCGCGCGTTCGCTGACGGTCGAAGATGCGCTCGAAAAGTACGTGCTGATGCGGCCGACGCTGGTGGTGGTCGACCTCGCCGCACCCGGGGTCACGGGGGTCGGGCCTCCGGGGATTCCGGCGTTCGTCCGGATGTTTCTGGAGCTCGACCCGCACTGCAAGATCGCAGTGATCTCCTCGGCGGCGACGAAGTCCATGGTGATGGATGCCTTCCGGCACGGGGCGCGCACGAACGTGGAGGCGCCTTTCGACCGGCACAAGGTGCTGGACGCGCTCACCAAAGCGGTCACCGCGCGCTCGGCGGTCGAGGCGCTGCGGATCCCGACGCTGGAGTTGCGGCGGCCGATCGCCTGTTCCTGGAAGCCAGTGGAGAAGGACTCCCTCAAGGGGCTGCTGAGCAACTGGCAGTCGTTCGTGGCCCGCTCGCTCGATCCGATGGGACTGGAGGCGAATCTGCCTGCCGCGTCGAGGGTGGGGACGATGGTCCGGCTCAACATCGAGATCCCCGGCGGGGAGAAGGCGATCCAGACGCTGGCCGAGGTGACCAGTTGCAAGCACGAGCCCGCGCTCAAGCACCACGTGGTTCGCTTCTCCTACGTGAAACTGCCGACGGAAGCGCGCGACCGCCTGGTCGCCTTCCTGATGGAGTCCCTGAGCAAGGGAACGAAGGGGAGATCCCAATAAACTCCCAACTCCCAACGGCGCAGGCAGCGTCCGCTCTGGAATCCCTCGACGTGCAACCTCTCTGCGCGCGGGAAGATCACCCGGGGCAGGGGCGCAGGTGCACCTCGACGAATCCGACTCCTGATGGGAGCAGAGTGGACGATGCTGCGATGCTCGCGGCTGCGCGTGGTGCGCGAAGAGGTCTACCTCGAAGCGAGGGACGACCAGATCCCGTGTTTTCGTCTCTACGACAGCGAGAGGCTGCTGTGCAATTCGCTCGAATCCGTCGAGTGGGCGCAGCCGTTCGTGCAGGTCCGGATGTGCGAGTCCTGCGGCTACTCGGGTTGCTCCTGCGGGGAGTACGTGCGGGTGGTCCGCCTGGGGCGCCACCTGCTTTGGTGTCCGGTCGATCCCGAGGAGGCCCGGGAACGCACGGGGGTGGAGACCGCGGACCTCGTGGTCGAGCACGGTATGATTGCGCTCGATGCGGGGGCCTGGGACGAGGTCGCTGCGGAATTCTCCCAGGTCCCCTGGGCGAAGGACTTCTCGCCCGCGAGGCGGCGGGACCTGGCGCTCGCCTGGCTGCTGCACGCTCCGGATGCGCTCCACCGGGCGACTCTCGAGCACCTGGAGCGGGACGTGCTGCCGCGAATCCTCTGCTCGGACGGCCTCGCCATGGAGGAGGCGGCGCGACTGACCGCGGCGGTGCTGCGCTGGGTGCGGAGCGGCGCCAACGAGCCGGTGGGCGGCGAGTTGGTGCTCGTACGGGAGTCGGGACTGACGATCGAGACGCTCTATTTCGATGCGCCGCGGGGGTGCGACGAGTGGCCCGCGTTCGCGCTCGGGGCTGGGGTCTCGCTCGCCTTCGGTCGGGCGTGGACGATCGCACCCGAGATGTTCCCGTTCACCCGTTGAGGCCGTCCACGCGCCGCGGGCCGGTGAGGACCCGCTCTCCGCTTGTGCGGGCAGCACGGGCGATTCTCCTCACCCTCCGAGCAACTCGTCGTCGGAAACCGATTCGACCGCGCCGACCATCTCCTGGCCCGCGACTCCGCACTCCGTGAAGAGAGCGGGGAAGTCGGCCGGACCGGGGATCTGCGGAACGTGCCGGGCGACCGACTGGTGACGTTCCCCGGTGAGCGCGAACGAGAGGTGGTACACCCCGCGCGACGACAGCCGCAGCCGGAAGTCGGCATCTGCAAGCCCGAGGAAACGGCGCGCGAAGCCCAGGAAGTACCGGGCTCCGCTCATGGCGAGGAAGGAGCCGCGCCAGGACATCGAGAAGTAGTGCACGAACTCGCCGCCCGAGCGCTTCACCGTGTACACCCCGCACAGCCCGGCGCTCGTGGAGAAAGACTGGGCTTCGAGCTCCCGCAGCGCTTCGAGGTCGATCTGGTCGGTGGCCTTCGCGGGGTCCATTTCGCGAAGCGCCAGTTCCCGGATCCGCGCAAGCTGCCCGGCCAGCTCGATGAAATGACCGGTGGTGAACAGCTTCCGGTAGCCCACGAGCCGCAGAACCGCGAAGGACGCGATCAGCGCGAGCGGTACCGCCCAACAGAGCCAGCTCATCCCGCCCTCCGAGAGGTTGCGACCCCGCCCGGGTCCCGGCCGCCGGCGCTCCCGCCGTCGGAGGACGCCATCGGGTCTCTCGCGATGCAGACCCACGCGGGAGGGCGGCCTGCCGTCGAGGACTTCACCGCGGCTGCCGGCGCCGCGTGCCTTGCGACTTCGGCACGACCGCCGACCGCGGCCCGGCTCCCCGGGCGACCGGCCTCGCCTGGGCCTGCGGCTTCGCCTTGCCTGCGGGCTTCGCCTTGCCGGCCGGCTTGATCTTGCCGTGTGCCTCCAGGCGGGCCTCGAGCGCGCCGAGCCGGTTGCGCAGCGTCCGGTTCTCGTCCTTGAGCTGGTCGATCTCGGAGGAGATCTTCGCGACCGTGCCCTTCTCCCCGCGCGCCTCGCGCACCCGGCGGAGCGAATCGCGCGCGACCTTGCGCGCGAGGCCGATCGGCTCGGATTCCGCGCACCGCTGCAACGCCGCGAGCCCCGCATCGTCGGTGACGTGGGCCATCGCCGCCGCGGTCGCGCGCCGCGCCCCGTGGTCGGCGTCGCCCAACAGCTCGATCAGGCGGTCGCGTACGTCGTCGGCCCGGCGGTCGGCGTGCTCCCAAAGCCGGCCGAGACAGGCGATGGCCGCGGTGCGCACGGCGAAAGGCTTGCCGTAGGCCGCGCCCGCCTCCGCCAGGGGGATCCCCCGCGGGTCGCGCAGCTCCGCCAGCCCCTGGAAGGCCGCGCCCGCGACCACGTCCTGGAAGGAGCGGCGTCCGGCGGCTTTCTTCAGGCCGGCGAAGGCCGCCGGTTGCCGGGTGTGGGCGAGCGCCCGGACCGCCTCCGCCACCACGTGGTCGCTGCGGTCGCGGACGATCGTTCGCGCGAGCAGGTGCGCGGCCTCCGGCCGCCGGAAATGCCCGAGGGCGCGCGCCGTCGCCCGGCGCACCTTCGGATGCGCGTCCCGCAGCCCGACCGCGAGCGCGGCCAACGCCGAGTCGGAGCGGATCCCGCCCAGCGCCGCCGCCGCCTCCTGCCGCACGCCATGGAACGGGTCGCCGGCCAGCGATTCCCGGAGCGCCGCCACCGTCACCGGATGGTCGTGCTGCCGCGCCAACGCCCGGGCCGCCTGCATCCGCGCCGCCGCACCCGGCGACTTCCTCAGATCGAAGATCAGCTCCTGGCGCGGCTTGTCCGTCTTCACCCGCCGCAGGAGCCAGCCCTCCGGGTCCAGCTGCACCGACTCCGGCTTCCCGACCACCGCGAACCAGAACGCGTGCTCGGCCTTTTCCAGCTCGATCCGATGGTCCTCCGCCCCGCCCGGCCCGTGAACGCGCAGCACCGCCGGCGTGCGGAAGATCGGCGTCTCGCCCGCAATCGTCTGCGTCTGCTTGATCGTGACGCACACCCGCCCGGCCTTCGCCTCCCACTTCCAGGAGACGTGGAACTCGGGGTGGCCCGCGCCGTAGAGCCACTGCTGGAAAAAGGCGTCCAGCGACCGGCCCGTGGCTTCCTCCACCGCGATCTTGAAGTCGGCCGTCTCCACCGTCTGGCGCGCGTGCTTGTGGCAGTAGTGGTTGATCGCCTTCCACCACAGCTCGTCCCCGAGGTGGAATCGGAGCATGTGGAGCACCAGCGCCGCCTTCTGGTAGGAGTGGCGGTCGAACAGGTCCTCCGGGTCCTGGTAGCGCCGGGTCACGATCGGCCGGCGGTAGCTGCCCGAGTCCTCCGCGTGATAGGCGTCCGCGTACTCCTGCAGCCGCGCGGAGAATTCCTCCGGCCCCTTCCGGTGCTCGGTGTAGAGCGCGTCGAAGTAGGTCGCAAACCCCTCGTTGAGCCACACGTGCTCCCAGCTCTTGGTGGTGAGCAGATCCCCCCACCACTGGTGCGCCAGCTCGTGCGCGACCAGACCGTCGGCGTCCACGTCCTCGAGCACCTCGCGGCCGACCAGCGCGCGCTCGTTGATCGTGGTCAGCGAGGTGTTCTCCATCCCGCCCCACATGAAGTCGCTCAGCACCGCCTGCGCGTACCGGGCGTACGGGTAGGGGTAGCCGATCTTCTCGCCGAAGAAGCGCATCATGTCCGGCGTCCTGCCGAAGGTCGGGCGGGCGAGCGCTTCCTCCCCCTTGCGCACGTGGTAGGAGACCGGCACCCCGTCGCACCGATCCGTCACCTCGACGAACTCGCCGATCACGAGCGAAATCAGGTAGTTGACGTGGGGAACGTCCTGCCGCCAATGGAACGTCCGGGTGCGGCGCTTGCGGTCGCGGGTGGCCGACAGGAGCCGGCCGTTGGAGAGCGCGGTGAAGCGGTCGCGCACGGTGACCACCACCTCGCTGGTGGCCTTGTCGTTGGGGAAATCCCAGCCCGGGAACCAGTGCCGGTTGTCCTCGCTCTCGCCCTGGGACCAGACCTGGACCGGCTTGCGCGGGTAGCCGCGGTCGGGGCGGACAAAAAAAAGACCCTTGCAGGGCGCGGCTTCGTACTCGATCGCGAGCTCGATGACCTCGTCGCTGCGGTGATCGCGGTCGAGGGTGATGACGAGTGCGGTGGGGGTCACGGCGAACTCCAGCTCGCGCTTGCCCTGAAGCGTGACCCGGCGCACCTCGAGGTCGACGGCGTCGAGTTCGACCCAGCGAAGCTGGTGGATCGGGTGGAGGTTTAGCGTCGCGGTGCCGGCAATGCGCCCGCGCACGTCGTCGACCGAGAGCTCGAGCTTGATGTGGCGCACGTCGAAGCTGCGACTGCGCGCCTGGTGCTCGCGCGCATCGGGCGAGGCGAAGGGTCGGTACGGGCCGCGGGCCGCCGGCTCGGGCCCGGACTCGCCGGCCCCGGCGAGACGGCAATAGGCGTGGTGCATGGCTTCCTCCGGTGCGAGGACCCGCATCTTAGCAGCGGCCCTCGAGGATTGCACCGCAAACGACGCGCGGCCCAGGATCGGGAAAACGGTATCGGCCGGGGTTGCGATTTCCGCTGGAGCAGGGGGGGCTACGAGGACGAGGACCGGGGGACGGCGGAACTGTCGGGGGCCGGAGTCGCTTGCACGATACGCCTTCCCCGGATTGGGCGCTGGTCCTGCTGGACTATGGAGTCTAAGCCATTTGCTCAGATACGGTTATGGCTCGGTTGAGAGATTTCCATTGACTTCGTTGAAGCTGTTGAATAGGATGACTCGAACTTCGGAGAGGCGATTTCGCTCCCCACGACACGAGGAACCGATGCCCAAGACGATCGCCCCGTCCCAGACCTCCGCTTCCGGTTTTCAGCAGCTCGACCTCTTTGCGGCCACGAAGAAGGCCGGGGCTCGGCTGCTCGCCTTCGACCTCGAGACGCAAAACAGCTTCGACGATGTCGGCGGCCGGGAGAACATGGCTGCGTTGAAGATGTCGGTCGGGATCACCTTCGATGCCGACAAGCAGCGGTACGAAGTCTATCCCGAGGCACGCGCGCGGGAGTTGGTGGATGACCTGCTCGACGCCGAGTTGGTAGTGGGCTTCAACGTTCGCCGCTTCGACTACCGGGTGCTGGAGCCCTACGCCGGCGGTCGCGACCTGAGCCGGATCCGGACCCTGGACCTGCTCGAGAAGCTCGAGGGGGTATTGGGCCACCGGGTGAAGCTCGACAGTTGCGCCGAGGCTACGTTGGGGACGAAGAAGAGCGGGCACGGGCTGCAGGCCATCGAATGGTTCCGCCAAGGCCAGATCAGCAAGCTCATCGACTACTGCAAGGACGACGTGAAAATCACGTTCGACCTGTTCGAGCACGGCCGGAAGCACAGGCACATCAACATCCTCGACCGCAGCGGATCCAAGCGCAAGGTCGAGGTCGACTGGTAGAAGCCGCAATCTACCCAGGGGGATGGGCCCGGGTTCCACGTAGGGGGCCCTTGGGATCAGGAGGGTGATCTTCGCCTGTCCCCCTGGGTTGCACTTCTCGGGCGTCAACGCGGAACGAGTTGCGCCTCGATCTCTTGGAGGGTGACGAAGGAGCGCTGGAGGGCCTCGGTGACGCGTCGGCGGGCTTCCGCGTCTCCCGTGGCGATTGCCGCGGCGGCGTCGCGCAGGGTCCGAGTGGTGTCGCGTGTGAGCGCGGCCACGGGCGCGAAATCGAAGTCGCTGAGCGATTGCGTGAGGGCAGCGATCGCGGCCAGGATCTTCCCCTGCCACTCCTGGATGCGGGCGCGGGCCGCTGCGGGGTCGCCCGCCGGCGCTTTGGCCGTCGCTTCGAACCAGGTGGCGAATTCCCGCAACTGGGCCGACAGCGCAGCGAGTCTCTGCGCGCCTTCGGACGAGTCCTTCGGCGGCGGGAATTGCAGATACTCCATCCACATTTGGAAGGTCTCTTCGAAGGTATCGGCCCTGGCCAGGGCATCGGCCGTGGGCTCGGCGGCAGGCGCATCGAGGACGATGCGGAACTGCTCCGCCAGGGCGCGCAGGTCCTTCCCGAGGAGGTCGACGTAGCGCCGCCCGTAGTACTCGACCCAGTAAAGGTCATGCGGGCACCGCTGTTGGTTGCGGGTCTGCACTTGGTCGAGGCGCTTCCCCCACTCTCCCCCCACGGTCCGAGCCCAGGCCTCGCCGCCGGGCGGCGCCTCGCGGAGCAGGGACTCGAAGCGGTCCCGGGCCTCCCGCTCGAGAGTCCAGAGTTCGATCATGTCGGTGCGCACCGACTCGGCGACCTCCCTGCGCTGGGTCTCGAGCTGCTGCGGATCGCCGATTCGCGCGCTGATCCGCTGCTCCGGGAACTCGCCGCGCTCGGCCAGGTGGCTGCGCACGTCATCGGGTTGGCCGTCGGCCGGGACTTTCAGGATGACTTCATAGTCTCCGGAGTACGGCTCGCGGGACTGGAATCCCAGATGGAAGGTGATCCGGCCACCCTCGACGGCTTCCTCGCCCTCCTCGACATGCACCTCTTCGGTGACGGTTGCCTGGCCTTCGCGCTGCAGGCGGGGCGGAGCTTTGGTCTGCTTGGCGTAGAGCAGATCGGCGTGAACTCGCGTGCCCGCGGGCAGGTCCGCGGTCCCCTCGACGCGAAACACCCACTTTCCGTCCGCGAGCTTCCTGGCCTCCAGTTGGACCTCGAATGCGGGCTTGGGCTCGGCGCGCGCCGTGAGGGTAAGCGCGACGCCGAGGAAAAGGGCCAGGAGGGCGGGCCGAACCGCGGGCGAAATCTTGAACATGGGCGCATTCTAGCGACGAATGACCGAGTGCGCAAGGCGTTGCCGGGAGGGAGCGCGGGGAAATGGGGAAATGGGCAAGGCACTTGACGTCGCCGGAGTCGGTTTGGTACAGGGGCGCCCATGATCCAATCGAAGAACACGATGCAGCGCAAGGAGTTCGCCCTGCTCCGGGACCTGCTCCCGGTGCGGTACAAGTTCCTCAGCAAGGAGAAGGGCGGCCCGCTCAGCGACGAGATCTTTGAAGGGACCACCGACGACATCAACACGCTCGGAATGCGTCTCGAAGGCCGCATTCCCGATTGGACCTGGACCACCGGCCTCCTCACACGCGAGACCTACCTCGGAATCAACGTGCTCCTGTCCGGGTCGGGCGATCCCGTGAAGGCGCTCGGCCGCGTTCTCTGGATCGAAGGCACCGACCAAGAGAGCAAGAACGTGGGAATCGGCGTGAAATTCCGCGACATTTCCGCGACCGATCGGCTCCGCCTCTCCGAACTGGTCGGCAGGATCCGCCGCACCGTCGCCAGCACCCGGATCGACCCCTTCGATCCCGGTCACTGAACTCGCGCGTGGCGCTCGGATGCGCTGCCTCACTTTCCGCCCTGTGCCCGGGGCGTTCGGCCACGCTCTCCGAGAATGGATGCCGGACTCCACGAGCATCTCGAAGGTGGGCCAATGGAGACGCGCGACCGGAAGCGCGGGACCAGGCGGTCGGCCAGCGTGGTGAGGTTCCGGGATCTGGCGCCGGCGCCGCGTCGTGCTCGCGCTTCGCGTTCGCGATCGTCCCGCCGCTACCCTTTGGTTTCGCGCTCGCGCTTGGCGATCTGCTTGAGGAGCGCCCTTGCCTGCTCGCACGCCGGAAGGCCGGGCCAGGTCTTGATTACTTCTCCCGCGCGCGCCTTGGCGTCCTTGAATTCACCCTGCTCCAGTCGGACCTGCGCAGTGGCCAGCGTCTCGTCCGCATCCTTCCGGAACTGCCCCAGCAGATCCTCCGCGCGGCGCCGGTCGTTGCCCCGGATCGTTTCGCACCCGGCGAGCTTCTGCACGATCGATAGCGACTGGGGTATCCGCTTCTGCTCGATCAATTCCTCGGCCAGCCGCAGCTTCACCGCCCCTTCGGCGATCGTCTTGGCGGTCATCACAGGGGCGCGGGACGTGTAGGTCCGGCCCTCCACCGCCACCCCCGCCTTTTCTTTCACCTCGAAGAAGCCGGAGGGCATCGATTTCCGGTGGTCCTTCTGCCAGAGCACGAAATGCACGTGCTTCATGTCGCCGCAACCCGCGATCGGCTGCCCCGGCTGGACCCGGTCGCCCCGTTTCACCTCGGCCGATCCGGTGCGGATATGCGCGTAGACGCTGAGCTCCCCGTCTTCGTGCTGGATTTCGATCTTGTTCCCCTTGTCGCCACGATCTGCGCCCGTGTCGAACACCGAGTACACCGTGCCGGCGCGCGACGCGCACACGGTCTCCTCCAGCTCCATGGCGAAGTCCCATGCGTAGTAGTTGAATTCGTCCCGCAGGTGCGTCGCCTTGCCGAAGTTCCCCTGGTACACCGTGCGCGTGATCTTCGCCGGCCACGGCAGAAAATACTTGGGCGCCTCCGGCCATTCCCGCTGGGACGCCAGATCCGCGGGAGCCGCAGCGCGCGCGACGCTCACCCGCTGCTCGTCCGCCGCCGCCGGCATCGCGAGAGCCACCCCGAGTAGTGCCCAGCCCCACCGACCACGGTTGCGCATGCCACCTCCCCGGCTCCTTCGATTCAGGGGGGGGTATAGGCAATCCTCGTGCCGTCCCGATTTACGGCCCCACGATCATCCCCAATCCAAAATCCTTGAATGGGATGCAGAGATTTCAAAAGACGGAATCCTGGTCCGCGAGTAAGGGGCGGTTTACGGAGTCGACGTGGCCTGTAAGGGGATCATTACAAGCATCGGCCGAAAAAGAAGATCCCCCCGCCGGGAGGCGGAGGGATCGGGGCGCGTTTCCGCGTGGCCCTATTTCTTCTTGAACCGGTCGAGCCGCGGGCCCGGCTTCTTGGGAACCGGGGGCGCGGGCTTCTTGGCCTGAGGCTTGGTCACCTCCTCGTCATCGAGCACCTCGACGTCTTCGTCCGCCTTGACCTTCAGGTCGTCGTCCCCGCCGAGGTCGTCGCCGAGATCGCCATCGTCTCCGAGATCGTCGTCTCCGCCGTCCAAGACCTCGACATCGTCGGCCAAATCGACATCCTTTGCCTTATCCTTCTTCTTCAAGCCGCCGCTGAGCACCTCGGCCGCGTCGCCCAGGTCCGGAGCGTCGTCGTCGAGCAGGTCGATCTCGTCGTCGAGCTTCTGCTCCTCCTTCTTTTTCTTGGGCGGAGGAGCCGCGACCTTCTTGACCTTGATCGTCTCCTGCTTCTCGCGCTCGGGGGACCTGGCCGACTTCTTGGGCGCTTCCATACGGTCGACCACTTCGTACTTCACCCCGCTCGGCACGGTCAGGCTGGTGTCGCACTTCGGGCAGCGGATGCGCGTGCCCGGGCCGAAGATCGCCACGTTGAGCTTGTTGGAGCACTCGGGGCAGAAGATGATCCGACGCCCCTGCTTCTTCTCGATCTCCGTGATCTGCTCGTTATCCAGGATCCCCTTCTTCAGCATGATCCGGTCGAGCGAGGTCACCTTCCCCTGCTTCTCGAGCTGGGCCTGAAGGCGCAGCCCTTCTTCCACCTTCTCCTTGGTGGTGTACTCCATCTCGACGGCGAGCTGGCCGAACTTGATGTCCCCCTTACTGGGCATGAGTCCTTACCTCCTTCGCGGTCCCCGGCTCGTGATATGTCAGCAGGTTCACATAGCCCACCCTGGACGGCCGCGCCGGCGGATTCACCGGCGCCGTGACGCCCTCGGGAACGAACGAGAACCCACAGGGATGATCCGGCATGATCAGGTCCCGATCGCGCAGGTCCCGTTCGTCGATCGGAAACACGCTGCAGACCTTCGGTCGCACCCGGTAGATCCGGCAGCCGGGCTGGTCGGCGTCTTCCCGCAGGAAGGCGCAATGGTACATGAGCACGCAACAGGCGCCGCTCCGGTCGCACTCGCCTCGCCGGCGCTCGAGACTGCTCTGGACGTATCCCGGTCGGAAGAGGACCAGGTACTGCCGCCGGAGCTTTCCCCATCCCAGCTGCAGCTTGACCTTCACCCAGCGCAGGATTCCGGTGTTCTTCGGGCTCGCAAGTGCGGCGTCCAAGGGAAAACCTTCCAATGACCGATACCCGCGGCCGGGAAGCGACCGCCACGGGATACTATCCCTGCCTCCAACGGAGTGTCAAGAGGAAATCTGCCCGACAAAACGTGCAGCCGATCGCAGAATATTTTCACGACGGGAGCCCGCCGACTTTCCAGATATGCGCTGCAACCAAATAATGTACAACATGTTACGATTCTAGACCAGATCCGGAACGGGGGTTGCTCTCCGCAGTTCGTCCGCAATTCATGAGGAGGACCCAAATGGGCATCGTCACGCTGAAGCCGGGAGATCGCGTTGCCGGATACATTTTGATCGAGAAGCTCGGGTGCGGTGAGCTAGGGGAAGTCTGGAAGGCGCACCCGGCGGAACGCCCGACCGAGGCGGTCGCGCTGAAGATCGCGGTCGATCCGGACCGCTTCCGCGCGCTGCGCTCGATGGGGACGCAACCGCTCGGGCTGAATCACTCCGCGGTAGTGAGGACGCTCGCGATCGATTCCGCTCACGAGCCGCCGTTTCTGGTGATGGAGTACGTCCTGGGTCCGAGCCTGCGCGAGCTCCTTGATTCCGGACGCCGGCTCACGCTCGAAGAGGCGGCCGGGGCGATGGCCGAGGTGCTCGACGTGCTGGCCTACGCGCACGAGCGCGGAGTGATCCATGGGAACCTGGAGCCGGCCAGCCTGATGTTCGAACCGGCCGGAGCATGGGCGCCGGGAGTGCTGCCCGAGAATCGGCGAATGCGGCTTCTGGGGTTCGGTCCGGGCATGGTCGCGCGCGGGGCGACCGAGGGTTCGCCGCTGAGCTACCTGGCGCCGGAGACCCGGCAAGGGGAACTCGCCGATGTGCAGTCCGATCTTTACGCGGCGGGCGCGGTGCTCTTCGAGGCGCTGGTGGGGCGACCGCCCGTGGGCGATGAGGCGGCGAGCGAGGCGGCAGAGGGTCTGCCGGTGGTGCTGGACGGGGTGCTGCGCAAGGCGCTCCGGGCGCAGCCGGAGCGGCGCTACGCCACCGCACGGGAGATGAAGCGCGACCTGGAGGCGTGCGTGTCGGCCGCGGGTTCGGCTCGGGCGCAGGCCGAAGGCGACCGGAAGAGCGAAGCCAAGGCGCCGCCCGCGGGCGAGCGGTTCCAGGACCAGGTGAAGCGGGTGGTGGACGAAGTGCGGGGCCGGCAGACGCTCGACCTGTCGCGGGCGTTCAACGACGCCTTCGGGGCGCTGGCCTCGAACACGGTGACGCTCCTCCTGGCCGGCCTGCTCTGGGGGCTGCTGAGCTTCGCGACTCTGTTCATCCTCGCCGGCCCGCTGACCGCGGGGCTGTGCCTCATGCTGGTGCGGGTCATCCGCGACCGCCGGGAAGTTCAGGTGGGCGATCTGTTCTCGAGCTTCGACCGATTCCTCGGAAAATCGCTCGGATTCATCGGGCTGATCCTGCTGGCGCTGATCGGCTTCGCGCACCTGGTGATCCCGGGGATCCTGGTGTCGGCGTTCGGCATGTACGTATTCTTCGTGATGGCCGACCGTCGCACGAGCTTCGCCGACGCGGTGAACCAGAGCGTGCGGTTGGTGTGGACCCACGGGTTGCTGATGCACGCGATGCTGGCGACGCTGACGATCCTCATGAGCGTGGCGGCGAGCGCGATGCCGGGGGAACTGCTGACCGCCTGGCTGCTCACGCCGTTCTTCGTCGGGCTCCAGGCTTCGGCCTATCTGCAGGTGACCGGTGAGCGTGCTGCGGCCCCGGGCGGCGACCCGGGCGTGGCTCCCGCGCGGGCCGCGGCCTAGCCTTCCCGATCGCGGCAGCCGGCTCAGCGCGGCGGGGGCGGGGGGGCAGAGTCCGGGCCCGGCGCGGCCTTGCGGGCGGCCTCGATCCGCCGCTGAAGGTCGCGATATCCGTAGCGGCCGACCGTAAGCTCGAGGGAGGTGCAGAGCCCCAGGAGCCAACCGACCAGCCGCCACCAGCCCGGCACCACGATCACCGCCTGGTTCCGTTCGACCCCGCGCAGGACGAGCTGGGCGAAGCGATCGGCATCCATCGGACGGAGCCGCTCCCAGACGGCGGCGATGACCTCCTTGGGCGGGGCGTCAATCAGGCGTCCGTAAACGCCCCCGCCGAGGAGCGGCGTGCGGATCACGCCGGGGCAAAGCGCGCTGACCCGCACCCGGTGCGGCTCCGCTTCGATCCGCAGCGCCTTGGAGAGCGACAGCACCGCGCTCTTGGTCGCACCATACGCGGCCAGGTACGGCGTGGCCACGAACGCGGCGACCGAGGCGGTGCTGATGATGTGGCCGAATCCCTGCCCGATCATCACCGGATAGGCCGCCTGGATGCCGTGGATCACCCCGCGCAGGTTGACGTCGAGGATCGCAGTCCAGTCGTCGAGCCCATGCCGGCGGACCTCGCCGCCGACGCCGATCCCTGCGTTGTTGAAGAGGTAGTCGAGACGCCCGAGGCGGGTCACCGTCGCGTCGACCGCGCTCTGGAACGCACGGGGGTCGGTTACGTCCATCTCGTATGCGGTCGCCCGACCGGACGCGGCGCGGATCGACTCGGCGGCCCGTTCGGCCAACTCCCCTTGGCGGTCGGCGAGGATCACCTCCGCGCCCCGGGACGCCATCGTGCGTGCCAGGGCGAAGCCGATCCCCGATGCGCCTCCCGTGACGATCGCAACCGCTCCCTGGAAAGCCCGCAACCCGCCCTGGTCCGCCATTGCATCCTCCTCCGCCGCGGACTCTACCCGAGCCCGCGCGGAGGCGCAAGCTCAATACCGGTCCCCATCGATGGGTGGGAGGCGCGACGCCGAGCCGATGACCCAGTCATCTGGGGGGCTGGTACTCAGTCCGCAAAGCGGCGGGCGGAAGCCGGCCCGGGGCGGAACGCGCGCTCCGCGGCTGCGGCCACGCCGCTCGGTCCAGCCCGGCTCGGAGTCCCCGACCGAGCCCGGTCGGGATTCTCTTGGGATTCGTCGATTCCAGGTTAGCATCGTCCGGCATGGACAGGTTGCCACGTCCGCGGCGCGGTGTCGCCGCGGCTCTCCTACCGGTGCCGCTCGGCCCGGTTCCCTGCGCCGAATCCGGCCGGAGCCTTGCCGACCCTGCGGACGTTTCCCGCGATGAGTGAGTCCGGATCCCCGGCGGGAGCGACCCGCTCCCGCGCCGTCTGGATCGTGCTGCTTTCGGCCCTGGCGGTCCGCGCGCTGGTTCCGCTTCTCTCCGCCGCGATCGTGGGCGAACCGAGGGTCTTTCACGCGCCGGACTCGGCGGGCTACATGGATCTCGCCCAGGAGCTGGCCGCCCACGGGCGGTTCGAGAGGTCAGGCGCACCCGAGGTCATCCGGACGCCCGGGTACCCGCTGCTGCTCGTTCCCGGGGCGCTGACGGGGTTCATGGAGGGGGTCGCAATCGCCCTGCAGGTCATGCTCGGTGGGCTGACCACCTGGCTGGTCTACCGGATCTCGCTGCACCTCTTCGAGCACCCCACGTCCGCCCTCGTTAGCGCGTACCTGTATGCCTTCGAGCCGCTCTCGGTCGTCTATGCGAGCAAGGTGCTGACGGAGACGCTGTTCACCTGCCTGATCGTCGGCTTTCTTCACGGCCTCCTGAGGTACCTGAAGACCACGCGATCGGCGCATCTGATCGGCGCGGCGGGCGCCTTGGTTGGGTCGGTCTACGTCCGACCGATCAGCTACTTCCTGCCGATGCTCGTCGCCGCGGGGCTGCTGCTGCGGGCGCTTCGACGCGGCCCGGAACGAAACCGTCGGCTCGCTCACGGCGCGCTCTTCTTCGCCCTTTCGCTGACGCTCGTGGGGCTCTGGCAGGTGCGCAACGCGGTCCAGGCCGGCTACTCCGGTTTCTCCGCCATCTCCGACGTGAACCTTTACTATTACCAGGGCGCGTCGGTGCTCGCCGCCGTGCGCGAGGTTCCGTTTGCGAAAGTGCAGGAGGAGCTGGGATACCCGGACGACGAGGTCTATCGGAACGCGCACCCCGAGCTCCGCGACCGGCCGCGCGGGGAGACGTACCGGGCCATGGGCCGGGAGGGATTGCGCACGCTCGCGCAACATCCGTTCACCTATGCCAAGGTCCATGTGAAGGGGATGGTCCGCACGCTCGCCGACCCGGGGGCGATCGAGTACCTCAAGCTGTTTCGGCTCTATCCCGCCTCCGGCGGCTTGCTCGGCGTCGCGGTCGACCAGGGGCTCCTCGGGGCGGTGGCCCATCTCCTCCGGGAACAGCCGATCGCGTTCTGGAGCACGCTCGCACTCGGGCTGGTGGTCGCGGCCGGTATGGGATTGGCGCTCGCCTCCGTGATCCGTCGCCCGGTGCGGTCCAACCCGCTTGCCCTCGCCCTGCTCCTCGTCGGTGCGTATTTCCTCCTGATGTGCGGGGGCCCCCAGGCGGAAGGCCGCTTCCGACACCCGTTGATGCCTGTCGTCTGCATCTTCGCCGGTGAACGCCTTGCCGCCTTGATCGCGAAGTGGCGCGGCCGGGGGGGTGGGTAGGGATCGGGGATAGGCGCGGCGGGTGCGGGTGTGGCCTGCGGTGGGGATTCCGCGCCTCCACGGGCTGCGCTCAGATCCCTGATTCCCCGTCTTCCGGGCCGTCCTCCCCCGGATTGCGGAGGCGCACGGGGCGGGACTCGGCGACGGCTTTGACGAAGGCCTCGTCCGAGGCGAGCTGGGGCTGGAAGCCGAGGGCCTTCTTCATGCGGGCATTGTCGCCCATGCATGTGTAGCGCAGGTAATCGATCTCGAGCGGGACGGTGCCGAACGGGGGGATCCCGCGCAACCACTCGGCGGCGGCGTAGGCAATCGGGTGGAGGACGGGCAGCGTCCGGGTGTGGGCGAGCCGCAGCATTTTCATCAGCGGCAGCACGCCGTCCGGTCCGACGTTGACCGGTCCGGACACGTCGACGCGGTGGGCCTGCACCAGCGCGTCGACCGCGTCCGACTCGTGGATCACCTGGAACAGCGGCTCGAACCCCGCGAGCACGGGCGCGCGCGACATGCGGAGGTATCGCATGAGCGGGGAGTGGCACTGGGGCCCGACCACGTGGGCGAGGCGCACCAGGGTGATGCACATCTGGGGCTGCTTTGCCCGGGTTTCCGCCACGTACCGCTCGAGGTCGCAGAGGTCGCGCAGGTACGGAAGATGGTGCTTGCCGCGCAGGGTGCGCCGTTCCGACAGGTAGGTCGGGTTGTTGAAGTGGGCGCCGTACACCATCTGGCTGCTGCGGACGATCACCTTGCGGACCTTCGCGACCGCGCAGGCGGCCAGGACCGTGAGCGTGCCGATGATGTTGCGGTCGAAGACCTCCTCATTGCGCCGATAGGTCTCCGCGTAGTCGAGGTGGTAGACGGTATCGACCTTCTCCCGGCGCAGGATCTGCTCGATCTCCGGATCGCGGGGGTCCATGCGCAGGGTACGGGAGCGGCGGGGCTTGAGCCCGGTCGACTCGTCGGCCAGGAGCACCAGGCGGCCGATGCCGGGCTCGGCGGCGAGGGCGGAGGCGACCTGGCGGCCCCAGAAGGTGTCGGCGCCGGTGATGAGCACGGTTTGGCCCGCGGCCCGGGCGGTGCGGCCGCGGCGCGCGGCCCGGGTGGGCGAGGTCGTCTTCACGCGGGTCTCCTGAACGGGGTGCCGGCATGGTAGCAGCCGTTCCCCGGCCGCTCCAGTTGTTTTCGGCCGGCAGTGAACCCCGGCGCTCGAGCCGCTGAGCCGCAGTGGCCTCCCGCGGAGTCGAATCAAAGCCACTCCCCGGGCCGGTCGCCGTCGAGCACGGGGATGACGGAATCGATGTCGGGCACCCAGGCGACGCGGGCGGAGGGCCCGACCCGTCGGCGCGCGGCGGCCAGGGCGTCCTCCAGCGATGCCGCGGGGCGGAAGAACGATCCGCGGGCGATCTCGAAGGCGTTGGGGGACGCCAGCCAGAAGGCGACGTCGCGCGCGATCGCGGGCCGGATGCCGAGGTGGTACACCACCTCCTTGATCGCGAAATTCGGGCGCGTGTGCGGGTCGCCGGTCCCGGAGGCTCCGTAGGCCAGCTCGCCGCAGCAGACGACGGCGCCGCCGGGCCGGGCCATGCGGCCGGCCTGGACCAGCGACTTGATGTATTGGAAGAGATCGAGCCGCCCCTGCTCGCGATTGCCGATCACCACGAGGTCGGCCGGGTGCGCGGGGACCAGCGCGACGTCGCGCGCGAGGGCGCTCGCCGCGCGATGGGCCGGGATCGGGTCGCCGGCGAAGAATCCCGCGGGCGCGCCATTCGGTCCGGAGACCAGGTTCACGACCATGGCGTTGCCGAGGTGCGACACGATGGTCTCGAGGTCTGCGAGCAGCGGGTTGCCGCGCACGCGTCCCGGCCGGGTGTGCGGATGGAGCTGGAGGAGGTGGTTCAACCCCGCGTCGACGCGGCCGGCGGCCGCGGGCCAGATGCCCTTCACGCCGCCCGCGTAGCCGGTGAAGGGGTGGGGCTTGACCCGGCCGATGGCGATCACCAGGCCGGCCTCGACCACGCGGCGGTTCATCCGCGGGTATGGCCCCCAGGCCGCCATGGCGGCCAGCACGAGCCGCAGCGGGAGCCCGTATCCCAGCAGCCGGCGCAGCTCCGTTCCATCGGCGCGGACGAGGGCGCGGGCGAGATCGACCGCTGTCGAGGGCAGGTGCCGCAGCGCGTCCCAGAGCAGGATTCCCGCAAACCATACGAACCAGTGCAGGCGCGCGGGGATCCGGCCGATCCGGATCAGCTCGTCGTGGGCGACCGCGACATGGCAGGCCGAGCGGATCCCGGCGGGCATGCCCTCGGGCAGCGCGGAAGCCTCCATGGCATGGGGCCGATGGGTGCCGGTGCCGATGAGGAGGAGAACGCGCTCCCAGCGTCCGCCCAGCGGCCCGGCCAGCTCGTCGAGCACGGCTCTCAGCATCATCGCGGTGGGCGTGGTCGGTCGCGCGCGATCCGGGAGAATCACCACCACGTCGCCCGTGGGGGGAACGCGCTCGGCGAGGGGCTTGCCCGAGATGGGCCGGCGCAGCGCAGCGCGCAGGGCGGCTTCCGGGGCGGGCAGATCGGGAACCGGGTTCGGCAGGATCAGCGCCGCGTCGTTCAGGCAGGCGGGGCGGGGAGGTGGTTGAACCGCGGCCTTCAGATCCATCTCACCTCGCCAGCAGGTCGTTGAACTCTTGCGAGTCCCTCAGGCCCTGGAAGAATGGCTCGTCGCGGATCGCCTCCGGGAGGCCGGGGATGTCGATCTCCAGGCAGCGCGAGAGGTGTTCCAGCGCCACGGCCTTGTGGTCGGCGACGGCTTCGACGCAGGCCAGGAAGTAATGCGGCAGCGCGGAGTCCGGCGCCCGGGCGAGCGCGTCGCTCGCGTCCGCGCGCGCTTCGTCGACGCGCCCGAGCAGCGCGAGCGCGGCGCTGCGGAAGCAGCGCGCCACCATCGCCTGCGGATCGGCCTCGATCGCCTTGCCGAAGAACTGGACCGCCTTCTCGTGCTTGCCCAGCGAGTAGTGCAGGAACCCGGTCATGATGTCGCGCGCGGGTCCGGGCGGGATCTGCGACAGGAACGCGGTGGCGGTGGTCGCATTGAGGAAGCCGGCCTTGTCCATCTGCTTCACCGTCGGCATGAGCTCGAAGTACGACCGGAACGCGAAATCGGGATGGAGTTCGGCCGCCTGGAATTGGAGATACGCCGCCTGCAATGGGTTCCGGCTGAAGTTCTGCAGCAGGGTCCCGAGATCGAGGAGCGCCTCGGCGTTGGTCGGGTCCTCGCGGATGGCGTGCTGGTAGAGGTCGACGGCGTCCTGGATGCTCTTCTCGCGCAGCGCCGCGGCCCCGGCATATTCGAGGAAGCGCGAAACCGCGCGGTCCCCGGGAATCGACTGCCAATCCCGGCGCGCCGCGCTGCCGGGGTTCTGCCCCTGCATGCTCTGGAGCTCCCGGATCAGCCGCAGCGCGGCGGCGTACTTGGGGCCGATCTCGTACGCGCGCGCCGCGTCTTCGCGGGCGCCGGCCAGGTCCTTCTCTTCGATGCGCAGGATCGCCCGGAAGAGGATCCAGCGCGGGTTGGCAGGCTCGAGCGCCACCGCGGCCTCCAGGTCTTTCTTGGCCGCATGGAGCGCGGCGAACTTGTCCAGGGTGATGCGGAAGAAGGCGCGCCAGCCGAGCGCCTCGGCGAGGCACGGGTGGATCTCCACCGCGCGGTCGGCCGAAGCGAACGCCTCGCGCCAGCGCCCGGACTCGAACAGGGCCTGAGCGCGCAGCCACCAAGCCGCGCCCAGATCCGGGACCAGCCGCACCGCACGGTCGCACAGGGCGACGACCCGCCGGAGGTCGCGCCGCGCGTGCGCGTCGTCGCGCATCCCCTCGAGCCGCTGGGTCTTCCCGTAGAGGGCGCGGGCGTCTTCCCACAGAGTGAAGCCCAGGCTCGCGCTCGGCCGGGCCACCGCGGCCTCGGCGCACTCGCGCGCGAGGGTGAGGTCGCCCGCCTTGGCGGCGAGCCGCGCACGGACGAGCGCGGCCTCCGCCCCGTCCCCGGTGAACGCCGGCGCGCCGCCGCCCCCGGCGAGCCCGGCGCGCGCGCGGAGCCAGGCGGCGTCCCCGCCGCCGAGCGCGGCGGCGTCCGCTTCCGCTCCCGCAGCGTCGCCCTGATCCATGCGCCGGATCGCGCGCAGCGACCGCGCCGCTCGGTGCCCCGGGTCGGCCTCGAGGCAGGCGTCGAGCGCCGCTGCGACATGGTCCTCGGGGACCGCTGCGGCGCGCAGGATGGCCGCCTCGCCGTCCGTCCGCGAGAGCTTCTGCGCCGCGTCGAGGTGGGCCAGCGCGCGCGGCGGCTCCCCCTGCCGCAGGGCTGCCTGCGCCCGCAGGAGCAGGATGCGCGCGTCCCCCGGGCTCCGTTCGGCCGCGCGCGCGAACTCCGCGTCGGCGGCGTCGAAGTCCCGCTCCGCGGCGGCACATTCGCCGCGCCCCACGAACGGCGAGGGGGCGTCCGGCGCGTAGGCGTGCGCCGCATCGAAGTGCCGACGCGCGGCCTCCAGGTCGCCCCGGGCGCGGGCGATCTCGCCCAGCCCGCACTCCGCGCGTGCGCGCATCGCTTCGGGCGCCGCGCCCGCGCGCACCGACTCGAAGTCTCCCGCCGCCGCCTCGACCCGTCCTGCGTCCAGCGCAGCCGTGCCCCGCTCGACCCGCGCGAGCGCGTAGCTGGCTTGCAGCGAGAGCGCGCGCTCGAATGCCGCCAGCGCCTCGGCCTCCCGGCCGAGCCTCCGCTCCGCGATCCCCAGCTCGGTCCACGCCTCCGCCGAGCCGCGGTCGAGCTCGACCGTACGCGCGAACGCGTCGCGCGCGTCCGCCCGGCGCCCGAGCCGCCCCAGCACCCGGCCCTGCTCCAGGCGGCCGCGCGCGAAGCCCGGATCCGCCTCGACCAGCGCCGCGAGCAGTCGCAGCGCCTCCTCCACGTTGCCGGAGCGTACTTGGCCCTCGGCGCCCTGCAGCGCTCCCTCCCGAAGCTCCTGTCGCGCGACCCGGTGCGCGTAGGCCGCGCCGCCGAGCGAGATCGCGAGCGCCGCCGCCGTCAGCGCGGCGGTCGCCACGCGATTGCGCCGCACCGTGCGGACCGCGCGGTGCACGATCGAGGTGGGCCGCGCCTGCACTATGCCCCCGTCGAGGAAGCGCTTCAGATCGTCGCGCAGCTCGGCCGCGGTCTGGTAGCGCCGCTCCTTCTCCTTGCGCAGCGCCTTGAGCACGATCCACTCGACCTCGCGCGGCAGGTCCGGCACCAGGCCCCGCAGCGCCCGCGGCTCCTCGGTCAGCACCTTGTGCAGCACCGTCCCCACCGTGTCGCCCGCGAAGATCGGGTTCCCCGTCAGCGTCTCGTAGAGCGAGGCGCCGAGCGCGTACACGTCCGAGCGCGCGTCGAGCTCGTTGACTTTCCCCTCCGCCTGCTCCGGCGGCATGTACATCGGCGTCCCCATGATCGCCCCGGAAGCGGTCAGGGTGGCCGCGGCCAGGTCGCGCGCCAGCCCGAAGTCGGTCAGGATCACCCGGTCGTTCGGCCCGATCATCAGGTTCGCCGGCTTGAGGTCCCGGTGGATGATCCCTTCGCCGTGTGCGTAGTGGATCGCGTCCGCCGCCTGCACGAAAAGCCCGACCGCGCGCCGCACCGGGATCCGCCCGGAGGCGATCTCGCGCTCCAGGCCGCGGCCTTCGATGAGTTCCATCGCCAGGTAAGGGATCGAGTCTTCCTCCCCCGCCTCGTAAATGCGCACGATGTTCGGATGGTTGAGCCGGCCCACCGCCTCCGCTTCGCGGCGGAACCGGGTGATCGCCTTGGTGCCGAGCGACTCGCCGTTCACCAGCTTGAGCGCAACCGGCCGGGGCGGATTCTCCTGCCGGGCTTCGTAGACCACGCCCATCGCCCCGCGGCCGATCTCGCGCACGATCCGGTAATGGCCGATGCGATTCCGGCCGGCGAAATTCGCCGCCGGCTCGGGGAGCGCGGAGCGCGTCGGACCATCATCCCCCCCCGCCGCAT
>ORJL010480390.1_pt1 | contig 50089 bp, 42 predicted proteins | sample 1779941 | NCBI WGS metagenome assembly ORJL01 (sample SAMEA104232317, study PRJEB22302) | groundwater metagenome | biome: forest; feature: aquifer; material: groundwater | place: USA | collected 2011-08-07 | depth 5.8 m | reverse complement strand
GTGACCGATGACCTGGAGCAGGGCTGGTATGACCTTGTGCATACCCGCCTGGTGCTGGAGCACATTCCGGAGCGGGACCGTGCGCTGGACCGGATGGTGGCGGCGCTGAAGCCGGGCGGGTGGCTGCTGGCCGAGGAGTTCGACCATGCCACCATGTTGCCGGTGGTGGGCAGTTCGGCCGAGGAGCAGGCGCTGTGGGCGCGCTTCCTGCTTGCGTTCCAGGCACTTTCGGCGCAGCGGGGGCTCGACCTGGCGTACGGCGGGCGGTTGCCCGGCGTGTTCCGTGAGCGGGGGCTGACGGAGCGGGGTGTAGAGGCCACAGTGCAGCTCAACCCCGGTGGCTCGCCGCTCAGCCGGGTGCTCTCGCTGAGCATTGCCCGTATGCGGGAGGGCCTGACCGGTACTGGTCAAGTCGACGGAGGTGCGCTGGAAACGCTGATGGCCCGGCTCGATGACCCGGCGTTTGGGTGGATGTCGCAGACGATGGTGGCGGCTTGGGGGCGACGGGCGGCCTAAACCCAGCCGCGCTCCACGTGAGTCCCGATGCCCTTGTGGGGGAACTCGCCTGCCGGACTGTCTGCCCGCGAAGGATGCATGCCCCAGCGCGATTAGGTGGGTGAGGTTAGGTGGTTACTCGACGGTGACCGACTTGGCGAGGTTGCGGGGCTGGTCCACGTCGCAGCCGCGGCGGACGGCGATGTGGTAGGCCACCAGTTGCAGGGGCACCACCTCGAGCACCGGCATCAGCAACGGGGTGACGGTGGGGATGGGCAGCACGTGGTCGGCCACTGTGGGGAGGTGAGTGTCGCCCTCGGACGTGATGGCGATGACGATGCCGTCGCGCGCCTTCACTTCCGACACGTTGCTGAGCACCTTCTCGTACATCGGGCCTTGGGGCGCTATGACGAACACCGGCATGTTCTCGTCGATGAGCGAGATAGGGCCGTGCTTCATCTCGCCGGCGGGGTAGCCCTCGGCGTGGATGTAGCTGATTTCCTTGAGCTTGAGGGCGCCTTCCAGCGCCATCGGGTAGCCGGCGCCGCGGCCCAAGAACAGGAAGTCCTGCGCCCGGTAGAAGTGGTGCGCCAGCGCCTCGTAGTCGGCCGACCGGTCGACCAACTGGCCGATGAGGCCCGGCAGGCGTGCGAGTTCATGGACCATGCCGTCCACGGCAGCGTCGCTGAGCCAGCCGCGCGCCCGGCCCACGTGGGCGGCCAGTAGGTACAGGCACACCACGGCGTTGGTGAAGCACTTGGTGCTGCACACGCTCACCTCGTGGCCGGCCCGCATGAACATGGACACGTCGGCGATGCGGATGGCCTGGCTGCCGGGGGTGTTGGTGATGACGATCTGCGGGGCGCCCTTGGCCTGGGCGTGCTCCATGGCGGCCAGGGTGTCCACCGTCTCGCCCGACTGGGTGATGGACACCACCAGGGTGTGCGGGTCCACGAGTGCGTCGCGGTAGCGGAACTCGGAGGCGTTATCGACCTCGGCCGGAATGCCGGCCAGTTGCTCGAAGTAGAGGCGGCCCAGCATGGCGGCGTGGTAGCTGCTGCCCATGCCCAGCAGCACCACCCGGCGCAGGCCCCGCAGACGGTCGACGCTGAACGAGACCTCCTCCACGTGGATGTCGGGCGGGGAGAGGTTGACCCGGCTGCCAAGGGCGTCGGTGACCGCCTCGGGCTGGTCCATGATCTCTTTGAGCATGAAGTGCTTGTAGCCGCGCTTGTCCACGGCGACCCGGTCGATGGTGATGGCGGTGGGGGTCTTGGCCAGCGGGTGGCCGGCGATGTCGAAGTAGGTGGCGCCGTCACGCTGGATGACGGCCATTTCGCGGTTGCCGAGGTAGACGGCCTGGCGGGTGTAGGGCAGCAGGGCCGGCAGGTCGCTGGCCACGTACATCTCGTCTTGGCCGTAGCCAATGACGATGCCGCCGGCGTTGCCCAAGCGGGCGGTCAGCAACAGTCCGGGGTGGTCGAGGCTGGTGGCCATGACGGCGCTGGCGCCGATGACCTGGTTCAGCACCCGTTGGAAGGCGGTGGGGAAGTCACGCCCCTGGTGCAGTTCCTCTTCCAGCAGGTGGGCCAGTGTCTCGGTGTCGGTCTCGGAGCTGAAGTGGTGGCCGCGTTCGATGAGGCCGCGCTTCAACTCGACATAATTCTCGATAATGCCATTGTGGATGACGATGATGCGGCCGGAGCAGTCGGTATGGGGGTGGGCGTTCTGTTCGCTGGGTTTGCCGTGGGTGGCCCAGCGGGTGTGGCCCATGCCCAGGTTGCCTTCGGGCATGCCGTCGCCGATGCGCTCCACCAGGCTGCTGAGCTTGCCCACGCTGCGCTCGATGGTGGCGTGGTGGTCTTCGCCCACCACCGCGATGCCGGCGCTGTCATAGCCGCGGTATTCCAGGCGGGAGAGCCCGTCGAGCAGGATGGGGGCCGCCGGTTTGGGCCCCACGTAGCCGATGATGCCGCACATGCTAACCACCTCCCGGTTCAGCGCCGCTGCGTACTAGGTAGAACGCGCAACGGCCGCAATCGTGACGCATCCGCGCCCGTCACCAGAACTCAGTCCTCTGGACTCTGGGCGGGCTTGAGGCAGAACCGCAGGATGGATCCCATCACACCGTGTCCCACCCGCCCGCCCGCTGAGACAAGACTGAGCGCTGATGCAGATCAGATCTCGCCAGCCGTGGCGCTGGCGTAGGCCAGCGCCTGTTCCAGCGACATACCGCGCCCCTGGAGCCATTCTGTGCTCGCTGAGTCGTCCGACAGCCGCTCCCCCGCTCGCTGCAGGTGGCCGTTGACCCAGGTGCGGACGGCGGCGGGCCGTGAGGGCAGGCCCTGCCGTTCGGCCTGCTGGGCGGCCGCTCCCATGAGGCGGAGCGCCCGGAACGCCGCGCCTGCCACTGCGGCCTGCACGGCGCAGGTCTGCAACAGCTCCGGGGCCAGCTCGGGACGGTCTGCAATGCATGCCAGCGCTTCATCCAGATGGCGGCGCGCCGCCTCGAGTTCGCCGAGGTCGATGGACATGGCGGCCAGCCCGACCTGGGCCAAACCCGCCCAGACCGGCGCCCCGGTTGCAGTGGCCGCGACGAGCGCCTCCTGCATCAGCAGCCATGCAGGCATCAACTCGCCGAACTCCCAGCGCAGCAGGTCGCCGAGGCGGTAGGCAGATTCGGCGAGTTCGGTGGAGCGGCCCTCTCGGCGGAAGCCTGCAATGGCGAGTTCCAGCGTCCGGCGTTCGGCGTCGGGATTGCGAGGCGGCGAGAGGGTGGCCGGCATGCTGTTGGGTTGCACGGGCCTCAGCTCCCCACCGGCTTAAACAGGTCCCGCACGGTGTCTGCGTAGATCACAGGCCGGCCGAGGCCGTCGGCGACCGCCTGGGGGGTCATGTCGTCGATGAAGAGTTGGGCGTCCTGGTCGAGGGCATAGCGGGGGAGCACCACCAGGTCGCCAAGGGCCCGGCCGTCCAGCGCTGCCAGAATGTCGCGGCCGCCCAGCAGGCCCGAGCAGCTCACGCTTTCGCCGAAGGTGTGGTTGGTGGCCGGTACGTAGTCCCACCGGGCGCCGGTCAACGCCGCCGCCTCTTGCAGCATGGGGCCGAGCACGGAGGCGGGCAGCATGCCCGACACCAGCGTCATCGATTGCGCCACCGGCTGCATACGTGGGGCGGGCCCGCCGATGCGCGGCCGCAGCAGGCGCCAGTCCTCCAGCAGCGACCGCACCATGCCCACCCCGTTCTCGTATTGCGGATAGCCGTCGTAGGAGCGGGCGGAGGGCGGATCCACACCGGCAATCAGGTAGTACTCGTCGGAGGGGTAGACGATGGGCGTGCCCAGCTCTTTTTGGTAGCGGTGGCGGTAGGCGTCCACCTGCTGCAGCATGGCGCGGGCGTACTCGGGGGTGCATAGCTGGCCAGCCAGGGTGCCGGGCACCTTCAGCTTGTGGGCGCCGCGCACCTGGTTGGCGTCGGTCAGGCCCACCGGTACCACGGCAATGGTCTCCACCCACGGGGCGCGGCTGGCCAGGTCTTCGATCGAGCGGTCGAGGTGCTCGCCGTCGTTCAGGCCGGGGCAAATGACGAGCTGGCAGTGCATGCTGATGCGCATGGCGATGAGCCGGTCGATCTGGGCCATGATGTCGGGCGCTGTGGGGTTGGCGAGCAGCTTGCGGCGCAACTCCCACTCGGTGGCGTGCACCGAGACGTGCATCGGGCTCAGGCGCTGCTCGGCGATGCGGGCCCAGTCTGCTTCGCTCAGGTTCGTGAGCGTGGCGAAGTTACCGAACAGGAAGCTCAGGCGGTAGTCATCGTCTTTGATGAACAGGCTGCGGCGCATGCCCCGCTGGTTGCCGCCCACGAAGCAGAAGTAACACTGGTTGTTGCACCGGATGATGTCGTCGAACAGCGCCCCTGAGAACTCCAGACCCAGCGTCTGGTCCGGGTGCTTGGTGGCGTGCAGCACGCGGGTCACGCCCTGGCGCTCTACCGACAGCACCACCTGTTCTTCGGCGCCGTAATAGCGGTAGTCGATTACATCGCGCAGAGGATGGCCGTTCATGGCCAGTAGGCGGTCGCCCGGCCGGAGCCCCAGCGCTTCGCCGAGGCTGCCGGGGTCGACGGCCGTGATGCTGCCGCCCGGGGCGCTGGCGGGGCCGACGGCGGTGTTCAGCTCAAGTGCCAGCGCCAAACGCAACTCCTCTGAGATACCTGTGTGGATGTATTCATCTTACAGCCGTGATAGCGCGACCGTATCATGGATTGTGAGACCGCACGTCGGAGGGATGCTTTGAGGCTGTTCAGTCGCTGGTGGAATGTGTCGAAGGTACTGCAGGCGAGCGTACTGCTGGCGGTGAGTGCCTGGGTAGTGCTGGTAGGGCCTCCTCAGAGCGGCCAAGCCGCCGCGCCGCCGGCGCCGCCGTTGCTCACGCCCGCTAACGGCGTTACGCTACCGCTGCTGGCGCTCGATCTGAACTGGAGCGTGGTGGCGGGAGCACCCCTCACCTACGAGGTGCAGGTGGTGCCCTTCCGAAACGATGGCCCCGGCATCGACGTGTGGAGTGATGGCCCCCGCTTCCAAATGCCGGCGCCCGATCCGGTGAAGGGGCCTTTCATCCTGCTGCCCGATATGACCTACACCTGGAGGGTGCGCGCCACTACGAGCGACCCTGGTAACACCGCCGTGACGCCCGAGTGGAGTCCGTGGTCGGAAGACCGCACGTTCCGCACGCCGCGGGCGTCTGCCCAGGCGGCCACGCTGGTGGAGCCGGGCGAGGGTGCGTTCCTGGGACCCAGCGAGGTGCTGCTGCGGTGGGCCCACACCGACCTGAGCCTGTTCTACTGGGAGGTTCAGGTAAGCGCTGACCCCCTGTTCGACACTAATCCGGCTACGGCCAAGACCTTTGTCTGGTGGAACCTGGTGCACGGCAGGGTGCAGACGCCGCCCAACGCGTGGCGCACCCCGCAGATGGCTTTGGGCACGTACTACTGGCGGGTGCGGCCCCGCATTCAAGGCGACGGTACCCCAGTGGCGTGGGGCCCGGCGTGGCGCTTCGTCATCGTAGCCGGCGGGCCCATCCAGCCCCCGCCGGTCACCGCAACCCCCGCCAGTACGCCCACTCCGGCCGGCACGCCGGGCTCCGGCGCCACACCGACGCCAGGTCCCAGCGGCACGCCCGCGCCGTCGGGCACGCCTTCCGCCACCAGCTACCGGTTGGCGTTTGAGTCGACGCGCGACGGGAACCTCGACATTTTTTCTATGAAGGATGATGGCAGCGTACTCACGAACGTTACGAAGAACGCTGCCGTGGACCGGCTGCCAGCATACTCGCCGGATGGCACCATGCTGGCGTTCAGCTCCACCCGGGACTTCGGCGAAAAGCTGATGGTGATGACCAGGGACGGGAGGGTGCTGATGGGCGACACCCTGATGGAGTATGGCAAAATCCTCTGGTCGCCGGACGGAAAACGCATTGCGGCCGTAAGTGAGCGCGATGGTCTCAAGCTTTTCGACACCGCCGGCCAATTCGACCGCACGTTGGTGGACGGGACATCAAACATCGTCGGCGCCGCCGATTGGTCCGCCGACTCTACCCAGATGGTGGCATCGATCAAGGCCAGGGGTACGGTCGACCCCTACAAGGTCTACGTCATCACCATCATTGGGAACACGCAGGCCCTTATACGCGAACCCGCACCCTTTGATAACACCCAGGTTGTGTGGATGCGCGTCACCGGCCAATTGGTGTTCGTTAGCGCCGCTAACGGTAATAAGCGTATCTGGCTTTCCGACCCGCGCGGCGCCACGAACATCGATCTGTCAAACCAGAGCCTGGGCGACGACGACGCTCCTGCCGTGGCGCAGACCGGCACCCGTATTGCGTTTGTCAGCAGGCGCGACGGTAACCGGGAGATCTACGTGATGGACCGCGACGGTTCGAACGTGGCGAACCTCACCAACAACTTAGGCGAGGACTACAATCCGGTGTGGTCGCCCGATGGCAAGAAGATCGCCTTCATGTCGGACCGCGACGGCAACATTGAGGTCTACGTGATGAGCGCCGACGGCACCAACCAGACGAACCTCAGCCGAAATGTCGCTCTCGACCGTAATCCGGCGTGGGGACCGCTACCCCGCTAGTGGCTGGGGGACCATTGGGCGCTAGGGGCCTGGGGGCGACACCCGCTCGGTGTATACGCCGCGGTGCTGGGGCGGCAGTCGGGCCGCGATTGCCGCCATGATCGCCTTGGTGGTTGCGGTGAGTTCGGCCGAGGGCGGGATGCGCTGCTGCCTGCTGAAGTGCAGCGGAGGGCCGATGCTCACCTGAAAGTGCGGCCTTGTGGCCACGCTGCGCACCACGTCTCCGAGTTGCCGCACCCCCTCGGTACCCGAGATGCCTACCGGTACGACGGGTGCGCCCGAGAGGTGGGCCATGAGCGCGACGCCGCGGTGCCCAGGCTTCAGGCCTGTCGCCACACCGTGTCCCCGGGTGCCTTCGGGGAAGATGGCCACCACCCTGCCCCGGCGCAGCGCGTCCAACGCCATCGCGAGGGCGTCAACGTCGGCCTCGCCCCGGCGCACGGGGATGATGCCGAGGGCGCCGATCAGGCCGCCGATCGGCGTGTCGAGTAACTCCTGTTTGGCCAGCACGTGTCCGGGCCGGGGGAAGGCTGCCGCCAAGAGCGGCGGATCGAGAAAACTGAAGTGGTTGCAGGCCACGATGAGAGGCCCTTCGGCGGGCACATACTGTGCGCCGGTGACAGCGACCTGCGAGAAGACCTTGAAGCCGATCCGCAGCAAAACCACCGCAGGGTCCCACAGCCAGGTGGCGCGGGGTGGCAAAGGCACCCGCGGCGGCGCGCCGGCGGCTAGCGCCACCAGCTCGCGCAGGCTGCTAAGCGCTTCTGCCATGCCGCTCCTCAAGCATTGCCACGATGGCCTCCACCACCTCGTCGGGGCTCAGCCCATCGGTCGGGAGTATGCGGGCGTCGTCAGCGGGCCGCATTGGCGAATCGGCACGCCCAGCGTCCAGCGCATCGCGGCGCTCTAGGTCCACCAAAATATCCTGATATGCCCGAGCGTCGCCCTTGGCGGCTACTTCGGTATGCCGCCGGCGCGCCCGCTCGGTCACCGAGGCGTCGAGATACACTTTGAGGTCGGCGTTGGGCAGCACCACCGTGCCAATGTCGCGGCCAATCATCACCACGCCGCCCTCGCCGGCCAGCCGCCGCTGCGCCTCCACTAGGCGCAGCCGCACCCCGGGCACCCGCGCCAGCAGCGAGACGTTGTGCTCGACATCGGCCCCCCGCAGCAGGGGCGTCACGTCGACCCCGCCGATGAGCAGTTCGCCCAGCGGCCGTTCGGGGGTGGCCGGGGTCACGCGCATGGGTGTGGCGTCGGCCAGCCGCACCAGCGCCGCCTCGTCGTTGAAGTTGACGCCCTGTTGCAGGCCTGCCCAGGTGAGGGCGCGGTACATGGCCCCGGTATCGAGCAGGCAGTAGGACAGCCGCTGGGCGAGCAGCATGCCGACGGTGTTCTTTCCGGACGCGACCGGCCCGTCGATGGCGATAGCGGCGTTGCGGCGTGGGGACATGACGTGCGCTCCTTAAGGCCAGCGTAGGGACGGGCGCTCGTTTGCGTCAAGGGAAGCGTGTAGAGCAGGGCTTTCGCATGCTCATGGAATCCAGAAGTTCTGCTCACGGCCATGAGCCACAGGGCTCACCCCTAAACCCCCTCAAGGGGTTCAAGGAACCCCTGCGGGCGGTGAGTGAACTGGGGGGGACCCCCCCCACCCCCCCTGCCAGGGGGGCCGGCCGCCCCCTCTGGCCCCCCCCGCCGAACCTCCACCGTTTGGGACAGGTGTTTCGTGACCTTGAGTCCGACCCATTCCAGCAGCGGCTCCGATTGCACCCCTTGCAGGGGGACTTGGCCGGCCTGTATGCCGTGAGCGTGACCTATGCCTACCGCCTCACGCTTACGGTGCGGGTGGAGGCCAGCGAGGTTGTTCTGCTGGATAGCGGAACGCACGACGAGCGGTATCGTTAGCGGCGTTCGCCGCGTGGACACTCCCCCAGGCGTCCGATATGATGGGGTGCGAACCTCCCCAGGAGCGTCTGAGTTGTGAGTCCTACCCGCGCCGAACTCGTGGCCGAACTGCAAGAGCGCGCCCGTCAGATGCGGCGCGACATCATCGACATGGTGTATGCCGCCCAGAGCGGCCACCCCGGCGGCTCGCTCTCGTCGGCCGATATTCTGGCGGTGTTGTATGGCAGCGTGCTGCGGCACGACCCTCAGAACCCCGCTTGGCCGGAGCGCGACCGTTTCATCATGAGCAAGGGCCACGCGTCGCCGCTCATGTACGCCGCCCTCGGCGAGGCCGGCTACTTCTCCCGCGAGGTGTTTCCCACTTTTCGGCGCTTTGGCAGCATTCTGCAGGGCCACAACGACGCCACGCAGACGCCAGGAGTCGAGATGTCGGCGGGGTCGCTGGGCATGGGGCTGGCGTTCGGCATGGGCCACGCGCTGGCGGGGCGGCTGGACAGCAAGGCGTATCGCACCTATGTGCTGCTGGGCGACGGCGAGTGCCAGGAGGGCCAGGTGTGGGAGGCGGCCATGAGCGCCCCGTTCCACCGGCTCGATACGCTGACCGCGATCGTCGACCGCAACCATATTCAGAACGACGACTTTGTGGAGGTGACCACCGCGCTCGACCCGCTGGCCGACAAGTGGTGGAGTTTTGGCTGGCACGTGGAGCAGTGTGATGGCCACGACGCCCGCTCGCTGCTGGACGCCTTCGACCGGGTGCGGGGCATTCGGGGCCAGCCGCAGGTCATCATTGCCCACACCATCAAGGGCAGGGGCGTCAGCTACATGGAGAATAACCCGGTGTTCCACGGGCGGCCTCCCGATAAGGACCAGTACGCGCTGGCGCTGAAGGAGTTGGGTTTCTGATGACTGCCACACTCACCGCAACCGACGGGCGGTTCTCCGGTTCCTTCGCCTTCCTCGAAGCCATCTTTGCCGACCCTGCCAAGGTGGCTGCCGGTGTGGCCACCCGCGAGACCTTTGGCCGCGCGCTGGTGGAGCTGGGTGCGCAGTACCCCAACCTGGTGGCGGTGGACGCTGACCTGGGCAAGAGCACCATGTCGTTGTACTACCTGCAGGCCTACCCCGGCCGGTTCTTCCGGGTGGGCGTGGCCGAGGCCAGCATGGTGAGCACGGCGGCTGGGCTCGCGGCCTGCGGCAAGATCCCGTTTGCCACCACGTTCGCGGTGTTCGCCGCCTGCCGCGCCTTCGACCAACTGCGCATGAGCGTGGCGCAGCCCCACCTGAACGTGAAGGTGGTTGCCAGCCACGCCGGCCTTACCGTGGGCGAGGACGGCAAGTCGGCGCAGGCCCTGGAGGACTTGGCGCTGATGACCTCGCTGGTGGGCTTCAACGTGATCGCGCCCGCCGATGGCGTGGAGGCTGCGCAGGCGACGGCGGTAGCCACCGCAACCCAGGGCCCGTTCTACATTCGCACCGGCCGCGCCGCGGCGCCGTTCATTTACGACCCCAGCTATCAGTTCACGCTCGGCAAGGCGCACCAGCTACGCGAAGGGCGCGACGTCACCATCATCGCGTGCGGGGTGATGGTCCAGGCGGCGCTGGACGCCGCGACCCAGCTCGCGGCCGGCGGCGTGCAGGCCCGCGTGCTGAACATGGCCACTCTGCAGCCACTGGACGAGGCTGCCGTACTGGCCGCCGCCGAAGAGACCGGGGCCATCGTGACGGCTGAGGAGCACTTCGCCCATGGTGGGTTGGGAAGCCTGGTGTCGGCGGTGCTGGTGCAGAACACGCCGGTACCACAAGAGCTGGTGGCGGTGAAGGGGCGGTACGGCCAGTCCGGCAAGCCCGCCGAGTTGCTCAAGGAGTACGGCTTGACTGCCGATGACGTGGCGGCCGCGGCCCGTAAGGCCATTGCCCGCAAGCGGAAGGGGTAGCGGGACGCATTAGCGAGTGCAGTTAAATTTGCCCTAGTGGAGGTCGTTTCCTTAGCGTCTTGCGTGCTCTCTCAGTACTGGTCATGGTGTCATCCTTCGGTGCCGTGCTTAGTGTGCACTTGGAGGTGGTGTTCATGACCCAGTCTGTCGTTTCAGCGACGTGCCTGATGGTGGGAGCGCTCGTGGGGTGAATGGCTATCCCAGTATCGGGGGAGCGGACGGAGATTGCTAAGGGACGGCCGGTGACACAGGGATAGAGCGCTGGGAGGTTCGACTCCTCCCCACCCCACTCTCAATGGCCTATGTGTGCCCCGTCATTGCAACGAATGCCACACCCCGCAACGTTAACGCTAGTAGCACCACGCCGTTTGCGGTTGCAGTAACCGGTTAGGGGAACGCCTATGACCACCACCATCGAGAGCCCCCGCCCCGCCGGGAGCAGCCGGCCCAAGACGTCCAAGGTGGCCGTGCTCTACACCCGCCCGCAGACCGTGCTGGACGACGTGGGCAGCGCTATGAAGCTGGCCGGGTATGAGGAGTTCATGCCCAAGGACGTGGCGACGCTGCTGAAGATCAATATCTCGTGGCAGCATTTCTACCCGGCGTGCTCCACGACGCCGTGGCAGCTTGAAGGCGTTATCCGAGCCTTGCAGGCGATGGGGTACGGTGATCTGATCCCGGCCCAGAACGGGACGGTGGTGGTCGACTCCCACGAGGGCGAGGTCAAGAACAAGCACAAGCAGGTCATTGACAAGTATGGCCTCACGAGCGTGCACCTGAACGAGCCCGACGAACCCTGGGTGCCGTTCCAGCCCAAGGGCAAGCTGCTGGTGCTCGACAAGGTGTATCCCGACGGTATCACGATCCCGGCGCGGTTCATGGGCAAGAACATTGTGCACCTGCCCACTATGAAGACCCACGTCTTCACCACGATGACCGGCTCGATGAAGAACGCGTTCGGCGGCCTGCTCAACTTTGAGCGGCACTGGACCCACGCGGTCATCCACGAGACACTGGTGGACCTGCTGACCATCCAGCGCGAGATCCACCCCGGCGTGTTCACCGTCACCGATGGCACCTTCGCCGGCGATGGCCCCGGCCCGCGGGCGATGCGGCCCTACGTGAAGAACACGCTGCTGGCCAGCGCCGATCCGGTGGCGGTCGACGCGATCTCGGCGCAGATGATGGGGTTCGACCCGTTGAAGATCAAGTTCATTCGGCTGGCCCACGAGATGGGGCTGGGGTGCGGCGACCCGCGGGAGATCGAGGTGGTGGGCGAAGACATCCGCGGCGTCGACTGGCAGTTCTCCTCCAACGAGAACACCTTCGCGAGCAAGGGGCAGAAGCTCATCTACTGGGGGCCGCTCAAGCCGTTGGAGCACGCGCTGCTACGCTCGCCTATTGTGCCGTGGGCCTATTTTGCCAGCAACACCTACTACAACACTTTTTGGTATAACCTCATCGGCAAAGCCCGGGTGGCGCAGATGATGCGCACCGAATGGGGCAAGCTGTTCCAGTCGTACTAACAGGAGGCCGGCCGGCGCCTCTGGTGGAATTATCGGGCAGCGATCTGCGACGAGTAGTACGATACTCTTGTACGACTTCGTTGGGGGTATGCCGGATGGCTATCGAGACCACCTATTCTGATGCGCGCGCCCATTTCGCCGAGCTGTGCAACCGCGCAGTGGACGACTGCGAGACCATTATCGTCAAGCGGCGCGGTGGCAAGAATGTGGCCATTGTGTCGGCGGACGAGTTGGAGAGCCTGAAGGAGACGGCGTACCTGCTGCGTTCTCCCAGAAATGCGGAGCGGTTGCAGCGCGCCCTAGAGCGCGCCAATGCCCGTACCGAGTTGCCATCCGACTTCGAGGAAACGAAGCGTAACCTGGGGCTGACGGTCTGAGGCGGTTTCCGCGTGCCGCCGCCATCCCGAGCGTGCGTGCTACACCCGGAGTTCGTGGAGGACCTGTCGCACTGGATTCGGACCGATCGCAACCTGGCGTTGCGGGTGTGCCGGTTGGTGGAGGAAGTGTTGCGCGACCCGTTTCACGGCATCGGGAAGCCGGAACCGCTGAGAGACCTAGGGGCGAACGTCTGGTCGCGGCGGCTCACGGCGGAACATCGCTTCGTCTACGTGGTGCATCACGATAGAGTCGAGCTTCTACAGGCCCGGTACCACTACTAACCTATGACCATCATCACCTGGGACGCCACTGCCTATGACCGCAACCACGGCTACATCTGGAACCTGGCCGGCGATTTGGTGACGCTGCTGGCGCCGCAGCCGGGCGAGCGGGTGCTCGACCTGGGATGCGGCACCGGCCACTTGACGGCTAAGATTGCGGCGTCGGGCGCTACGGCGGCAGGCATCGATAGCGATGGCGGCATGGTGGCGCAGGCCCAGGCCAACTACCCCAACCTCGAGTTTGCCGTGGCCGACGCCACCGACTTCAGCTTTGCGCACCCGTTCGATGCCGTGTTTTCGAGCGCCGTACTGCATTGGATACCGCAGGCGCAGGCCGGTTGGGCGGTCGCCAACGTGCACCGGGCGCTCAAGCCGAGCGGCCGGTTTGTGGCCGAGCTGGGCGGCCGCGACAACGTGCGCACCATCCTGGCCGCGGCGGCGCAGGTGCTGCGGGCGGCCGGCTGGCACCGCCCCGATGATTGGACCCCCTGGTATTTCCCCAGCCTGGGCGAATACACCACGCTGCTGGAGGCGAGCCGTTTCAACGTGACCTTTGCCCAGTGGTTCGAGCGTCCCACCCCGCTGGTTGGCGAGGACGGGCTGCGGCACTGGTTGGAGATCTTCCGGCACCGGCTTTTCCCGGAACTCGGTCAACGCGACCTGCAGGCTGTTATCCGCGACATCGAGCAGGTGCTGCGTCCCGTGCTGTATCGCGAAGGCGGGTGGGTGGCGGACTACACGCGGCTGCGGTTCGTAGCGGTGAAGCGAGGGACAGCGTGACCCCGCCCGCCCTGCGCTTGGACGGCCTGATCTTCGACGTGGACGGCACGCTGGCCGACAACCTGCCCGCCATCTTCGATGCGTTCCGGGTGGCGCTGACCAGCGTGGGCGGCCGCTATTACGATGACGACGAGATCTACGGCCTGTTCGGACCCATCGCCGAGGAGATCTTCCAGCGGGAGGCGCGCGACCGCTGGGAGGCGGCGTTCGATACCTACCTCGCCCACTACCGGCGGTTGGCGCAGCCCCACGCCATCGAGATGGCGGGGATGCGGGAATTGCTGGCGTGGGTGCAGGTGGCGGGGTTGCGCATGGGCGTGGTGTCGGGCGCCGGCCGCAGCACGGTGGACGTGACGCTGGGTGCGCTGGGCCTGCAGCTCCACTTCGGTCACATCCTCACCAACGACATCCCGGCCCGGCCCAAGCGCCGCAACCTGGAGGCGATGACCCAGCAATGGGGCATCGCGCCGCAACGGCTGGCCTATATCGGCGACTCGCCGAACGACATGGAGCATGCACTGATGGCGGGTATGACACCACTGGGCGCGGCATGGGGCCGGGCATCCCGCTACCGCGCGCTGCGGGCGGCGGGGGCCGTCGCCATCTTTACCCACCCTGATGAGTTGCGGGCGTGGTTGCTGACGCCGGCCGAACCGGAGGCCTAGTGGTAGCCAACCGTCTTGACGGCCTGATCTTCGACCTCGATGGCACGCTGGTCGACAACTTCCTGATCACCAACGACGCGTTCCGCGCCGGGTTCGCCGCCGTGGAGCAGCCGCCCTACACCGACGCTGAACTGGTGGCCATGTTCGGCCCAACGCCGGAGGAGATTTTTCGGCAGCACGCGCCCGATGGCTGGGAGCGGGCGATCGAGGTCTTCTACGAGCAGTACGAAGCGCTGGCGACCCCCGAGCAGCTTGTGCTTGCGGGCATGCAGGACACCCTGCGGGCCGCCCGCAAAGCGGACATACGGCTGGGCATCGTGACCGGCAGCCCCGAACGCACCAGCACGTTGAGCCTGCGGCTGGGGGGAGTCACCCGACCCTTCACGGATATTTCGACCAACACGGTTCCCTCGCAAGGGAAGGCGGAGCGCATCGTCGCCATGGTGCAGAAGTGGGGCCTGCCGCTGCACCGCGTTGGCTACGTGGGGGACACCGCCCGCGATGTGGAGCAGGCGAAGGCCGCCGGCGTGGCGCCGCTGGGCGCTGCGTGGTGCCGCGGTGTGCAGGCGAAGGTGCTGTGGGCGGCGGGCGCGGCGCAGGTGTTCACCAAGCCCCGGCAGTTGCAGATGTGGCTGCTGGAACCGCAGGGGGCCAATCTGTTCGATATGGACCCGCTGGCCTTGTGATCCCCCGTTCGCTCCAGGTCCGGTTCATCGGGTCGCTGGCGTTTGCGGTGTTGGTGCTGGCGGTGCTCGCTCTGTACGCCGACGCTCGCAAGCTGCTGGACACCATCGCCCATTTCCGGTGGGAACTGCTGCCGCCCATCCTGGGGCTCACCCTGTTCAACTACGCGTTGCGGTTCCTCAAGTGGCATTACTACCTGGGGCAGATCGGCGTGCGTGGCCTGAGCTGGCCGGGCAGCATGGTGTTGTTCTTCACCGGCCTCTCCATGGTGGTGACGCCCGGCAAGGTGGGCGAGTGGTTGAAGAGTTACCTGCTGCGGGAGATGACCGGCACGCCGTTCTTTCGGTCGGCGCCCATCATCCTGGCCGAGCGGCTCACCGATGGACTGGCGATGGTGTTCCTGGGCGCCGGCGGGCTGGCGCTTTCGGGCGTGGGGTGGGAACTGATGGCCGTGGTGATGGTGGCAGCGGCCGGCCTGCTGACGGTGGTGTGGTCGCCGCGGCTGGCGGGGATGCTGCTGGAGCTGGCAGGCCGGGTGCCGGGCGTCGGCGCGCGGGCCATGCACCTGCAGGAGTTCTACGATGGTATGCGGGCCATCTTGTCGCCGCGCAACCTGTTGCTGGGCGTCGCCATCGGTTTCTTATCCTGGGGTGCGGAGTGCTTTGCCTATTACCTAGTGGTGTTGGGCCTGGGGCAGGCGGGGGGCGTGGAGGTGATGTTGCAGGCCGCGTTCATCCTGGCCGCGGCGTCGTTGGGCGGGTCGCTGCTGCTGGTGCCCGGCGGGTTGGGCGTGGCGGAGGGTGGCATCACCGGGCTGGCACAGTACCTGCTGGGCATGACACCCGAAAGCGCGACGGCTTCGGCGATCCTGATCCGGATGAGCACGCTGTGGTTTGGCGTCACGCTTGGGTTTGTGGCCCTGGCGTTCGCCGCCCGCATGCGGCCGGTGGCGTCCCCCATCGGTACCACCGCCCCTTCCGACTGACACCACAAAACGGCGGGAATGCCCTGGCCCGGCGGTTCCGTCCAGCGCGAAATTAACACAGCCCTCAGGACGAGCGCCCTCAGTCATCCTGCTCATGGGGCTGGCGCCTCTGGACTCCTGAGCCACACCACACCACGTCTTGGACCACTACAGCGCCAGCTCGCGGAAGTGCGGGCTGACGGTCAGCGTTGGCTCGGTGATGGCCTGCACGTCGCCGGGCGTCCAGCCGGGGGCCGCTTCTTCGAGCACCAGGCCGTTGGACGTCACGCGGATGACCGCCACGTCGGTGAAGATGGTGTCGACCACTCTGGCGGCGGTGAGCGGGTAGCTGCAGCGCTTCAGGATCTTCAGTTCGCCGTCGCGGGTGGTGTGCTCCATCGCCACGAAGATGCGCTTGGCGCCGCGGGCGATGTCGGCGGCGCCGCCGATGGAGCCGATGCCGCGGCCCGGCCGCATCCAGTTGGCCAGGTCGCCCTGCTCCGAGACCTGCAGCCCACCCAGGACGGCGGCGTCCAGGTGGCGGCCGCGCACGATGGTGAACGACATGGCGTGGTCGAAGTAGCAGCCGCCGGTCAGCAGCGTCACCGGCTGGCCGCCGGCGTTGAACAGGTCGGGCAGTTCCGCACCGGCCCCGGGCGCCGGGCCAACGCCCAGGATGCCGTTCTCGGCGTGGAAGAACACCTGCTTGCCGGGCGGAATGAAGTTGGACACGAGGTTGGGCAGTCCGATGCCCAAGTTGACGAAATCACCGTCCTTGAGTTCGGCGGCGATGCGCATGGCCACCACTTCGCGGGGCAGGCGTTCACCGGGCATGGGTCATCTCCTGGCGGTTTGGGGTCACGACGGCCGCACCACGATGCGGTCGACGAAGATGCCGGGCGTCACGATGGCCTCTGGGTCCAGCGTGCCGGCCGGCACCACCTCCGCCACTTCCACGATGGTGATGCGGGCGGCGGTGGCCATGATGGGGTTGAAGTTGCGGGCGGTGCGCCGGTACAACAGGTTGCCCTGGGTGTCGGCGGTCTGCGCCCGGATGAGGGCGTAATCGGCCAGCAGGGCGTATTCCAGCACTTGCTCCACCCCGTTGATGGTGCGCACTTCCTTGCCCTCGCCGAAGGGCGTGCCGGCGCCGGTGGGCGTGAAGAAGGCGCCGATGCCCGCGCCGCCGGCCCGGATGCGCTCGGCCAGCGTGCCCTGCGGTGTCACCTCCAGTTCCACTTCGCCGGCGCGGTGCTGCGCCTCGAAGTCGGTGGTGGGACCGGCGGTGCTGCCGGGCACCGGGAACGAGCAGATGCACCTGCGCACCAGCCGGTGGTGCACCAGCAGGCTGGAGTCGAGCGAGCCGGGCCGTCCGGTGGGGCCGTTGCAGATGAGGGTGAGGTCGCGCGGCGGCTTGGCCAGCCCCACTACGGCCTGCAGCAGCAGCGACGGCGCGTCGCGGGCGGCGAACCCGCCCACCATCACCACGCTGCCGTCTCCGATGCCGGCCACCGCCTCGGCAGCGGAGTTGTAGATGACTGTGCGGCCCATGATGGGGCCTCCTTGGGGTGAAACGGGTAACCGGACTGGCGGTAGGTTACCACGACCATCGGACCCACGCCCAGCAGTGCCCGCCGTTGCGTCGAGTCCGACGGGTGGTGCTTTAGGTATGGGTGCCGTTAGTGCATATCCCACCCGCCCGCCCTCGACTCTCCTTACCGAGGGGACACCCCTCGGCTCCCCGGCAAGGAGGGCTGGCGCCCTCCCTCTCCCGCAGTGTTGCCCCCCCTAGACTGAGTTCTTACACGGTGGGCCGTGCGCGTGTACTTAGTTTAGGTTTTGAAGTATACTGCGCTGGCGAAGTGCTGGGCCGTCAGCGACGTGCTAGATTAAGGCGCGCCGAGGCACGATTCCGGTCGTTCGGGAGCCTGAGCGTGACTGGGCGGGTATACGAATACCACCGGTCTTGGACGATGCTCCGTCCTGCGGAGCGACCAGCAATTCTTCGCTACATCAGGGGGTCACCGCATGGCTGAGGCCGGCGACAAGCGCTATTACGGACATCTGCACGAGGTGCTGGAGAGTGGGGGCTTCGCCGTCACCGCCGAACTGCCACCACCACGGGGCGCGACGCTCGAAGGGTTCCGCCGTACCGCGCGGGCGCTCAAGGGTTGGGTGGACGCCGTGAACGTGACCGACGGCCAGAGCGCGAACGTGCGGGTGGCGAGTTGGGCCGGCAGCGTCGCGTTACTTCAAGAGGGTGTGGAACCGGTGATGCAGGTGCAGTGCCGCGACCGCAACCGCATTGCCCTGCAGTCCGACCTGTTGAGCGCCGGCGCGCTGCATATTCCGAACGTGCTGGTGCTCACCGGCGACCCTCCGGGAGCGGGCGATCACCCGGACGCCAAGCCGGTGTTCGACGTGGACTCGGTGGGGCTGATGCGGGTGGCGAACGGCATGATGGAGCGCGGCGAGTTGATGTCGGGCCGTAGCCTGCCGTCGAAGCCGCACTATCTGCTGGGCGCCGCCGAGAACCCCTACTCGCCGCCGGAGTCCAACCCGTACGACCGCTTCAACGCCAAGATCGGCGCCGGCGCGCGCTTTGTGCAGACACAGTTCGTGTTCGACATCCCCGGCTTCCAGCGGTGGATGGACGGCGTGCTGGACCGGGGCATCAACGAGCGGTGCCACATCATCGCCGGGGTTGGCCCCATCCGGTCCCGGGAGTCGCTGGCCATGCTCTCGAAGCTGCCCGGTACCAACATCTCCGAGGCCGTGGTGCGGCGGCTGGAGGCGGCGGGCGAAGCGGGGATGGCGGCCGAGGGCGTGGCCATCTGCGCCGAAATCATCGCCCAACTGAAGGACATTAAGGGCGTGGCCGGCGTGCACGTGATGGCTGCCCGGCTGGAGGACTTTCTGCCCGACATGCTGACCAAAGCGGGCGTGGCTCCGCGCACGCCATAGACTTGTGGTAGAGAGGCGCCACCGACATGCACATCGACCTTCGGGCCACCGACCGGCTCACCGGTAAGCGGCCCCTCGACCTCACGCCGGTGTTCACCGCGCTGGCGCAGGCGTTGCCCGGCTCGGGCGTGGACCTGACCCGCCTGCGCGTGGTGGCAGACTGGGTGCAGTACCGCCAGAACTTCCGGAATCCGGTCGATGTGCGGGAGATTTTGCCCTCGGCGCTGGAGACAAGGCAGGCGTCGGCCAACCGTGAGATTGCGGTGGACCTGCGCCGCACCGGGGCGGTGGACCTGGCCGGCGAGTTCGCCCGTGCCCTGGCGCCCGATGCGGTGACCGCCACGGTGGAGGGCGCTCAGTTCATTGAGGACTGGGTGCGCGGCGCTGAGAGCCGTATCTGGGCGTTCAACGGCCTGTACTGGGGGTCGCTGGGCCTATGGGAAGCGGCCACCGGCCGGGAGTACGAAGAGGCGCTGCCCAGCGGCGAGAGTGACGCCCGCAACATTGAGATGGCCGATGACCTGATCTGGAAGCTGTTCCGGGTGTGGGACGACTTGGCCGCTCGCCGGGCATTGCCCGAGGACCTGTACGTGGTGGAACTGGGCGTGGGCAACGGTAACCAGGCCGCGGTGTGGCTCGACGAGTTTCAGCGGCTGGACCGGGAGCACCGCGGCGAGTACTACCGCCGCCTGCACTACCTGATGGGCGACTACTCGCCGCACGTGCTGGAGCGGGCGCGCACCCGGGTGCAGGCGCACGCCGAGCACGTGAGCGGTCTGGTGATGGACGCCCGCTCGCCGTCCCGCACGCTGGGCTTCCTGCGCGGCAAGGCGTTCCTTATCTATTTGTCCAATGTGTACGACAACCTGCCAACCGACGAGTTCGTGCGTATCGGCGGCCAGTTGTTCCGGGTGGAGGTGCGGTCGTATATAGCGGCGGGGGAGGCCGAGGCCATTGCCCCCACCGTCCACTGCTCGCCCGCCGACCTGCCCGCGCTGGTGTCGCGGCTGCTGGACCTGGGGCCGGAGTTGCTGGCCAAGGCCGAGCCCGCCCGCTTTCCCGAAGGCGTGACCGCCGCGGTCGGCTTCTGGCGTACCGTGTGGGACGCGGTGCGTCTACAGGAGCGCTACGTGCCGTCGGACGGCCTCGATGCTTACGACATCGCACCGGGGATCAGCGGCGAGTTGATGCGGCCGCTCATTGAGGCCAATGGTGATGTGCGGATGCATGTGAGCAATGGCGCCGCCGCCAGCTTTCTCGACTCGCTGGGGTTGCTGCATCCCTACGGCGTGCTGGAGTGCCATGACATCTTCGTGACCAACGTGCACCAGTACCAAGGCAGCTACCGGGGGCCGGGCAAGTACGACGGCTCGGTGGTGAACTGGGTGAACGGGCCGCTGCTCGACGCCATCTGCAAGCGCTACGGGTTCGAAGCCCAGTTCTCGCCCTTCCGCTACCGCGAAGGGTCCAATGTCATGACGCTGACGGCGCGCGTCCGGGAGTAAGAGATGCCCATGCCAACCCGCTCCGTCAAGGCCCGCAGTGCGGCTACTGAACCCCGCGCCGCAGCGCCGCAGCCGCTGCTTGCCACCACCGTCGTCGGCTCCTACTCCATGCCCGAGTGGCTGGAGCGCCTGAAGACCGACTATTACCACCGCCGCATCAGCAGCGCCTCGCTGCGCGAGATCCACGAAGTGGCCATCAAGGCCGCCATCAAGGACCAGGAGCGGGCGGGCGTCGACATCGTGTCCGACGGCGAGCTGCGGCGCGATAACGACACCGACTACTTCCTGGCACGGATGCCCGGCGTGGTCATTCCCACCCTGGCCAAGGCCTATTACTACGACTATTACGACGCTGAGGTAAAGGCGGCGATCCCGGAGCCCGAGCCCGATGGGCCGTCGGTGCTGGGCCTGGTGGCCGACTTCCAGTTCACCCGCGCCTACACCGACAACCCGATCAAATTCTCGTTCACCGGCCCGTTCTCGCTGTCGCGCCGGGTGCGTAATGCGTTCTATACCGACGAAGGCGACCTGGTGATGGCGTTCGCCCGCATGCTCAACCGCGAGGCCCGGTTGCTGGCTGGGGCGGGCGTGACCATTCTGCAGGTGGACGAGCCGCTGCTGGCGGGCTACCCGGCCCAGGCCGCGCTGGCGATCCGGGCCTGGAACGCAGTGTTCGAAGGGGTGGACCCGGCCACCACCGCCCGCGCGGTGCACGTATGCTACGGCAACCGCTACGCCCGCCCGCTGTGGGAGGGCCACTACGATTTCCTGTTCCCGGGAATCCTTGATGCGCACATCGACCACTTGGTGTTGGAGTTTGCCCGCAAGGGCTATGACGACCTAGAGCTGTTCCGGCGGTACGGCGCCGGCAACCTGACGCTCGGCCTGGGGGTCATCGACGTGCGGAGCCAGGAGGTGGAGACGCCGGAATTGGTGGCCTCCCGCATCCGGCGGGCGCTGGACGTGCTGCCGCCGGAGCGCCTGATCATCAACCCGGACTGCGGCTTTCGGCACCTGCCCGGCGACGTGGTGCGCGCCAAACTGCATGCGTTGACGGCGGGTGCAGCGGCGGTGAGGCAGGACCTGACCGGCGCCAAGTAGCGGGCCCTGCGTTCGACCGCGCTGCACAAGCCCTGACGCCCTGCCCGAGAAGCGGGTAACTGCTCAGAATCGAGGTGAATCCCCGGGGGGTGAGTGCAGAGAGGGCTTTGCCCTCTCTGCCAGGGAGTCTGAGGGGTGTCCCCTGCCGCCGCCTAGCGTCATGTCACTGCCCTTGGTATAGTGCCCTAATCCACTTAAGGAGATCGCTATGCATCGAGTTCCACTGCATCGGTTGTTCCGTGGCTCGCTCATGCTGATCGCCGCGTTGAGCGTGGCGTGCGCATCGCCCGCCCCCCCAGCGGCGCCCGCCGCGCCCGCTGCCGGTGGCGGCGAGGCCGCTGCGCCCGTCAAGCCTAAGGTCGACCGGGTGGTCATCGCGTTTCGCGGGCTGGCCGCTGAGTCGGCGACACCGCGGCAGGTGTGCTGCTTCGATGCTTACCAGTTCCGGCCCACTCACGAGAGCCTGGTCTCGGTGGACCCGAAGAACGGGCAGCCAAACCGGCCCAACGTAGCCACCGATTGGAAGCTGGATGAGACCGCTAACACGGTTACCTTCAACCTGCGCAAAGGCGTGAAGTTCCACTTCGACTACCCTGACCTCAACGCCAAAGACGTGGTGTACTCGCTGGAGAGTTTGGAGCTTAACGACCCGCCCGCCAGCGCCAGCATGAACAACTGGGTGGTGGGCTGGTGGCGGCCGTTCATCAAGTCGGCCGTGGCGAAGAGCGACACGCAGGTGGAGTTCAACGTGGTGCCGCAGGCGCAGTTCTGGTACTTCTTCTCCGACGCCTTCGCCCAGTTGCCCATCCGCAGCAAGGGGCAGTTCGACAAGGAGGGCGAGGGCAAAACCCCCGAGGCGAAGGGCTCGGCGGGCACCGGCCCTTACCAGTGGAAGGAGCGCAAGACCAGCAGCTACATGCGGGTGGAGCGCACACCCTACAAGCACTGGCGCGCCACCCCGGACTTTCCGGAGCTGGAGATCCGGTTCATCAACGAGCCCTCCACTCGCATGGCCGGCCTGGTGACGGGCGAGATCCATATCACTGACGTGCCGAGTGACTTGATGCCGCAGGCTGAGAAGGCCGGCATGAAGCGCATCGAGAACCAGGCGCTGGGCCCCAAGGTGATGGGCACCTTTATCTGCTGCTTCCCCGATGTCACCACCAAGCAGTTCCCCAAGGCGCCGGAGGTGCCGCTGATGGACGTGCGGGTGCGGGAGGCGTTGAACCACGCCGTCAACCGTGACGAGCTGGGCAAGGCCTTTGCCCCACGGCGGCAGCCCATGCCGCTGACGCACTACGCGCCCTCCCGCCCCGCGTGGGACCCGGCCTACGAGGCGAAGTTCAACGACAAATACGGCTTCAGCCCCGACAGGGCCAAGGCGCTGCTGGCCGAGGCAGGCTATACCGCCGCCAAGCCGCTCGAAATCGACATGTTCCCGTCGCAGTTGGCCTACATAGCCAACGGGCCCGATATCAACGATGCGGTGGCCGGGTACTTCCGCAACGTGGGCGTCAAGGTTAACTACGTGCAGATGGACCAAGCCACGTTCAACACCCAGCGCAACGCCGGCAAGTTCCGCAACATGGTGTGGATGAACTCCATCGGCGGTAACCAACTGGATGGCCTCACCATCTGGAACCTGGCGGGCAGCGGTTCCGCGCCGGCGAGCTACCTGAACCAGGAGGTCTACAACCTGCGCGATGAGATCAACAAGATCATGGACCCCGAGAAGCAGGTGTCCGTGCTCAAGAAGATCGGCGACTTCGGCTTCAACAACTACTGGGACATCCCCCTGTGGTACGTGCCCCTAGAGGTGATGATCAACCCGAAGATCGTGGAGAACTGGACCTACCCCGGCACCGTCAATGGCGGCTGGAGTCACTTCGAGAACATCTCCGCCGCCAAGTAGGCCGCAACAGTGTTCGCAGACAGCGAAGGCCACGGCAACTGCCGTGGTCTTCGCCGCTCGTGAAAATGGAGTCGGGCAGGGCCACAAGCGGGGAAATTGGGGCGCGTCCATGGACCGATTGGGGCAGGGAATGCCGGCGGCCGTCTTATGAACGGGTTCGCCGCTGACGGCATGGGGGCTGGGGCATCCCATTCTCATGATTTGTGAGCGCTTGCGTGGCGGCGAACATCGGAGTTTGCTATAGTCACCTAATCTGTTTGAGGAGGATGCTATGCGACATGTTGCCTTGCACTGGTTGGTCCGGTGCTCGCTGTTCGTGCTCGCACTATTCAGCCTGGCGTGCACGTCGCCCGCCGCCCCCAGCGCGCCGGCGGCCGGCGGCGGCGCACCAGCGGGCGGTGGCGCCGCGGCGCCCGTGACGCCCAAGGTGAACCGGGTGGTGGTCGCGTTCAAAACCCCCACCAACGAGTATCCTTCGCCCCGCTACTACTGCTGCTTCGATGCCTGGCAGGGCCGTCTGACCCACGAGGGTCTGGTGGGCCAAGACGTTAAGACCGGTCTGCCGGGTACACCGCAACTCGCCAGTGAATGGAAGGTGGACGAGACCAACGGCCAGGTGAGCTTCAAGCTGCGGCAGGGTGTCAAATTCCACCGTGACTTCGGCGAGATGACCGCTAAGGACGTTGTCTACACCTGGGAGAGCCTGGTCAAGAATGAGCCCGCGTCAATCAACACCTGGGTGCTCTCCTGGTGGCGGCCGTTCGTCAAGAGCGTCGAGGCCAAGGGCGACTACGATGTCACCTTCACCATCGTTCCCCAGGCGCAGTTCTTCTACTTCATCTCCGATGTGTTCGCGCAACTCCCCATTCGGAGCAAGGCCCAGGCCGACAAGGAGCCCGAGCCGAAGTCGGCCGACGAGTTGGGCGTGGTGGGCACCGGCCCCTATCAGGCCAAGGAGCGCAAGACGGGCGCCTACTACCGCATGGAGCGGGTGCCCTATAAGCACTGGCGTATCACGCCGGACTTCCCGGAGTTCGAGTTCCGCATGATCAACGAGCCATCCACCCGGCTGGCCGGCCTCATCGCGGGTGAGATCCACATTACGGACGTGCCGGGCGACCTACAGCCACAGGCCGAGAAGGCCGGCATGAAGCGCATCGCCAACCTGGCGCAGTCGCCACGCGTCATGGGCACGTTCTTGTGCTGCTACTTTGACCCCAACAGCAAGCAGTGGCCCATGTACCCGGACAGCGCCCTGCTGGACGTGAAGGTGCGCGAGGCCCTGAATCACGCGATCAACCGAGATGAGATGGGCAAGGCCTTTGCCCCCCGCCGCGAGCCGCTGTACCTGAGCCACTACAACGCCCAGCGCCCCGCCTGGGACCCCACCTGGCAGACGCGCTTCAACGATGCGTACGGCTATAGCCCCGACAAGGCCAAGTCACTGCTGGCTCAGGCCGGCTATAGCACCGGTAAGCCGCTGGAGATCGACATGATTCCGCAGCAGCTCACCTACATCGCCAACGGGCCCGACATCAACGATGCCATTGCCAACTATTTCCGGGCAGTGGGTATCAAGGTCAACATGGTGCAGCTCGACCCTGCCACCGAGCAGACGCAGACCCGCGCCTACAAGTTCAAGAACCTGGTGCGTATCCAGTCGATTGGCTCCAACCTGCTCGATGGCCTGATCATCTGGAATACGGCCGGCAACGGCGGCGCCGCGGCCGGTTACTACAACCCCGACCTGACCACCATGCGTGACGAGTTGAACAAGATCATGGACCCCGAAAAGCAGGTACCGATCCTCAAGAAAATCGGAGAGTGGGGTTACTCCAACTATTGGGACATCCCCTTGTGGTATGTGCCTTTGGAGGTCATGGTCAACCCCAAAGTGGTGGATAACTGGCAATATCCCGGCAGCGCCAACGGTGGTTGGAGTCACTTCGACACTATCACCGCCGCCAAGTAGGCCGCTGCGCCCGGCAGCCTCATGGAGAGACCACGGCAACTGCCGTGGTCTCTCCGCGTCGCTCACCCCGAACACGTACTATGGGACGGTCATGACCCTTGCTCCAGACGCCAGCGTGGCCCAGCCAGCGATGCCCGATCCGCTGCTGCACGTGGACGGCGTGCGCAAGGCGTTCGGCCGCAACGTGGTGCTGGCCGGTGTGTCGCTGGACGTGCGCGCTGGTGAGGCGGTCGCCATTGTGGGCGAGAACGGCAGCGGCAAGTCGACGCTGCTGAAGATCCTGGCCGGACTCGAGACGCCCGACGCCGGCGAGATTGCGGTGCGCCGGGGTATTGGCTACTGCCCGCAACGGTTGGAGTTGTTCGACGGCCTGACCGTGGGCGAGAACCTGGAGTATTTCGGCGCGGCCTACGGGCTGCACGAGACGGAGTTGCGGGCAACAGGCCGCGCCTTCCTTGACCGGTTCCGTTATGCCCAGTATGTGGACACGCCGGTGCGCAACCTGAGCGAAGGCACCAAGCAGAAGCTGAACCTGACGGTGGCGCTGTTGCACGAACCGGAACTGTTGCTGCTCGACGAACCCTACCAGGGGTTTGACTACGAGACGTTTCTCAACTTCGCAGGGCTGCTGCGCGACTGGCGCTCCGAGGGCCGGGCGGTGCTCACCATCTCGCACCTGGTGACCGCCGACCTGGGCATGGACCGGGTGCTGGAGCTGCGAGAAGGGACGCTGCATGCTGCTGAAGCGGATCGCCACCGCGGTTAGCATGACGGCGCGGGAGTTCCTGCGCCGTCGTGGCATGCTGGCGTTCATGGTCGCCACGCCCGTTCTTAGCTTTGCGCTGGTGTACGCCGCGCTGCCGGATACGGCGGCCAACATCGACGCCATCGAGAACGGTGTGAAGGTGCAGGTGGGCACCGACCAGGTGGCCCTTTTCGGCGGGGTGTCGGCACTCATCTACGCCGCGCTCTTGGCGGGCATCACCGGCTTCTATGTGATGTCGAGCGCCATTAAGACCGACCGCCGCCTGATCCTGGCGGGCTACCACGCCTTTGAGCTGGTGGCGGCCCGTTGCGTGGTGCTGCTGGCGCTCGACCTGGGCATCACCGCGCTGCTGGTGGCCATTATGCTGTTCTTCTTCACACCCAAGCAGTTCGGGGCGTATGTACTGGCAATGTATCAGGGCGCCATGGTGTACGGTTTCTACGGAGCGCTGATCGCCACCGTTGTGAAGAGCGAGCTGGGAGGTCTCATTGCGATCGTCTTCTTTGCCAATATCGACCTGGGGTCGTTGGAACTGCCGGGCTACTCGAACGTGTTTGGCGAATGGTGGACGCAGTTTCTGCCCGGCTACTTCCCCGTGCAACTCGCCATTGATGCCGCCTTCACCTCACGCCCTGACCTGCTGGTACCCAGCTTGTGGACAGGCCCGCACTCGCTTGCCGTGGTGGCCCTAATGCTGGGTACCTATAGCCGCGCCACGCACGTGCACCCCTTCTTGCCGGAGCACAAACGCCACCTCCCCTGGGCGTCCATTTTGCTGACGCTGCTGCTGGCGCTGGGGGCGGCTGGCGGCTGGCGTTACTACCAGGAGTGGCTGGCCCGCCCGCCGGCGGTGGACGTGGAGGGCCGGGTGGACGCGCCTAAGGCGCAGGTGGTGGCGCTGGTCAGCGGACGATTGCGGTCGCTGGAGGTGGCGGAGGGCGACGACGTGGAGGAGGACCAGATCGTGGCGTGGGTGGAGGACAGCTTCACCGCGGCGTCGCTGGCGATACGGGCGCCGGTGCGGGGGCGGGTGACCACCATGAGCGTTCGCCGGGGCGAGAACGTGGTGCAGGGGGCCGTGCTGGCCGAAATCCACCGGCTGAACCAATTGGAGGCCGTGCTGGAGGTCGACGAAACCCACATCGACGAGGTGGCCATCGGCCAGACCGTCGACCTCATACTGCCATCGCTCGGCATCCATGTGCAGACCCGCGTGGCCGAGATCGCGTCCATTCCGTTGCCGCCCGATGCCAGCGTGTCGGAGCGCACCCGCCGCATCCGCAAGTACGCGGTGAAGTGTCCGATCGAGGGGCAGGAAGGGAAGCTGCGGCTGGGCGTGGCGGTGAAGGGGCGCATCTTCACCGGCGGCGGCTAGCGGACGGCGGCCGGGCGCTGTTCCAGCAGATTGCCGTTGCGAGGAGCCGATGGCGGCCTGGCGCCGAAGCACCGCCCGCGAGCCGTACGCTATGACCGCACGATTGCCCGGCCGTGGGACGGCTCTGGCGTAATGACGGTTGCGCCGTTCTCCAGCCGGCCCTTGGGTCATGTGGTAAGGGCGATTCATGAATCGCCCTTCCGCCCGTGTTGCAACCACCACAGGCATCGGCGCCACCGCGGCTGGGCGATTCGTGAATCGCCCCTACAGGTTGGTGCTGGCGGTCGTCCCGTAACCCGCTGGCGGTCGCAAACAAAAACACCCGCCTACTGGCGGGTGTTGCGGTGCGCGGACATGGTGCGCTTGGCGGGGCTCGAACCCACGGCCTCAGCCTCCGCAGGGCTGCGCTCTATCCGCTGAGCTACAAGCGCATAAACAGGACGGAAAAATGGTGCCGAAGGTGGGATTTGAACCCACACGCCCGTAAGGACACTACGCCCTGAACGTAGCGCGTCTGCCATTCCGCCACTTCGGCACGGGTGCAGAACTCAGTATACCGAGCCCTGGAGCAGGGTTGCAACCGGGGTGAGGCTAGTCCGTGCGGCGGCGGCGGTGGCGGCGGGCTGCCCGCTGGGCGGCCACCCGTGCCTTTTCGGCCTTGGACCGGTAGAACCGGCGGTCCTTCACCTCGCGGAGAATGCCGGAGCGGGCCACAGCACTGTGGAACCGCTTCAGCAGACCTTCGATGCTCTCTCCCTCGTTGAGGACGACGAATGCCATGCTGTTCCTTTATCTGCATACTGACAAGAAAAAGAGCGGCGGGCGAACCCGCGCTCGATGCAGACCTCAGTATACGAACGCCCTGAACGTCGCGCAACCGGTCAACGCGCCAAACCTGCCACGATCGCGTCGCCGTGCTGGGGCAGGTGCTGCGCCACCGCCCGCAGCAGGCCAAAGCAGCCGCTCAGCATCATGTCGCCGTGGGGCACGGCGAGGTGGGGGTGCAGGGCGGACTGCCGCATGAGACCGCGGCGCGGGCCGGTGACGGCCAGGAAAGGCTGAACGGCGCGGCGCTCGAAGATGGCGGCGCCGTGGCCGTGGTCGTCGAACACCTCCGCGTTGCTCAACTCGCCGCCGGCGAGGGCTGACAGCAGGTGGTCGAGCTTGGGTAGATCGATGAGGCCGGTGTGGTGCTCGAACACGCCCAGCACCCGGCTGCCCTGCATGTGGAACGCCGTGGCGTGCATGTTGCCCAGGTTCACCAGCAGCCGGTCTTCGGCGCCTGAGACCTGCGTGTCGTCCAGGGCGCCCAACGCGCCGGCCGGCGCCGTGTCCATGACCAGCAGCGGTACGTCCAGCTCCGGTGTGAGCGTGGCGGCCACGGCGTGCATGCGGGTGAGGTGGGCGGGCACCGCACCGGCCAGGTAGGCGAAGCCGGGCAGCGAGTCGCCGCCCTGGATGGCCTTCCTGAGGTGGTCGAACCGGAAGGTCCGGTCGCTCACGTCCACCGGCGCCGCGCCGTGGTCGAACACTGCGATGGCCACCGCGTCCCAGGCCGGGTCGACGCCGAACGCCCCCAGCGCCGCCGCCACGGCCGCCAGGTCCACGTCCTGCATGCGGATGGCCGTGACGCCCTGCATGACCGCCGCCTCGTCGTCCGACACGATGCGCACGCCCATGCGCTCCACGTTCTCCAGATGGTCGTCGAAGGTGCGCGCGGCGTTGGGGGTGGCGTAGACCGGGAGGCCCGCCTGCAGGTGGTGTTCGGCCGCCCAACCGCTGGGGCCGCCGCCCATGGTGTGGCCAGTCAGCAGCACCGGCTCCCGCCGGGCGGTGGCGGCCCCGATGCGGCGGGCGATGGCGCTGGTGGCGGAGGGCATGACCAGCTTGGGGCAGTTCTCCACCACCGCGTCGCTGTCGAAGAGGAGGATGTCCTGGGTGCCGGTGCCCACGTCGATGGCGAGGATGCGCATGGGCTCAGCGTGCCACTGTGGGGGGGCGGCAGGCAAGTTGGGCTAGGCGCCCGGAGTTCAAGGCCCATGGTCTGCATGTGCGGTCAGGATGGGCTGCAGGTGGGGTTCCCCATCACGCCATATCCCACCCGCCCACCCTCGATCGGTCCTTAATCAGGGGGCACCCCTCAGACTCCCCGGCAAGGAGGGCTGCGCCCTCCCCTGCACTCTCCTGCATGACTGTCCTCAAGGTAAACTCGTGCCGTAAGGGGGCCATTGGCCGGTCATCGACTGCCGGTTTTCGTTGACCGCCGTCCGCCAGTCGCGGTAGCATCCGCACGCTGCCGCAGGGGCGTGGCGCCGTTGCGGTGTGCCCACCAATCGCGACCTATGAGGTGACTGCATGACCACTCCCGCCTATTCTGCCCCGCCGTCCTACCGCGGCCTCATCTCCGAGACGGTGCGTTACAAGGGCCACAACGGCGACCTGATCCGCGGCCAGCTCACCCGGCCGCTGGGGGCCGGGCCGTTCGGCGCGGTCATCGTGGTGCACGAGGCGTTCGGCCTCAATCTGTACGCCAGGGAGTGCGCCCGCCGCATCGCCGAGCGGGGCTACATCACGCTGGCGCCCGACTTCTTTGCCCGCTGGGACGTGGTGCTGGAGGACTTTGTGGACCTGGCCGAGGTGCGGGCCATGAACCAGGCCATGGGCGGTGGCCCGTCTGACGCACAGATTACGGGCGACATGGAGGCCACCGCCGAGTATCTGCAGAACATGCCGCAGTGTAACGGCAAGATTGGCTCCATTGGCTTTTGCTGGGGCGGCCGGGTGACGCTGCTGCACGCGTGCAACAGCACACGCATGGCGGCGGCGGTGGACTGCTGGGGCGGCCGGGTGATCGCCACAGCCGAACAGCTCACGCCGCAGATGCCCAAGGCCGTGTTCGACATGCTGAGCGACCTGAGGTGCCCGCTGCTGGGCATCTACGGCGCCGACGACTACAGCCCAACGGTGGCCGAGAACGAGCAACTGGAGGCCGAACTGCAACGTCTGGGCAAGCCCTACGAGCACCACACCTACGACGGGGCCGGCCACGCGTTCTTCAACTTCACCCGGCCCAACTTCCGTGCGGCGCAGGCCCAGGAGGGCTGGAACGAGGTCTACGCGTTCTACGACCGGCACTTGCGTTAGGAGACCCATCATGTGCAGCTTCAACCAGGCAGTGCCCGTTACCCTCGCGGGCAGCGGGAAGGACAACCGTGGCTGGTTCGACCTGAACCGGGCGCAGGTCTACCACGACCACTTCATCGAGGCCCCGTTGGAGGGCGGCGTGGTCATCGACTTCCTGAAGCCGCAGGTGGAGGACGGCAAGCTGCTGCAGGTGTCGTTCGAGCTGAGCACCCAGAGCGCTCGCGACCTTGCGATGGCCATTCTGTCCACGTTGGAGGGCATTCCCGGCGAACCCGAATACGCCGCTGCCCAGCAACGGCTCGCGGTCAGAACGCAGTAGCACCTCCCCGGTCAGGTGCTTCGAGAGTGCAATAAATTGACGGAGCGTTAACACCCGCGCGGGGTACCGGCGGTGGCGGTGGCGTGGTACGCTAAACCTGAAATGGAACCCGACCCACTTAGTAGACGCCCAAACATTGACCTCCACGCCTGGAGCGCGCCGCAGGGCGCGTACCGCATGCTCGCGTAGCTAGCGGTCCGCCTCCGTTGTGCCGTACGCCTCCCCGCCGTGGGAGGCGTTTTCGCGCCGGAACCGAGGGGTGACATGCCACCCGAGCCGCTGTTCAATCCCCGCACGGCCGAGATCGCCGAGCTGCGGGCACTCTCCAGTGGAGACCTCATCCAGCAGCTGTTCCAACTGGAACCAGACGAGCTGGCCGCCCTGTTCTTGCGTTTGGGTGACGAGGGCGTGGCGGAACTGGTGACGGAGTTCGACGCCACCGACGCCGCCCGCCTGATTGGGCGCCTGAGCCGCGCGCACGCGGCCAACGTGCTGGAGGAGATGGACCCCGACGACGCCGCCGACGTGGTGGGCGAACTGGAGGACGACGAGGCGGAGTCGGTGCTGCGGGAGATGGAGCCTGAAGAGGCCCGCGACGTGCGTGACCTGCTTCAGTACGGGCCGGCGACCGCCGGCGGCGTCATGACCACCGAGTATCTGGCGGTTTCCCCTGACCTCACCGCCGATGAGGCGCTGGCAGTGGTGCGCGCCAAGGCCAGGGAAGCCGAAACGGTCTATTACTTCTACGTTACAGAACCGGGGACCCGCAAACTGCTCGGTGTTCTCTCGCTGCGTAGCCTCATTCTGAGTGCACCGGATGCCCGGGTGCGCGACCTGATGGTCACCAATCCAGTGCGTATTCGTGCCGACGCCGACCAGGAGGAGGCAGCGCAACTACTGGACAGGAACAACCTGCTTGCGATACCAGTGGTGGATAGGGACGACCGCATTCTGGGCATTCTCACGGCTGACGACGCACAGGACGTGCTGCAAGAAGAGGCCAGCGAGGACATCGAACGCCTCGGCGGCTCCCAGCCGCTGGATGCACCGTACATGCGGGCGAGCCTGGCCACCATGATTAAAAAGCGGGCGGGCTGGCTCACCGCCCTCTTCTTGGGCGAGATGCTTACTGCCACGGCGCTCGGCTATTTTCAGGACGAACTGGGCAAGGCGGTGGTGCTGGCGCTGTTCCTGCCGCTGATCATCAGCAGCGGCGGCAACTCTGGGTCGCAGGCCACCACGCTCGTCATCCGCGCGATGGCGCTCGGAGAAGTGCGGTTGCGGGACTGGGGCCGGGTCATTCTGCGGGAAGCGCCGACAGGTTTGGTGCTGGGGCTGCTGCTGGCGACGATCGGGATGATCCGGATCAGCGCCTGGCAGTTTCTCGGCATCACGGACTACGGCCAGTTCCACTGGCTGGTGGCGCTGACGGTGAGCCTGAGCCTGGTGTGCGTGGTGTTGTACGGCACCGTGGTGGGGGCGATGCTCCCCTTCTTGATCCGGAGGCTAGGCTTTGACCCGGCCAGCGCCTCGGCCCCGTTCATCGCCACTATGGTGGATGTGAGTGGGCTCGTCATCTACTTCACCATCGGCAAGGTGGTGCTGGCGGGTACGTTGCTCTGACGCTCGTCAGGCCCGCCGGGATTTCCGTCATTGCGAGGCCCGTCCGGCGGGCCGTGGCAATCGTGGTGGGTAGCACGCGAGACTCGACCGATCGCCTAGAGCACCATCGACGCCACGATTGCCACGTCGCCTATCGGCTCCTCGCAACGACCATGTGCGATGGGCTCCTACGGGGCTGCTGGCCGCCTACCCGATGGTGGTCATGCCCCCCATGTACGGCCGCAGCACCTCGGGCACGGTCACCGTACCGTCCGCCTGCTGGTAGTTCTCCAGGATGGCGATCATGGTGCGGGGCAGCGCCAGGCCCGAGCCGTTGAGGGTGTGCGGGTACATGGGACGGGCGCCGGGTTCCGGCCGGTAGCGGATGTTGGCGCGGCGGGCCTGGAACTCCTCGCAATTGCTGATGGAGCTGGCTTCGAGCCATTCCTGCGAGCCGGGCGCCCAGATCTCGATGTCATAGGTCTTGGTGGCCGCGAACCCAAGGTCGCCGGTGCACAGCGAGAGCACCCGGTGTGGGATGTCGAGCAGGCGGCACAGCCCCTCGGCGTGGTCCAGCATCACCTCCAGGTCGGCGTAACTGGTCTCGGGCCGCACGAAGCGGTACATCTCCACCTTCTCGAACTGGTGCACGCGCTTGATGCCCCGCACGTCACGTCCTGCCGACACCTTCTCGCGCCGGAAGCAGGGGGTGCAGGCCACGTGGTAGATGGGTAGCTGGTCGGGGTTCAGGATCTCGTCGCGGTAGAGGTTGGTCAGCGGTACTTCGGCGGTGGGAATGAGGAACAGGTCCTCCTCGGCGTCGCGGTAGAGGTTGTCGAAGAACTTGGGGAGCTGACCGGCCCCCTGCATGATCTCACCCTTCACCAGCGCCGGCGGGTAGATCTCGACGTAGCCGTGACCGCTGTGGTAGTCCAGCATCCAACCGATGAGCGCCCGCTGGAGCTTGGCGGCGGCGCCCTTCAGCACATAGAATCGGCTGCCCGAGAGCTTGACGCCCCGTTGGAAGTCGATGATGTCCAGCTTCTCTGCAATGTCCCAGTGCGGCAGCGGCGTGAAGTCGAACTGGCGGGGCGTGCCTTCGGTACGGATGATGAGGTTACCGTGCTCGTCCTCGCCCTCGGGCACGCTGGCGTGCGGAAGGTTGGGCAGGTTGAGCGAGAGGTCTTGCACCCGCGCCTCGTGCTCGGCCACCAGCTTCTCCAGCAGGCCGATACGCTCGCCCTCTTCTCGCATCTCGGCCCGCATCTGCTCGAACTCCGCGGATGCCTTGTCTTTCATCTGGCCCAGGGTCTTGCTGACCTCGTTGCGGCGGGCCTTCAGCGCCTCGACTTCCTGCAGCAGGGTGCGGCGCTCTGCGTCGGCGGCCAGCAGGGCGTCCAGCGGCACCTCGGTGTGGCGGCGGGCCAGGGCAATGCGCACCTGCTCAGGGTTGTCGCGGATGTTTTGGATGCTTAGCATAGGGGTCTTCCAGCTCTCGGTTGGAGTCTCAGGCCAGTGTACTACACGCCCACGTCCCACCCAGATGGTCCTTGAATCTGCAGGGTTTACGGGTCCCAGCCGGCGGTCAGCGACTGCGGTGACGGCTGCAGGGATGGATCCCGTCACGTGGTATCCCGCCCGCCCACCCTCTGTCACTCCTTATTGGGTGGACACCCCCCAAACCCCCTGCCAAAGAGGGTTGCACCCTCTCTGGACGCTCCGTCGGGGGCGTCTGCGGGCACCGACGCGTTCTCGGCCTGCCAGACTGCACCTCATCGAGCCGGCGCCGACTCCACCCGGATGCGGGCGTCGGCCACCCATGCGCCGGCGGGCGTGGCCAGGATGGGGTTGCAATCGAGTTCGGCGATGGCGGGCAGGTCCTCCGCCAGTGCGCTCACCCGCAGCAGGATGTTGGCGACGGCAGCGATGTCCACGGGGGCGCTGCCGCGGTAGCCGGTGAGCAGCGGGGCGCACCGCAGGCCCCGCAGCATCGCGCTGGCCCCGCTGGGTGTGAGCGGGGCGAGGCGTACGGCGAGGTCGCCCAGCAGTTCCACCAGAACGCCGCCGGCGCCGCAGGCAATGAGCGGGCCGAAGTGAGGGTCGTGCACCACGCCGCACAGTAGCTCGACGCCGTGCTCAATCTGCCGCTGCACCACATACCCTTCCACCGGGTGGCCCATGGCTGCCAGCCGCTCGTCCATGGCGGCAGCCTCAATGGCGACTTCTCCGCCGTGCAGGCCCACCTTCACGCCGCCTGCGTCGGTCTTGTGCAGCAGGCCGGGAGCGATGGCCTTGAGCACCACCGGCTCGCCAAGGGCGCGCGCCGCGGCGCTTGCAGCCTCGGGGGTTGCGGCGAACCGCTGCGCCACCTGTGGGATGCCGTAGGCGTCGAGCACCATGGCGGTCTGCTCGGGTGAGAGCCAGCCCCCGCCGCGTGCTTGTGCCAGCTCCAGAATGGCCGCCGCCTGCTCCGGATGGGTACCCTCCGGCCGGACCGGAGCCTCGACTGGTTGGGCGCGCCACTCGGCGTACTGCACGGCGCGCGCCAGTGCGATGGCTGCCTCCTCGGGAAACGGGTAGGCGGGGATGCGCAGCGTGTCGCTTTGCAGCGCGGCGGGAGCCCCAGCCGGGGTCATGAACACCGCCGTCACCGGCTTGGGCGCCGCCAGGTCCACCACGGCCTGGTGGATCGCCGCAGCCACCTCGGCCGGCTGGGTGGTGAGCGGCGGGATGAAGATGACCACCAGGGCATCCACCTGCGGGTCGGCGGCCACGATGCCGATGGTGCGCTGGAACTGGCTGGCGGTGGCCGTGGCGATCATGTCGACCGGGTTGCGCACGCCCGCCGCGGGCGGCAGCAGCGCCCGCAGCGCCTGCTGGGCGCCGGTGGAAAGCTCTGGTACGCGCAGGCCGTGGGCTTCGCAGGCATCGGCGCACATGATGGCGGGCCCGCCCACGTTGGTGACGATGCCCACGTTGCGCCCGACCGGCAATGGCTGGTGCGCCAGCAGCGACGCCACGTCGAACAGTTCCTTCAGGGTATCCACCCGCACCACGCCGGCCTGGCGGAACAGCGCGTCCACCGTGATGTCCGATGCGGCGAGCAGGGCGCCGGTGTGCGATGCGGCCGCCCGCTGGCCCGCCATGGAGCGCCCGCTCTTCACGGCCAGCACGGGCTTGGTACGGGCCACCCGTGGCGCAATCTGCGCGAACCGGCGGGGGTTGCCGAAGCTCTCCATGTAGAGCAACACCACGTCGGTGGCGGGGTCCTGCTCCCAGTAGGTCAGCAGGTCGTTGGACGAGATGTCGGCCTTGTTGCCCATCGAGACGAAGCTGGAGAACCCCAGCCCGCGGGCGGCGGCAAACTCGATGGCGGCCAGCCCCAGTGCCCCGCTCTGCGACGCAAAGGCCATGCTGCCCGATGGCGGCCGCACCGGGCTGAACAGCGCGTTCATGCGCACCACGGGCGCGGTGTTGACCAGCCCGAGGCAGTTGGGCCCCACCAGTCGCACGCCGGCGGTGCGGCACAGCCGTAGCAGCTCTGCCTGGAGTGCCAGTCCTTGGGCTCCCGCTTCGCCAAAGCCCGCTGAAAGCACGGCCAGCGCCCGCACCCCTTTGGCGAGGCATGCCCGCGCCACAGCCAGCACTTCTGCGGCGGGCACGGCGATGATGGCGAGGTCGACCGGCCCCGGCAGCGCCGCCACCGACGGGTAGGCGGGCACGGACTGCACCACGGGCGCGGTAGGGTTCACGGGGTAGACGGGGCCGGTGAACCCGTAGTCCAGCAGGTTGTGGAACACTTGGCCGCCCACCTTGTCGCGCTGACGCGACGCGCCGATGACGGCGATGCTGCGTGGCTCCAGGAAGGCGCGCACGCCGGGGAGGTCTGGGTCGGGTTTGGGTGGGAGGGTCATGGTGTGAGCATACGGGATGAGGGGTGAGGGACGCATGAGACGAGAGGAGGCCGTGGCTGTTTGGTAATTGAGTCCTATGTGTTGGTTAGTGAGGGGGTGGACTGAGGATGGATCCCATGACGTCGTATCCCCCCCGCCCACCCTCAAATCTCCTTTCGGAAGGCCCCGATGGCACATCCGCTTCGACAAGCTCAGGCATTGGTGCGCTCCGCGTGACCTGCCGGTGGCGGCTGTCGCCCCTATTCATCGGTGTTGGTGGGCGATAGCCCATGGGTGGTCTCTCGTGAAAATGCGGGTTCGGCAGGGCCGAAGGGAGGAAACGCGAGACCGTGACGCAACGGGGCGATGGGATCGTTGCATTGCGTAGGGGCGATTCACGAATCGCCCTTTCCGCCCGTGCTCGGATGACCAGCGGCACCACGAGCAACGCTGCTGGGTGATTCGTGAATCGCCCCTACAGGTCGGCCCCAGCGGATGGCACGGCCCATGTTCATCGGCGTTGGTGAGCCCCGGTCATGGTTGGTCTGGCAAGGAAGGCTGCGCCCGACCCTGCACTCACCACCGGAGCCTCCCGAGTTTGAGCGCTGCGGCGTGGGTAGGGAATCGCTCACCGGTACGACGGCGGGCAAAGAAAGAGGCCGCTCCCATTGGGAGCGGCCTCTTTTCAGCGACGTCTTGCGTCCGGGTTACTCCTTGGGCATCCAGCGGCCCACGGCGCAGCCGCAGCCGGTGCCTGCCGCAGAGCGGTAGCCCGCTTCGTAGCAGAGGGTTTCCATGGGGGTGTCGCCCATGGCGCCGGCCACCGCCACCCAGTTCAGGGTTTCGGTGCTGGCCGACTGCAGCTTGTAGCGCGGCAGGCTGGTGAGGATCTCGCCGTTGGCGGTCTCCAGGCCCTTCAGCGCCATGCGGTCCAACTCCTCGTCCACGGTGAAGTGGCTGAGGCCGCCCGAGCAGATGACCGCCACGCGGGCGTCGCTCTTCCAGCTCAGGATGGCCTCGCGCACGGCCTTGCCGAGGTTGTAGGCCCGGCGGGGGCTGATCCAGTTGGGCGGGTAGCAGGTGTTGATGGTGATGGGTACCATCGGGGGGCGCAGGTCGCCGAACCAGCGGCATACCGGGAACGAGAATGCGTGCGGCATGCCCTGCTTGCGGGCCTGCGTGCTCTTCTGGTAGTCCAGGTACCACGTGGCCGGGCCCACGGTACCGCCGTACGTGTCCTTCATGTAGCGGGACTGCGCCACATCGAAGTCGTTCTCCATCAGGTGCTCGATGATGTGCAGGCCGAGCTTGGGATCGCAGGGGTAGTCGATAACCTCGGTGCCGTACACGGAGGATGCCATGCGGACGGCCTCGGTCATGTTCGGCCGGTTGTTCTCGCGCGGGTAATGGGTGAGGGTATCGCCCCAGTACACGCTGATCGAGGGGTAGTTGTCATCGAAAAAGAACTCTTCCTGGTCATCGCCAATGGCCACAACCATGTCCGGCTTGACCGCCATGAAGGTCGCCTTCAGCTCTTCGAGGCCCTTCTGGATGTTGTTGAACTTCCGGACGCACGCCTCTTCGCTGATCTCCTCCATGGCGATCTTCGGGTTGGCGGACGCCAGCAATTCGGTGTAGCTGACGTGGGCGCCGTCGTTGGGTCGAATCAACTCGCGGTTGCGGGTGTCGTCCACGCCCCGCTTGGCCCAGTGCTCCCCAGGCAGGCTCATCAGCGGCCCGTGTCCCGAACCGAAACCGGCAACGATCTTTGCCATTGGTCAGTCCTCCTCGCTCTTCGTTCACAGAGTTGGCCCGAAGATAGCGTGAAACTCCATGAATGTCAAATCCGAAAGACTGCAAATGTCCAACGGTGCGTATGCTCAAGCGCAGCTAATGAATGCGGGCGGGAGCGGCTACAGTGCCGCGAGCACCGCCGGCAGCTCAGTGAGGGTGGACACCTGCAGCCGTGCCTGCGCCGCGTGCGTCCAATGCGCGTGGATGGCGCCCCAGGGCCCGCGGGGGATGAATACGCTGACCATCCCGGCGGCGTTGGCGGGCAGCACGTCGTTGTCCAACCGATCTCCCACGTAGGCGATCTGCGACGGTAGCAGGCCCGCCGCCTGTGCCAGCCGGGTGAAGAACGCGGGGTCCGGCTTCTCCACGCCCCAGCTTTCCGACGACGCGATGACGCCGGCCGGCAGCGCCGCTTCGGCCATCACGCGTTCGATGGTGGCGGGCTGGTTGCCGGCGATACCCAGCCGGTAGCCGGCGGCCCGCAGTGCGTCCATGGCGGGGCGTACGTCGGGGTAGAAGTCGGTGGGCAGCACCAGGTTGGGGCGGCCCGCCGCTGCCCGTGCCGCCTCCTCGGCCGCCAGGTCGAAGCCGGGGCGCAACAGCTCAAAGGTGCGCAGGTGGTGCTCGCCCCGCTGGATAACGGCCCCCAGCATTGCGCCGAAGGTGAGCGACGAGACTCCCAGCCACGCCGCCCACTCGGCGTAGATGCGGGTCTCGTCCACCAACACGCCGCCCACATCGAAGAACACGGCCTGGATGGTCATAACAAGCCCTGCCGGCATCTGTGGACCATCGAAGAACCGTCATTGCGAGGAGCCGGTAGGCGACGTGGCAATCGTGGTGTCAAGGCCCGTTTCCGGTCAGGTCGTCGTACAGATCGTGCCCTTCGGGATTCATAGCCTCGATGAGTGCGACCTTCTTTGCCCGTGAGCCGGCTTTGAGTTGCTTCTCGCGGGTGATCGCTTCGTAGGCGGTGGCCTGAGTCTCGTAATACACCAATTTGTCCACGTTATCGCGCTGAGTGAAACTGGGCACTACGTGCGTCTTGTGTTGGTAGGTTCTCCGTAGCACATCATTGGACATGCCGGTGTAAAGGACGGTGTTTCGCTGCGTAGTCAGGATGTAGACGTAATAAGCGTGCTCGGCCACGGGTGCAGTATACGCGTTGCAGAATTGTCGATGCGCAACCGTGCCCCGCCACGATTGCCACGGCCGTCCGACGGCCTCGCAACGACGACGTGCCGTGGGCTTTCGCTGCCGCTCGAGAAGATCGTCACTGCGAGGAGCCGTTAGGCGACGTGGCAGTCGTGGTGTCGAAGATTCTGCAGACAGGTCCTGAACGAAGCCACCCACGAGTCCCGCCACGATTGCCACGGCCCGTCGGACGGGCCTCGCAATGACGATTTGCAGTTACTCCCGTCTACGCAACTGGGGGAACAGGATGACCTCGCGGATGGAGCGCTGGTTGGTGAGCAGCATGGTGAGGCGGTCGATGCCGAGGCCGAGGCCGCCGGCGGGAGGCATGCCGTGCTCCAGGGCAAACAGGAAGTCGTCGTCGGGCAGGTCGGCCTCCTCGTCGCCGAGGGCGCGCAGTTGCGCCTGGCGGGTGAAGCGGGCGCGCTGCTCCAGCGGGTCGTTCAGCTCGGTGAACGCGTTGGCGATCTCGATGCCGATGACGAAGCACTCGAACCGCTCGACCAGGCGGGGGTCGTCCGCCCGCTTCTTGGCCAGCGGCGACAGCTCCACCGGGTAGTCGGTGAGGAAGGTGGGCTGCATCAGCTTCGGTTCCACACAGGTGGAGAGCAGTTCGTCGATGAGCTTGCCATAGCCGGCGCCGGGCGCGGCGTAGATGCGCTTGTCGGCCATAGCTGCCCGCAGGTCGTCACCCGTCTCGTAGGCCAGAAAGTCGATGCCCGACTGCTCTAGGATGGCGTCGCGCAGGGTCATGCGCTTCCACGGCGGCGTCAGGTCGATGACCTCATCGCCCCACGGCACAACCATGCTGCCGGTGACCTGCAGCGCCACCTGGCTCACCAGGTCTTCCACCATGTGGAGCACGTCTTGGTAGTCGGCGTAGGCCTGGTAGCTCTCCATGCTGGTGTACTCAGGGTTGTGCTTGTGGCTCAGCCCCTCGTTGCGGAAAATGCGGCCGATCTCGTACACCCGCTCGAAGCCGCCCACCAGCAACCGCTTCAGGTGCAGCTCGGTGGCGATGCGCAGGAAGAACTCCTGGTCGAGGGCGTTGTAATGCGTCATGAATGGCTTGGCCATGGCGCCGCCCGCCTGCGCCTGCAGGATGGGCGTTTCCATTTCCAGGAAGCCATGGCCGTCCATATAGCGGCGGATGCCCGACACAATGCGTGAGCGGGCGGTGAAGGTCTGGCGCGCCTCCTCGTTGGACAGCAGGTCGAGGTAGCGGTGCCGCAGGCGTACCTCCACGTCGGTTAGCCCGCTCCATGCCTGGTCGCCGGACGTCTTGCCGAGCGGGGGCGGCTGCAAGGCCTTCGCCAGCACCTGGTAGCTGTGCGCTTCCACGGTGATCTCGCCGGTGCGGGTGCGAAACAGCGGGCCGCTCACCTGCAGGAAGTCGCCGAGGTCGAGGTCTTCCAGCCCCTTGTAGGGCTCGTCGCCCACCTTGTCGCCGCGCAGATACACCTGGATGCGGCCGGAGCCGTCGCGCAGGTCGAGGAAGCTGGCCTTGCCCATGGTGCGCTGCGCCGTGATGCGGCCGACCCCCGCCGTGTCCGTCTCATCGTGGGCGCCGGCGGTGTCGCCGTGGCGTTCGGTGAACGCCTGCACGGCCTGCTCGGCGGTGTGGGTGCGTTCGGTGCGGGGGGGAAAGGGGTCGATGCCGCGTGCCTGGAGGCGCGCCAGCTTGGCCACCCGCTGCTGGTAGAACTCGTCGTTACGCTCCGCCATGAGCTACTCGACGCTGAGGATGGTGTAGGTAATAACGCCGTTGGGCACTTTGATCTTCACCTTCTGGCCGGCCTTGTGGCCCATGAGCGCCTGGCCCACCGGGCTCTCGTTGGAGATCTTGCCCTCGAGCGGGTTGGCCTCGTGGTGGCCGACGACGCTGAAGTGCTCCTCGTCGCCGTCGCTGGTGGTGGCCACTACCCTGGAGCCGACGCTGATGCTGCCCTTCGGGCCCTGCCCGTGCTTGATCACCGTGGCGTGGTGTAGCACCGACTCCAGCTCCTGGATGCGGCCCTCTACGAACGACTGCTGCAGCTTGGCGTCGTCGTACTCGGCGTTGCTGACGGTGGTGCCGAGTTCTTTGGACTGGCTGAGCATGTCGGCCACTTCCTTACGCCGCACCGAGCGCAGGTGGTCCAGCTCCTGTTCGAGCTCGATCATGCCTTCCGGCGTTAGAAATTGTTGCAGTTGGTCCGCCATGGTGGTGCTCCTCGGGATTCCTGCGATAACAAAACGACTGCGAGGTACGTGCCTCCCAGCCGTCCGCTGCGCTATGGAAATGGAATGGGAGGCGGCGCTGGAGCGCCGCTCTCTCTATGCTACAATACCACCACGCATGGTCGTCAAACAGCGCCTTTCCATGCCTGCGCTGCGACAAGCGCGTGAAGCAACGCCGGCTATGGTACGGTCGTTCCACATGCACGGACCCTCCAGGCACCCTTCCCCGGAACGTCATGCAGACCACCACCACCGTTAACGACCTCCTGTCCCCTCGTCCCGCCGCCCGCTTTGGCGTGCGCACGCTGCTGGCGGTGGCGTTATTGGCTGTGCTGGGCGGTGCTGCCGGTGGCGCCGGCACGGTGCTGCTGGTGGGTGGGCGCCTGTCGGCAGGCAACGGTACTGGCGGCGGTGTGGCGCAACTCACCCTCAGCGAGGACTCGGCCATTGTTGAGGCGACCCAGTCTGTCGGTCCCGGCGTGGTTACCATTGTGGCCGAGATCGATGCGGCCCGCCGCCGTAGCGGCGCCACGGCGCCCGAGCAGGCCTCGGGTTCGGGCGTGGTGCTGGATGACCGTGGCAACATTGTGACCAACGCCCACGTGGTGGCGGGGGCCAAGAACCTGGTGGTGGTCTACGCCGATGGCTCGCAGTCGCCTGCCGACCTGGTGGGTACCGACACTCCCTTCAGCGACCTGGCGGTAGTGCGGGCCAAGACCCCCGGCGGCAAGCCCATCCCGCTGGGCGACTCCGACGCGCTGACGCCCGGCCAGCGGGTGCTCGCGATCGGCAGCGCGCTCGGCGACTTCCGCAACACGGTGACCACCGGCATCGTCAGCGGCCTGCGCCGCACCATGCCGGGCGAGAATGGCACGGTCATCGAAAACCTGATCCAGACCGACGCTGCCATTAACCACGGCAACAGCGGCGGCCCGCTGGTGAACATGGCCGGGCAGGTCATCGGCATCAACACCTCGGTCATCCGCCAGACGGGCGCCGGCGAAACGGTTGAGGGCATTGGCTTCGCCATCCCGAGCAACACGGTGCGGGACGTGGCCACGCAGCTCGTCGGCAAGGGGAAGGTGACCCGCCCGGACCCGGGGGTGAACTACGTGCAAGTGACGCCTGCGCTCGCAAGCTTTTATGATTTGTCGGTAAAGCGGGGCGCCTTTGTCACCTCGCTGGCGCCCGAGGGCCCCGCCGTCAAGGCCGGCGTCAAGGAGGGCGATATCATTGTCCGCGTCAACGCCGACCCGGTGGATGAAAACCATCCGCTCAATAACATTCTCATGAAGCACACCCCGAACGACAGGGTGAAGCTCACGGTGAACCGCGACGGCCGGGAGATGGAGTTTGAGATTACGCTCGCAGCGCGGGGTTAGCGCACCGCCATGCGGGTGATCGCAGGCGAGGCGCGTGGCCGGCCGCTCCGGGCGCCGGACATCGATACGTTGCGCCCAACGTCGGACAAGGTGCGCGGCGCCATCTTCGATATGATCGGCCAGTTCTTCAGTGAGACCGACCGGGTGCTGGACCTGTTCGCCGGCACCGGAGCGCTCGGCATTGAGGCGCTGAGCCGCGGCGCCGGCTGGTGCGACTTTGTGGAGCGGAACAGCCGCTGCGCCACCGCCATCCGGGAGAACCTGGCCGTCACGGGCTTGGCGAGCCGGGGTCGGGTGTACCAACGGGCGGTGATAGCCGCGCTCGATGAGCTGCAGGGCCCGTACACACTGGTGCTGCTGGACCCGCCCTATGTGATGGGTGTGGATGGCGAACTGCTGCAGGCGCTGGTAGACCGCGGGCTCGTGACACCGGATACTGTGGTGGTGGCGGAACACGCGTGGCGTATCCCCTCCGAGGCCGCGTATGGGGACCTGGTGCGGGTGAAGCACCGCCGTCACGGCGACACGTGCATCTCTGTATATGCCTTGCAAGGAGTAACCGTTTGATCCGTGCCGTCTATCCGGGCACCTTCGATCCTGTCACCTTGGGCCATATCGATATTGCTATGCGCGCCGCCGCTATGTTCGACGAGGTGGTGGTGGCCGTGTATGACCTGCCCCCCAAGAACCTGACCTTTACCACCGAGGAGCGGATCGCGCTCTGGCGCCAGTGCCTCGGCGACAAGCCGAACATCACGGTGCGGGCCTATGCCGGCGTGACGGTGGACCTGGCGCACGAGGTGGGGGCGAGCGTGCTGGTGCGCGGGCTGCGGGCGCTCTCCGACTTTTTGTACGAGCAGGAGATGGCGCTGACCAACAAGCGGTTGGCGCCCGATGTGGAGGCGGTGTTCATGATGAGCAGCCTCGACTACCTGTACCTCAGTTCCAGCCGTATGAAGGAACTGTGGAGCCTGGGCAGGCCCATGGCCGACATGGTGCCACCGCCGGTGGCCGCCGCACTCGCAAAGAAATTCCCGCTCTAGCCTGACGCCCGAGAGGTACCCATCATGGACATTCTGCACCTGCTGGACCGGCTGGAGGAATTGATCGGCCAGGGATTTGGGGTGCCCGGCACCAGCAAGGCCATTGTTGATCGCCAGCGCCTGTACGAGCTGTTCGATGAGCTTCGCTCGGCTGTGCCGGACAGCGTGCAGCATGCCGAGGAGGTGCTGCAGCAGCGCGACACCCTGCTGGATGAAGCCCGCGAGGCGGCCAAGCGCATGCGCGAAGAGGCTGAGGCGATCTACCACCAGCGGCTCGATTCCCACGACTTGGTGCGCGCCGCCCATGTGGAGGCCGAACGCATTCTGGCGGAGGGCCACCAGCAGGGCGCCGAAGCGGTCGCCCGCGCCGAGGCTGAAGCCACCGAACGCCTGAACCAGGTGAATGACTACACGCTGCAGCAGCTCCGCAAGCTCGAGGGCTCGCTCACCAGCCAACTCAGCACCATCCAGACGGCCATGGGACAGCTCACCGACCCAACGCGCACCCCCCGCTAACCTCCGCCGCTCCCTCTCCCGACGGAGCGTTACGAAGGCTTGGCGGTGAAGGTGCCGCTATCGCTGCGGCCGAACACCTCGGGAAACGCGCTGTCCTCGGCAACCGCCGGCTGGGCGAGGAAGGTTCCAGGCGTCGTCACGCGGGCGTAGTAGATGTACTCGCTGACACCCCGCGCCAGCCGGGAGGTGGACAGCGTGACGCGGTCGTCGCGGATCTGCACCTGCTGCCAGGGGTTGTAGTACCCGATGAACCACGGCGCGATGTAGCCCCGGTTCGCGTTGGCGGGGCCCGCCCTGCGCCGGTCGTCGTTGAGCTTGGCCAGGGTGGCCGCATCGGTGATCTTGAGCGCCGGGTTCACCGCCTCGAGGCCCGCCGGGAGCAGGTCGGCCACCTGCACGTAGTTCAGGTCCTGGCCGGTCAGGATGGTGAGCTTGACCCGCACGGTATCGCCCAGCTTCGCCTCCGTGATCGGCGTGTTGGGGTCCTCCTGGCGGGTGTACTCCCGGCTGACGGCGATGCCCCGGTTCAACGCCTCCACATGGGGCGAGGGCGTGAGGTAGCGCAGGATGGCGGTGTAGTAGAGCCGTCCCTGCTGCGTGAAATCGCGCAGGAAGGTGAGCACGTCCACCCTGCCGGGAGTCAGCCGCGACAGCGGGACGTCGGTGGCATCGGTGATGCGCACGCCGGCGGCAACCTGCCCTGACAGAATGTCCTTGCCGTCCAGTTGCGCCCGGTAGCTCCCGCTGCCGCCCAGTTCACCGGTGGCCGACGCGTACTCGGCGATGGCCAAGATGGCGAACGCCCGGTCGCCCCGGGAGGTCCAGCCCTGGGCGCTGCGGGCCACCTGCAGCCAGCGCACCGACTCGGAAATGAGCGGGTGGTTCGGCTGCAGACGCACCAGCGCCAGCAACGCCACCGCCGACGTGGTGATGGACGTGTGGTACGACACGCCCTTGACCGGGCTCTCCCAGTGATTGCCGTTGGCCGAGGCGATGACGTCTGCGTTGAGGTCCGCCACCATCGCATCGAGCGCGGTGTCGTTTGCGGCGGCGCCCCACCCCAGCCCGAGCGCCGCGAAGGCTTTGCCCCACGGGCTGAGCTTGGCCCGTGACTGCTCGACCAATGCGTGGATGGCGCTGGTCTGCGGGATGCCCGCCGCCTCCTGGGCGTAGAGCAGCAGCGCGCGCTTGTCCACCTGCTCCTCAGCCCGTACGTCAGTGGGTAGGCTGAGCTGGAGGCTGAGATACGCGCCGGCCTTCTGGAGATCGAACGCGGCCGGGCGCCCCTCGCGCTTGGCTTCGCCCAGGGCAATCAGCGCCCAGGCCGTCACGTAGGGGTCGCTCTGGCAGGAAGGCTGGGTGCACCAGGCCCAGCCGCCGTCCGGACGCTGCGTCACCGCCAGCCGGCGTACCTCCGTGTCGAGGGCGGCGTCGGTGGCGGGGCCGGCGCCCGTCTTAAGCGACGGGTCCGCCCGCCGCACGCCCACCTCGGCGATGAGCCGGGTGGCGAAGTCGAGCGGGCCCTCCGGCCAGGTGCGCGGTTGCAGCGGCTCCAGCTCGGCCCCCAGGTTGCCCACCAGCGACGACTGCACGCTCACCTGTAGCTTGCCGCCCTGTTGTGCTGCGTACGACGGCAGGAACACCGCCTCGGCCTTCGGCTCGCCAGTCACGATGCCGTTGGTGCTGGTGGTCTCGGGGGTGAGGCCGGGGTAGATGGGCAGCTCCTGCACCAGTTCGTCGCTCAGGCCATTGGGTGCGGTTGCCGTGAACGTGAGTGTGGCCTTCCCCTCCCGGGACGCCTTGGCGGGCCACTCGGCCATCTGGGAGGCGGCTGGCTGGATGGTGACGCTGCGCTTGGCGCCGTCGGTCACGTCCAGGCCCGCCGCCTTCAGGCTCACCTGCGCCTGCACCGGCTGGGTGGTGCTGTTGCGCACCAGCACGCGCACGCTCAGCGCATCGCCCTCCCGCAGGAAGCGCGGCAGCGCGGGGCGCAACAGCAGTTGCTGGGTGGACACCAGTTCGTTGGTAGCCTCGCCCACCATGGTGTCGCCGCTGATGGCCCGCACTTGCGTATGCCAGGTGGTCAGGTTGTCGGGCATGGTCACCTCCACCACCGCCACACCGTCGGCGCCGGTCTCCACCTGCGGTTGCCAGGACGCGCTGTTGCGAAAGTCTTTGCGAGTGCGGGTGTCATCGGACCCGCCGCCACCCTTGCCGCCCTGTGCGAGGTCCGCGATCACGTCGTTGGTGCGGTTCACGGAAACCGCCATCGACGACGACGTGAACACGCCCAACAGGCGCTCGAACCAGAAGGCCTGCAGCCCGGTGCGGGTGCGGTCCTCCACCAGCGACAGCACGGCCTTATCCACCACCGAGACGGAGACTTCGGCGCGCACCGGCTTGCCGGCGGTGTCCGTTACCTGGATGCGGTACTTGACGTGCTCGCCGGGGTGCGTCTGCGGGCGGTCCGGCGTCACCTCCACCTTCAGCGCACGGCTCTCCGTGGACACCGCGAGCTTCACGTAGCCGATCTTGTAGCGGGGCGCCGGGTCGCCGGCGCTGGGCGGCCGGTACAGCACCACCCCTGCGTACACGTTCGGCAGAAAGTTGTCGCGGATAGGTATCTGGATGGTGTCGCTGTTGCCGGCGAACGCGTGGACTTCGGCGGTCAGCACCTTGCCGCGCTCCACGGTCACCAACCCCTGCATGCCCGCATAGGGCGAGGGCACCATCACCTGCGCCACGTCCCCCACCTGGTAGGTGTCCTTGTCGGCCACCAGTTGCAGCACGTCGTTGTTGGCCACCTGCCAACTGGCGTACTCGTTGCCCGTCACCCACAGGTAGCCGGCCGACCGTCCGACGCGGCCGCGAGAGTCCGTCACTTCCGCCACCAGCCGGAGGCTGCCCGGCCCCTTCGGCGTGTAGCGCACCGTCGCCTTGGCATCGCCGTCGGTGGTGGTGGGCAGGGCGGCCAGCAGTGTGTCCTTGGGGTCGCTGCGATAGCGCAGGCCGCCGCCCGGCGTCTGCTCTTTCGACGTCACCCACTGACGGTCGTACACCTTGACCGACACCGGTTGCAGCGGCAGCGGTTTGCCGCTGAGGTCGACGGTCACCACGTCGATGGCGGCCTCGCTGCCCGCGGTGGCCAGGTACTTCGCGGGCTTGACGCCCGCGTAGAAGCTCGCCGGGTGTACCACCACGGCATGTCCGTCGCCTACCTGCTGGGCGTTCTCGTCGGTCACGGTGGCGCCCACGTCGAAGCTCTGGGCGCCCTCGCTGCCGTTGAGGGCGGCGGTGACCCCGAAGGTGAACCTGCCGGCGGCATCGGTGGTGGTGGCGCCGTTGGCGCGCAGCACCTCCCGCACCACCGCCTGCCGGAAGCGGTCGAAGTCCACGAAGCTGTAGTCGGTGTAACCCTTAGGCCGGAACACGTGGGGTGACGCCTGCACCGACCAGGTTACCGGGGCCCCGGCCAGGGCGCCGCCGAAGAAGAAGGTTGCCTCGCCCGTGGCGCCGATACGCTCGCCGTCGGTGTAGTCCTGCCGGTCGGTCGTGAGGTTCACCTGAAACTCCGGCGCCTTGAACTCCTGCACCTGGAAGCCCGCGCTCGTCACTACTCGGTTCCCATCCATCACCGTTATGGTGTACTGCCCCACCGGTGCGTCACCCGTCAGCGTGAGCGTGCCGGCGGAGGAGCCATACCCGTTCACCGTGAAGGTCTCGGTATTGACCGGCTTGCCGGTGGGGTCGTTGATGCGCGCCTGCAGGCTGGCATTGGTCGGGACGGCGTAGGTCGCATCGTCGTCCTGCCGCACGATGGCCTTGTACCCCACGGTCTCCCCCGGCCGGTAGATGGGCCGGTCGGGAAACAGGTACCCCACGTAGCCCGGCCGGTACACCGAGACGGGAACGCCGAGTTGATAGGTTGCGGCCCCTTGGGTCCACCGCTCGGTCACCATGCCCCGGTGGGCGCCATCGTCCAGCGTCACCACGATGGGGTTGTCGGCCTGGGTTGGGTAGACGTAGGGGAAGCGGGCGACCCCGTCTTTGTCGGTGGTGGCGGCGGACTGTTGCACCCCGGTGCCCTGGGCTTTGAGCGGCACGTTGGCGAGCGGCGCGCCCGAGTCGTGGTCCACGGCCCACACCAGCAGTTCGGTCGTCGCCTTCTTCAGAATGAGCACGCTGTTGACGACGGAGAGCACGAACACGTTGGCGCCCCGCACCCCGGGCGACGCCGCCTGCAGCAGGTAATCGCCTGGGCGCAGCGGGCCGCCGCCCGACAGCGACGTGGAGGACAGGGCCACCACGTCGGGCTGGCTGTCGGGCGTTTGCGACCAGGTGCGGGCGGCGGGCTGCGATGGCCGCCAGTTCCCCTGTGGCGTGGCGCCGAACGAGTCGCGCTCGGCGGCCGTCAGGGGGAAGAGCTGAAAGGTGACCGGGCTGGTGATATTCAGCGTGTGGTAGTAGAGCACCGGCTCCACGGAGGCGCTGTAGGTGACCCCGGCGCCGGGCACGGCCAGGTTGAGCGCAGGATCGAGCCTGCCCGTGGTGAAGCTGAACCCGTAGGCGCCGAGCGCCTGCCCGAAGCGGTCGGTCGCGCCGGCGCGCAAGGTGACGGTGTACGCCGCAGCAGGATCCAACTCCACGTTGATACTGATGCCCTTCTCGTTGCCCCAGAAGTAGCGCACCTTGTCCATGTCCACACCCGACACGCTCAATCGGTCCTCGACCGATGCGTGGTTCATGGGTGTGGCGAAGGTGATGCGTGCGCCGTAGCGGCCGGCATTGCTGGCCCCATTGGCCGGCGAGGTGCTGGTCACCGCCGGGGCGCCCACGACGGTGAAGGTGGAGCTCCAGTCGATCGCAGTCTCACCGCCGCCAGCGTCGCGCAGGCCCTTCGGCACCGTCACCGTCAGCTTGATGCCGGGGGGATAGGCCACGCTGGGCGTGATGGTGAGGGTCGTGCTGTCATCGCTCCACTGGTAGGTGCTGGTGACGCGGGACACCTGTACCGCCGCCTCCACCGAGGCGCGGTCCATGGGGAGCGTGAACGTGATTACGACCGGCTCGCGCGGACCGGCGTCCACCGCGTTGTCGTGGGGGCTCACCTCGGCCACCGCCGGCCCCACGGTGGTGAACGACCAGGCGTAGTCGGCCTGCAGCACACCGTCGGCCTCCGACGACAGCCCGGCCTTGACGGTGAGCTGGTATGTGGTGGAGGGTTTCAGGTTGTCGGGCGTCAAGCGGTACACCGAGGTGTTCAGCCACTCGCCTTTGCCGGTGAGTGGCGGGGTGCTGGTCACCACCGGCTCGGTCCGCTGCGCCTGCAGCGTGGTGAGCGGGGCCACCGATCGGTTGAACTGCACCAGCACCTGGGCGTTCAGCGGTATCTCCCCGTCCTTGTCCTGGGGTATCACCTGGTCGACCACCAGCCGGCCGGCGGTGGTGAAGGTCTTGGTGAAGTCGTCCGGCACCCCGGCGGCCGCCACGCCCGCCACGCGGATGGTGTATTGCTGCCCGCGCAGCAGGCCCGGGAACTCCGGCTCCAGTTGCAGCGTGCGGTCGCCCAGCCAGGCATAGGCGCCCTTCACCGGCGGGGCCAGCCTCTGGAACTCGGCGGCCCCCCTCTG